>Ga0255338_1000609_pt1 | contig 100403 bp, 105 predicted proteins | sample MeOH1_35cm_T4_19_FD_203715 | JGI IMG/M metagenome (GOLD analysis project Ga0255338, IMG submission 203715) | Sandy soil microbial communities from University of British Columbia, Vancouver, Canada - MeOH1_35cm_T4_195 | ecosystem: Engineered > Artificial ecosystem > Sand microcosm >...
GGACAACGTGTCCATGGACGTGGCGCTGATCGTGCCGATCGCCATGGAAGAGAAGCTGCGCTTCGCCATCCGCGAGGGTGGCCGCACGGTTGGCGCCGGCGTCGTCGCCGCCATCATCGAGTGATCTGACAAAAGAAGAAACGGGGACGCGCTGCGTCCGGCGCGCGTCCCTCATTCCCGGAGCCTTTGAGCCATGAACGGCCAGAACATTCGAATTCGCCTTAAGGCGTTCGATCACCGCATCCTCGATGCGTCGACCCGCGAGATCGTCGCCACGGCCAAGCGCACGGGTGCGCAGGTGCGCGGCCCGATTCCGCTGCCGACGCGGATCGAGAAGTTCACCGTCAATCGCTCTCCGCACATCGACAAGAAGTCGCGCGAGCAGTTCGAGATGCGCACGCACAAGCGGTTGCTCGATATCGTCGACCCGACTCCCCAGACCGTGGACGCGCTGATGAAGCTCGACCTCGCCGCTGGCGTCGACGTCGAAATCAAGCTCTGACGTGGTGCGAGGAGACACGACCATGCGGTCAGGCGTCATCGCCCAGAAGGTCGGCATGACCCGCATCTTCACTGATGCTGGCGAACACGTGCCGGTCACTGTGCTGAAGGTTGAGAGCTGCCAGGTGGTTGCCCACCGCACGCTCGACAATAACGGTTATGTCGCGGTCCAGCTTGGTGCTGGCCGCCGCAAGCCCAAGAACGTGACCCGCGCCGAGCGCGGCCATTTCGCGGTGGCTCAGGTCGAGCCCAAGCGCAAGCTGGCCGAGTTCCGCGTGCCGGAAGAGGCGCTGATCCCGGTCGGCGCCGAGATCACGGCTGACCACTTCGTCGTGGGCCAGTACGTGGACGTCACCGGCACCACCATCGGCAAGGGTTTCGCCGGCGGCATGAAGCGCCACAATTTCGGTGGTCTTCGCGCAACGCACGGCGTGTCCATCTCGCATCGTTCGATTGGTTCGACCGGCGGCCGTCAGGACCCCGGCAAGACCTTCAAGAACAAGAAGATGCCGGGCCACATGGGCGACGTCACCGTCACCACCCAGAACCTCAAGGTCGTGATGACCGACGTCGAGCGCGGCCTCATCGCCGTCGAAGGCGCGGTTCCCGGCCATGCGGGCGGCTGGATCACCGTGCGTGACGCGGTGAAGAAGAAGCTGCCCGCCGAGGCCCCCAAGCCCGGCGCGTTCAAGCTCACCAACGGTTCGGAAGCTCCCGCCGCCGAAGCCGCCAACGAGGAGGGCGTGTGATGGAAATCACCGTCAAGACGCTCGACGGCTCCGACGCCGGTTCCGTGACGCTGTCGGACGAGATCTTCGGTCTCGAGCCGCGCGCGGACATCCTGCACCGGTGCGTGACCTGGCAGCTGTCGCGCCGCCAGGCCGGCACGCACCGCACCAAGGGCCGTTCGGAGATCAACCGCACGTCCAAGAAGATGTACAAGCAGAAGGGCACCGGCAACGCCCGCCACGGCGCGGCGTCCGCGCCGCAGTTCCGCGGCGGCGGCAGAGCCTTCGGCCCGGTGGTGCGTTCCCACGCCATCGAGCTGCCGAAGAAGGTGCGCGCGCTGGCCCTGAAGCATGCCCTGTCTTCCAAGGTGAAGGCCGAGCAGATCGTGGTGCTCGACAAGGTGTCGCTCGCCGATCCCAAGACCAAGGGCCTGAAGGAGCGCTTCGCGCAGCTCGGATGGGCGTCGGTGCTCATCGTGGACGGGTCCGAAGTGGAGCAGAACGTGGCCCTCGCGGCGCGCAACCTGCCCTACGTGGACGTGCTCCCGATCCAGGGCATCAACGTCTACGACATCCTGCGCCGCGATACGCTGGTCCTCACCAAGGCCGCCGTGGATGCGCTGGAGGCGCGCTTCAAATGAGCCCTGCGCGTAACATCGAGCCGCGTCATTACGACGTGATCCGCTCCCCCGTCATCACCGAGAAGGCGACGACGGCGAGCGAGCAGAACAAGGTTGTCTTCAACGTTGCCAAGACTGCCACCAAGCCTGCCATCAAGGAGGCCGTGGAGAAGCTGTTCGACGTGAAGGTGAAGAGCGTGAATACGCTGGTCCGCAAGGGCAAGGTGAAGATCTTCAAGGGCCGGAAGGGCGTCCAGAGCGACGTCAAGAAGGCCGTTGTGACCCTCGAAGAGGGCCAGAAGATCGACATCACCACGGGCCTCTGAGAGCCGAGGGGAACGGGACAAGACCATGGCGCTGAAGCATTTCAAGCCGGTCACGCCGAGCCTTCGCCAGCTCGTGATCGTGGACCGCTCCGGCCTCTACAAGGGCAAGCCGGTCAAGACGCTCACCGAGGGCAAGACCTCCTCGGGCGGGCGCAACAACAACGGTCGCATCACGGTCCGCTTCCGTGGCGGCGGTCACAAGCAGACCTACCGTCTGGTGGACTTCAAGCGCACCAAGCGCGGCGTGCCGGGCGCGGTGGAGCGGATCGAGTATGATCCGAACCGCTCCGCCTTCATCGCCCTCATCAAGTATGAGGACGGCGATCTCGCCTACATCCTCGCCCCGCAGCGCCTCGCCGTCGGCGACCAGGTGATCGCGGGTGATCAGGTGGACGTGAAGCCGGGCAATGCCGGCCCGCTCTCCTCGCTTCCGGTGGGCACCATCGTCCACAACGTGGAGCTGAAGGTGGGCAAGGGCGGCCAGATCGCCCGCTCCGCCGGCACCTACGCGCAGATCGTCGGCCGCGACCAGGGCTACGTGATCGTGCGTCTCAACTCCGGTGAGCAGCGCCTCGTTCTCGGCGCCTGCTACGCCACGGTGGGCGCGGTGTCGAACCCCGACCACATGAACATCTCGCTCGGCAAGGCCGGGCGCAACCGGTGGCTCGGCCGCAAGCCGCACAATCGCGGCGTGACCATGAACCCGGTGGACCATCCGCATGGTGGCGGCGAAGGCCGCACGTCCGGTGGCCGCAACCCGGTCACCCCCTGGGGCTTCCCCACCAAGGGCAAGAAGACCCGCAACAACAAGGCGACGGACAAGTTCATCGTGTCCAGCCGTCACAAGCGGAAGAAGTGAGGGCCTGAAACATGACACGGTCGGTTTGGAAGGGCCCGTTCGTCGACGGCTACCTGCTGAAGAAGGCGGAAGCCGCTTCGGGCACGGGTCGCAGGGACGTCATCAAGATCTGGAGCCGGCGCTCCACGATCCTGCCCCAATTCGTGGGCTTAACCTTCGGCGTCTACAACGGTCACAAGCATGTGCCCGTGAACGTCTCCGAGGAAATGATCGGCCACAAGTTCGGCGAGTTCGCGCCGACCCGTACCTATTACGGGCACGCGGCCGACAAGAAGTCGAAGCGGCGGTGATCGGTCATGGGTAAGCAGGCAAAGCCCCGCGCGCTCGCGGACAACGAAGCCAAGGCGGTGTTGCGCAATCTCCGCATCTCGCCGCAGAAGCTCAACCTGGTCGCGGGCCTCATCCGCGGCAAGAAGGTGGCGACGGCGCTCGCCGATCTCGAGTTCTCCCACAAGCGGATCGCCCGCGACGTGCGGAAGTGCCTCGAGAGCGCGATCGCCAACGCCGAGAACAATCATGAGCTCGATGTGGACGACCTCGTCGTCGCCGAGGCTCATGTGGGCAAGGGTCTGGTGATGAAGCGGTTCTCGCCGCGGGCGCGCGGTCGCGCCTCGCGCATCGAGAAGCCCTTCTCCCACATCACCATCGTGGTGCGGGAAGTCGAGGAGCGGGCCTGATGGGTCAAAAGGTCAATCCAATCGGGCTCCGGCTCGGCATCAACCGCACGTGGGATTCGCGCTGGTTCGCCAACAAGGGCGAGTACGGCCGGCTCCTGCATGAGGACATCAAGATCCGCGAGATGCTGTTCAAGCAGCTCAAGCAGGCCGCGGTGTCCAAGGTGGTGATCGAGCGTCCGCACAAGAAGTGCCGCGTGACCATCTACTCCGGTCGTCCCGGTGTGGTCATCGGCAAGAAGGGCGCGGACATCGACAAGCTGCGCAAGAAGGTCTCCGAGATGACCAGCTCGGAAGTCTTCATCAATATCGTCGAGATCCGTAAGCCCGAGATCGACGCCCGTCTCGTCGCCGAATCCATCGCCCAGCAGCTCGAGCGCCGCGTGGCGTTCCGCCGGGCCATGAAGCGCGCGGTGCAGTCGGCCATGCGTCTTGGTGCCGAAGGCATCCGCATCAACTGCTCGGGCCGCCTCGGCGGCGCTGAGATCGCGCGCCTGGAATGGTACCGCGAAGGCCGCGTGCCGCTGCACACCCTGCGTGCGGACGTGGACTACGGCACCGCCACCGCCTTCACCACCTACGGCACGTGTGGTGTGAAGGTGTGGGTGTTCAAGGGCGAGATCCTCGAGCACGATCCCATGGCGCAGGACAAGCGCCAGGCCGAGCAGGAAGCCGGTCCTTCCTCGCGTCCCCAGCGGCGTGAGCGTGGCGACCGCGAGCGTGGCGACCGCGGTGACCGCGATCGCGGCTCCCGCGCGTGACGGCTGGCGAGAGAGAAGGCGATTAAGCCATGCTGCAACCCAAGCGCACCAAGTTCCGCAAGCAGTTCAAGGGACGCATCCACGGCGTCGCCAAGGGCGGTACGGAGCTGAATTTCGGCGAGTTCGGCCTGAAGGCCGTCGAGCCGGAGCGTGTCACCGCCCGCCAGATCGAGGCGGCCCGTCGCGCGCTCACCCGTCACATGAAGCGCGCGGGTCGCGTGTGGATCCGCGTGTTCCCGGACGTGCCGGTGTCGGCCAAGCCGACCGAAGTGCGTATGGGCAAGGGCAAGGGCGCTCCGGAATACTGGGCCGCCCGGGTCAAGCCCGGCCGCATCATGTTCGAGATCGACGGGGTCAGCGTCGAGACCGCCCGCGAGGCCCTGACCCTCGCGGCGGCGAAGCTGCCCATCAAGACGCGCTTCATCCAGCGCATCGCCGAGTGAGGAGAGGCTCATGAAAGCCGAGGACGTTCGGGCCCTCAGCCCCGATCAGCTCGCCGATGAGCTGCTGAAGCTGAAGAAGGAACAGTTCAACCTGCGCTTCCAGAAGGCGACGGGTCAGCTGGAGAACACTGCGCGGTCCAAGCAGATCCGCCGCGACATCGCGCGGATCAAGACCGTGCAGACCCTAAAGCGCGTCGGCTCGCCGGCGCAGAAGGCGAAGTGAGGAAGCGATGCCGAAGCGCGTGCTCCAGGGCGTCGTGGTGAGCGACAAGACCGACAAGACCGTGGTGGTCCGGGTGGAGCGTCGCTTCACCCATCCGCTGCTGAAGAAGACCGTGCGCCGGTCCAAGAAGTATCACGCCCACGACGAGGCCAATGCCTGGTCGGTGGGGGATACGGTGTGGATCGAGGAGCACCGGCCGATTTCCAAGCTCAAGAACTGGATCGTGATCCAGGGCGAGAAGCGCGCGGAAGTCTGATATGAGGTTTTCCCGCCCGGATGGATCGTCTGGGCGGGGGAAGGCTCCGGTGCCGGGTCCGTCGGCTCTCTAGGGATGCCGAGTGGAGACCGCATCGCGGCAACGCCGTGTTCCGATGAGCGGGCACGGTAAACAAGGGTTCAAGGCAATGCCGGCGCGCCGGCGGCGCCGGATGACGAGAACAGGTGCGTCATGATCCAGATGCAGACCAATCTCGACGTGGCGGACAATTCCGGTGCGCGTCGTGTCATGTGCATCAAGGTGCTTGGCGGCTCCAAGCGGAAGTACGCCCACGTGGGCGACATCATCGTGGTGTCGGTCAAGGAGGCTATTCCGCGCGGCCGCGTGAAGAAGGGCGACGTGATGAAGGCCGTGGTGGTTCGCACCGCCAAGGACATCCGTCGCGTGGACGGCTCGGTGATCCGGTTCGACAAGAACGCCGCCGTGCTGATCAACAACAACAAGGAGCCGGTGGGCACCCGTATCTTCGGACCGGTTCCGCGCGAGCTGCGCGCCAAGAACCACATGAAGATCATCTCGCTGGCGCCGGAGGTGCTGTGATGGCCGCCAAGATCAAGAAGGGCGACAAGGTCGTCGTCCTCACCGGCCGCGACAAGGGTCGCACCGGCGAGGTTATCCAGGTGCTGCCGAAGGAGGAGCGTGCGCTCGTCCGCGGCGTCAATATCGTGAAGCGTCACCAGCGCCAGTCGGCGAACCAGGAGGGCGGGATCATCTCCAAGGAGGCTCCCATCCAGCTGTCGAACGTCGCCGTTGCCGATCCGAAGGACGGCAAGCCGACCCGCGTCGGCTTCCAGGTGCTGGAAGACGGGACCAAGGTCCGCGTGGCCAAGCGTTCCGGGGAGAGGATCGATGGCTGAGGCGACGTACACCCCGAAGCTGCGCACCTTCTACGACGAGGTGGTGCGGGCGAAGATGATCGAGCAGTTCGGCTACAAGAACCCCATGGAAGTGCCGACGATCGACAAGATCGTCATCAACATGGGCGTCGGCGAGGCCACTGCCGATACCAAGAAGGCGACGACCGCCGCCGCCGACCTGGCGCAGATCGCCGGCCAGAAGCCGGTGCTCACCCGGGCCCGCAAGGCGATCTCGAACTTCAAGCTGCGCGAGAACCAGCCGGTCGGCGCGAAGGTCACCCTTCGCAAGGTTCGGATGTACGAGTTCCTTGACCGGCTCGTCACCATGGCGCTGCCCCGCGTGCGGGATTTCCGCGGCCTGAACCCGAAGAGCTTCGATGGCCGCGGCAACTATGCCATGGGCATCAAGGAGCACATCGTGTTCCCCGAGATCAACTACGACCGCGTCGAGCAGATCTGGGGCATGGACATCATCGTGTGCACCACGGCGAAGACGGACGAGGAAGCCCGCGCGCTTCTGAAGGCCTTCAACTTCCCCTTCCGCCAGTGAGCGGCTATGAGGGGCGCTTCGCGAAAGCGGCGCCCGTCCTGCCCGGGCCCCGCCCGGGCGGCTTGAATGGACCAGTGACCGAGTGATTTTCCGGCCGTGAGGGGCGTCAGCTGCCTCAGACGCGGAGAACAGGAGCAAGAGATGGCGAAGAAGAGCGCGATCGAGACGAACGAGCGCCGCCGCAAGCTGGCCGCGGGCCAGGCGGCGAAGCGCACGCGTCTGAAGGCGATCGTGAATGACAAGACCCTGCCCATCGAGGAGCGCTTCCAGGCGACCCTCAAGCTGGCGCAGATGCCGCGCAATGGCGCGAAGATCCGCATCCGCAACCGCTGCGAGGTCACCGGCCGGCCGCGCGCGTTCTACCGCAAGCTCAAGATGAGCCGTATCGCGCTGCGCGAGCTGGGCAACCAGGGGCTGGTGCCCGGCCTCGTGAAGTCGAGCTGGTGAGGAGATAACGATGGCTGTCACTGATCCCATCGGCGATCTGATCACCCGCATCCGCAACGCCCAGATGCGCCGCAAGCAGAAGACCTCGACCCCGGGCTCCCGCCTGCGGGCGAGCGTTCTCGACGTGCTGCGCGACGAGGGCTTCATCCGCGGCTACACCGCGACCGACCACGGCAATGGCCGGACCGAGTTCGAGATCGAGCTCAAGTATTTCGACGGCACCCCGGTGATCCGCGAGATCGCCCGTGTCTCGAAGCCCGGCCGCCGCGTCTATGCGTCGGTGAAGAACCTGCCCCGCGTCGCCAACGGTCTCGGCATCGCGGTCGTCTCCACGCCCCAGGGCGTGATGGCGGATCACGTCGCCCGCGACAAGAATGTCGGCGGCGAAGTGCTCTGCACCGTGTTCTAAGGCGAGCGAGGATAACATGTCGAAGATCGGCAAGCTCCCCGTCGCCATTCCGGCCGGCGTCACTGCCAGCCTGGACGGTCAGACGGTCAAGGTGAAGGGCCCCAAGGGCGCCCTCGAAGTGACCCTGGTGGAAGAGATCGGGGCCAAGGTCGAAGGATCCGAGATCCTAGTATCCATGAAGGGCGAGACCACCCGCCACAAGGCCATGTGGGGCATGTCCCGCACGCTGGTGGCGAACCTCGTGGAAGGCGTGACCAAGGGCTTCGAGAAGAAGCTGGAGATCACGGGCGTCGGCTACAAGGCGGCGGTGCAGGGCAAGAACCTGAACCTCGCCCTCGGCTACAGCCACGACGTGATCTATCCGATCCCGGAAGGGATCTCGATCGTCACGCCGAAGCCCACCGAGGTGGTCATCACCGGCATCGACCGCCAGAAGGTCGGTCAGGTGGCGGCGGAGATCCGCGAGTTCCGTGGCCCCGAGCCCTACAAGGGCAAGGGCGTCAAGTACGCCGGTGAATTCATCTTCCGCAAGGAAGGCAAGAAGAAGTGACGGAGGCGAACCATGGCTAAGGATTTGGAGGCGCTGGCGCGCCGCAAGGCCAAGGTGCGCCGTGCGATTCGCGTTGCTGCGAACGGACGTCCGCGCCTGTCGGTGCACCGGACCTCGCAGCACATCTATGCGCAGGTCATCGACGATGCGAAGGGCGAGACCCTCGCCGCCGCGTCGAGCCTTGAGAAGGACCTGCGTTCTGCGCTCAAGACCGGCGCGGACACCGATGCGGCCAAGACCATTGGCAAGCTGGTGGCCGAGCGGGCTCTGGCGAAGGGCGTGACCGCGGTCGTGTTCGACCGCGGCGCATACATCTTTCATGGGCGCGTCAAGGCGCTCGCTGAGGGCGCCCGCGAAGGCGGCCTTCAGTTCTGACGCCGAAGGACGAGCGAAAAATGGCCCGTGAACGGGAACAGCGCCACGAGCGCGAGGACCGCGACAACACGTTCGTGGACAAGCTGGTCCACATCAACCGCGTCGCGAAGGTGGTGAAGGGCGGCCGGCGCTTCGGTTTCGCCGCCCTGGTGGTGGTGGGTGACCAGAAGGGCCGCGTCGGCTTCGGCCACGGCAAGGCCCGCGAGGTGCCGGAGGCCATCCGCAAGGCCACGGAGAGCGCCAAGCGCGCGCTCATCCGCGTGCCGCTGCGCGAAGGCCGCACCCTGCATCACGACGTGCATGGTCACCACGGCGCCGGCAAGGTGATCCTGCGCGCGGCTCCGGCCGGTACCGGCATCATCGCCGGCGGCCCGATGCGCGCGGTGTTCGAGACCCTCGGCATGCACGACGTGGTGGCGAAGTCCTTCGGGTCTTCCAACCCCTACAACATGGTGCGCGCCACGTTCGACGCCCTCAAGAACCAGGACTCACCGCGCTCGGTCGCGGCGCGTCGCGGCATCAAGGTGTCGCAGCTCCAGTCCCGCCGCCGCGTCGAAGACGCGGAAGCGACCGACTGAGCGGCGCGAACCACATCGATAGGAGCGCTCCATGAGCGACAAGACCATCACCGTGGAGCAGATCGGCTCGCCGATCCGCCGCCCGTTCGACCAGGAGGCCACCCTCGTCGGCCTCGGGCTGAACAAGCAGCGCCGCCGTTCCACCCTCAAGGACACCCCGGCCGTGCGCGGCATGATCGCCAAGGTCGCCCATCTCGTCCGTGTGGTCGAGTGAGGAGCGGGACATGAAGCTCGACGAAATCAGGGACAATCCCGGCGCCCGCAAGAAGCGGATGCGCGTCGGCCGCGGCATCGGCTCCGGCAAGGGCAAGACCGCCGGGCGCGGCGTGAAGGGCCAGAAGGCCCGGACCGGCGTGGCCATCAAGGGGTTTGAAGGCGGGCAGATGCCGCTGCACCGGCGTCTGCCGAAGCGCGGCTTCCACAACATCTTCCGCCTCGACTACAACGAGGTGACCCTCGGCCGCATCCAGACGGCCGTGGACGCGGGCAAGCTCGACGCCGGCCAGACGGTGACCGAGGCCACGCTCGTCGCCGCCGGCGTGCTGCGCCGGATCAAGGACGGCGTGCGCGTGCTCGGCTCCGGCGAGCTGACCGCCAAGGTGACGCTGGAAGTGGCCTACGCCACCAAGTCCGCCGTCGCCGCGGTCGAGAAGGCCGGCGGCGCGGTGACCATGCTGGCCGCGCCGGCTGCGGCCGAAGCGGAGTGATCCGGGCGCGGCCGGGTTCGCCCGGCCGCGCTTCTGCCTCGGGATGCGCGGCGGGTCGTCCGCCCAGCATCTCTTTCTGGCAACCCGGCGTAATGCCGGGTATCTGCTTTTCCGGGCGATGCTCCGGTGCCGCGGATGCGTGATGGACCTCGAGCCCGGACGAGTGGGCGCAGACGGCTCCCGCTCAGGCCGCGGCCGAGATCCACAGGCATCCGCAACAAAGCGCACGTCGATCCGGTCCGATCGGGCTTGAGGCGTCTTGGCACCGCAAATCGCGCCCTCATATAAGGGCTGCCCCTCGAGGGCGGCGTCCAGCGGAGCAAGGCATGGTCTCGGCGGCGGAACAACTCGCGGCGAACCTCAATTTTGGCGCCCTCGGCAAGGCCGAGGAGCTGAAGAAGCGCATCTGGTTCACCCTCGGCGCGCTCATCGTCTACCGGCTCGGCACCTACATCCCCATGCCGGGAATCAATCCCGACGCTCTGGCCGACGTGTTCAAGAACGCGAACCAGGGGATCATCGGCCTCTTCAACATGTTCTCGGGCGGCGCCGTGGAGCGCATGGCCATCTTCGCCCTGAACATCATGCCGTACATCTCCGCCTCCATCATCATCCAGCTGCTCACCAGCGTCTCGCCGACGCTGGAGGCGCTGAAGAAGGAAGGCGAGGCGGGCCGCAAGCAGCTCAACCAGTACACCCGCTACCTCACCGTGGTGCTCGCCCTGTTCCAGGCCTACGGCATCGCGGTGGGCCTGGAAGGCTCCGGCAGCGTGGTGGCGGAGCCCGGCTGGTTCTTCCGAATCACCACCGTGATCACGCTCACCGGCGGCACCATGTTCCTGATGTGGCTGGGTGAGCAGATCACCTCGCGCGGCATCGGCAACGGCACCTCGCTGATCATCTTCGGCGGCATTGTCGCCGAGCTGCCGGGCGCCTTCGTGCGCACGCTGGAACTCGGCCGCGAGGGCGCCATCTCCACTGTGGTGATTCTCGGCGTGCTGCTGATGGCGGTGGTGATCATCGCCTTCATCGTGTTCATGGAGCGCGCCCAGCGCCGGCTGCTGATCCAGTATCCCAAGCGCCAGGTGGGCAACCGCATCTATGAGGGGCAGTCGTCCCACCTGCCGCTGAAGCTGAACACGTCGGGCGTCATCCCGCCGATCTTCGCCTCGTCGCTGCTGCTGATCCCGACCACCATCGCCAGCTTCATGCAGGGCTCGGGGCCGGAATGGCTGCAGACCGTGACCACCCATATCGGCCACGGGCGCCCGCTCTACATGGTGCTCTATGTGGCGCTGATCGTGTTCTTCTGCTTCTTCTACACCGCGATCGTGTTCAATCCGGTGGAGACGGCGGACAACCTGAAGAAGCATGGCGGCTTCATTCCCGGCATCCGCCCGGGCGAGCGGACGGCGGAATATATCGATTATGTCCTCACCCGCATCACGGTCGTCGGCGCGGCCTACATTGCGGCGGTTTGCCTCTTCCCCGAACTGCTGATTTCCTATGCGTCGCTTCCGTTCTATTTCGGAGGGACGTCGCTGCTGATCGTGGTCAGCGTGACCATGGACACCGTGTCCCAGATCCAGGGACATCTGTTGGCCCATCAGTACGAAGGACTGGTCAAGAAGGCCAAGCTGCGCGGGGGGAGGAGAAAGTAAAATGAGGCTGGTGCTGCTGGGCCCGCCCGGGGCAGGCAAGGGAACGCAGGCGCAACGGCTGGTCGCCCGTCACGGGATCGTCCAGCTCTCCACCGGGGACATGCTGCGTGCCGCTGTGGCGGCGGGCACGCCGGTGGGGCTCAAGGCCAAGGCCGTCATGGATGCGGGCGGCCTCGTCTCCGATGAGATCGTCATCGGCATCATCGCCGAGCGCCTCGCGGCGCCGGACGCCAAGAACGGCTTCATCCTCGACGGCTTCCCGCGCACGGTGGCCCAGGCGGAGGCGCTGGACCGCCTGCTCGCCGAGACGGGCATGAAGCTCGACGCGGTGATCGAGCTGGTGGTGGATCAGGAAAAGCTGGTCAACCGCATCCTCAACCGCGCCGCCGAGGCCAAGGCCAAGGGCGAGCCGGTCCGCAAGGACGATGACCCGGATGTCTTCAAGACCCGCCTGGAGGCCTACAACCGCGACACCGCGGTGGTGGCGCCGTACTACAAGGCGCGCGGCCAGCTGAAGCAGATCGACGGCATGGCCCCCATCGACCAGGTGACCGCCGCCATCGACGGGGTGCTTGCCGAGGCGGCGTGAGGGCGCGAAGACGTCGGCCTTCAACGGTCGCCCACTCGTGATGCCTGAACCAGGCCCTCCCGTGATCGAGCGGGAGGGTCTTTTCATTTGCGCCATATGATCGCGCTGGGGGGGGGCTCCAGGCGCTCCAGGCGGCGGAACACCTTTATGCGCTAGCGCGGCGCTGAAGTCGGGGAACCCCTTGACGTTTTCTTAAATCCCGGCTATGGCCACTTCCTCGCTTCGGAACAGGTGCCGTTCGGTCCACCCGGAAGGGTCGGACAGGGCGGCATTTTTGTCGTATCCGGGCAACGTCGTTTCTCCGCAGGGGCCGGCCTCCACCGGACGCGGGGATCATTCTGCCGGTCGCGTGCCGCAAGGCCCGCCGGCGTCACATGGAGAGAGCAGTGGCTCGTATTGCAGGCGTCAACATTCCGACCAACAAGCGCGTCGTCATCGCGCTCCAGTACATCCACGGCATCGGCGCCAAGAAGGCCGAGGAGATCGTGGAGAAGGTGGGCATTCCGGCCGAGCGCCGCGTGAACCAGCTCACCGACCAGGAAGTGCTGCAGATCCGCGAGACCATCGACCGCGACTACATCGTGGAAGGCGATCTGCGCCGCGAAGTGGCCATGAACATCAAGCGGCTGATGGACCTCGGCTGCTACCGGGGCCTGCGCCATCGCCGCGGCCTGCCGGTGCGCGGCCAGCGCACCCATACCAACGCCCGCACCCGCAAGGGACCGGCGAAGCCCATCGCGGGCAAGAAGAAGTGATCGGCCGCAAGGCTTGAGGACAGGGGAGGCCGGCCAAGCCGGCCTTTCCGCATTGACCGGCCCGCCAAGGGCCATCCCGAGCGCCTGGAGCTACGGGCGCGCCTGAAGGATCGAAGACTGAGATGGCTAAAGAAGCAACACGCGTGAAGCGCCGCGAGCGCAAGAACATTGCCTCCGGCGTGGCGCATGTGAACGCCTCGTTCAACAACACCATGATCACCATCACCGACGCCCAGGGTAACACCATCTCCTGGTCCTCGGCCGGTGCCATGGGCTTCAAGGGCTCGCGCAAGTCCACCCCGTACGCGGCCCAGGTGGCGGCGGAAGACGCCGCCCGCAAGGCGGCCGAGCACGGCATGCGCACCCTCGAGGTGGAAGTGTCCGGCCCCGGTTCGGGCCGTGAATCGGCGCTGCGCGCCCTCCAGGCCGCGGGCTTCCTCGTGACGTCCATCCGCGACGTGACGCCGATCCCGCACAACGGCTGCCGTCCGCGCAAGCGCCGCCGCGTCTGATCTGCTCTTGATCCCGCGGGGTCGTCTCGGCCCTGCGGATCCTATGCCCGGTTTCTCCTCCCCCGATCGGGACGGGCCCGGCCTCCGGATGAGGTCGAACATTCCGGCAGCTGCCGAGGCCCGGCGAGAAAGCAAGGTGATGCAAGTGATTCAGAAGAACTGGCAAGAGCTGATCAAGCCCGAGAAGCTGCAGGTCAATCCTGGCCACGACCCCAAGCGCTTCGCGACGGTGATCGCCGAGCCGCTGGAGCGTGGCTTCGGCATGACGCTGGGCAACGCGCTGCGTCGCATCCTCCTGTCTTCGCTGCAGGGTGCGGCGGTGACGTCGATCCACATCGACGGGGTGCTGCACGAGTTCTCGTCCATCCCTGGCGTACGCGAGGACGTGACCGACATCATCCTCAACGTGAAGGATGTGGCCATCCGCATGCAGGGCGACGGCCCCAAGCGCATGGTGGCCAAGAAGACCGGCCCGGGCGTGCTGGTGGCGGGCGACATCCAGACCGTGGGTGACGTGGCCATCCTGAACCCGAACCTGCCCATCTGCACCCTGGACGACGGGGCGGAGCTGCGCATCGAGTTCACCGTCGACACCGGCAAGGGCTATGTCGCCGCCGACCGCAACCGGCCGGAAGACGCGCCGATCGGCCTCATCCCGATCGACAGCCTCTACTCGCCGGTGCGCAAGGTCTCCTACAAGGTCGAGAACACCCGTGAGGGGCAGATCCTCGACTATGACAAGCTGACCCTGCAGATCGAGACCAACGGCTCGATCACGGCCGAGGATGCGCTCGCTTATGCGGCGCGCATCCTGCAGGACCAGCTGGAGATCTTCGTCAACTTCGAGGAGCCCAAGCGCGAGAGCGAGACCACCGCCATCCAGACGCTGCCGTTCTCCCCGGCGCTGCTGAAGAAGGTGGACGAGCTCGAGCTGTCGGTGCGTTCGGCCAACTGCCTGAAGAACGACAACATCGTCTATATCGGCGACCTGATCCAGAAGAGCGAGACGGAGATGCTCCGCACGCCGAACTTCGGCCGCAAGTCGCTCAACGAGATCAAGGAAGTGCTCGCCTCCCTCGGCCTGCACCTGGGCATGGAAGTGCCTGGCTGGCCGCCCGAGAACATCGAAGAGCTGGCAAAGCGCTTCGAGGAGCACTACTGATCTAAGCCCCGAGGCGGTGTGCCGCCTCGAACCCGTTCCAGCGGCACGAGCCGCGCAACCGCAATCCGGCTCGTCCGCCGCTATCTTTCAGGAGTTCGCCGTCATGCGTCACGGCAAGGTACACCGCAAGTTCAACCGCACCTGGGAGCATCGCAAGGCGATGTTCTCCAATCTCGCGGGCGCCCTCATCACCCACGAGCAGATCGTGACCACCCTGCCCAAGGCGAAGGATCTTCGCCCGGTGGTGGAGAAGCTCGTCACGCTCGCCCGCCGTGGTGACCTCCACGCCCGCCGCCAGGCCATCGCCGAGCTGAAGGACGTCACCATCGTCAAGAAGCTCTTCGACGTGCTCGCGCCCCGCTACAAGGGCCGTCCGGGTGGTTACACCCGCATCGTCAAGGCTGGCTTCCGCTATGGCGACAACACCGCGGTGGCGGTGATCGAGTTCGTCGACCGCGACGTGGACGCCAAGGGCGCCGCCGATCACGCCCGCACCGCGGCGGCGGCTGCCGAGGCGGCGTGAGCTGCTTCTGAAGCGCCAGCGGCCCTCTGGCTCGTTGGATATGTGAAAAGGGGCGGTCCTCGGGCCGCCCCTTTTCACATTCAGGGTGCCGGTCGTGGTCCCGCCGGGTCGGGCGTCCCCGGTGATCCCCCGCCTGTCTCCTCCGGCGTTGCGGACGCGCCGGACAAGCGGCGCCATCGCCGTTAAAAGGGACGGTGCGCCGCGCCCGGACGGGAACGCATCCGGGGGGCGACAGCTTGTTTCGCGCGCAGGTGGCGCGGCTTCATGGGTGGCGGAATGTTCGGACGTCTTTCGCATATGGCGGCCCTGGCCGCTTTTGTCCTCCTGGTGGCATCCCCCGCCGCTCAGGCCCAGCCGGCGCCCCAGCCGCGCGTGCCGGAGTCGGCGGGCGAGGTGAAGCTCAGCTTCGCCCCGGTGGTGGCGCGCTCGGCGCCGGCGGTGGTGAACGTCTATGCGCTGAAGACCGCGCCCCAGCGCTCCAATCCCATCTTCGACGATCCGTTCTTCCGCCGTTTCTTCGGCGGGCGGGGCGGTCCCGGCGGGCCGGGCCTCGGCGCCCCGCCGGAGCGCATGCAGCGCTCGCTGGGCTCGGGCGTGGTGGTGGACCCCGCCGGGCTCGTGGTCACCAATTTCCACGTCATCGAGGGCGCCGACGAGATCCGCATCGCCCTGAACGACAAGCGCGAGTACGAGGCCGAGGTGCTGCTGCGCGACCAGCGCACGGACCTTGCCATCCTGCGCATCAAGCGCGAGGGCAAGGAGAGTTTCGCCTCCATCGAGTTCGGCGATTCGGACGGGCTCGCGGTGGGCGACTTGGTGCTGGCCATCGGCGACCCCTTCGGCGTCGGCCAGACGGTGACGCAGGGCATCGTCTCGGCCTTGGCCCGCACCCAGGTGGGCGTGTCCGACTACCAGTTCTTCATCCAGACGGACGCCGCCATCAATCCTGGCAATTCGGGCGGCGCCCTGGTGGACATGGCGGGGCGGCTGGTGGGCATCAACAGCGCCATCTATTCCCGCTCGGGCGGCTCCATCGGCATCGGCTTCGCCATTCCGGTGAACATGGTGCGGGTGGTGGTGGAGCAGGCGAAGAGCGGCAGCAAGTCGGTGCGCCGGCCCTGGCTCGGCGCCGGCCTGCAGCGCGTCTCCCCCGAGATCGCCGAGAGCCTCGGCCTGCCGCGTCCCACCGGCGTGCTGGTGCAGTCGGTGGTGCCGGCCGGCCCGGCCGCGAAGGCGGGGCTGAAGGTGGGCGACCTCATTGTCGCAGTGGAAGGGCAGGGGATCGACGATCCGGAATCCCTCTACTACCGCTTCGCCACACGGCCCATCGGCGGCAAGGCGGCGCTGGCCGTCACCCGCTCCGGCAAGGAGCTGAGCCTGGTGGTGGTGCTGGAGGGCGCGCCGGAGACGGTGCCGCGGGAGGAGGTCCAGGTGCGCGCCCGCTCGCCCTTCGCCGGCGCCACCGTTGTGAACCTCTCCCCGGCGGTGGCCGAGGAGCTGAAGGTGGACAGCAACGTCACCGGCGTCGTCATCTACGAGGTGGACGACAACACCCCGGCGGCGGCCGCGGGCTTCCGTTCCGGCGACGTGATCATCGAGGTGAACGGCGCGAAGGTGGGGCGGACGCGGGATCTGGAGCAGATCGTGCGCACGCCCATGCGCGCGTGGCAGGTCAAGGTGGAGCGCGCGGGACGCGTCATCACCGCGCTGCTGCCCGGCTGAGGCGCGCCATGGCCGATCTGTTCGAGGCGGCGGGCTTGGGCGATGCGGTGCCGCGGCCGCTCGCCGACCGGCTGCGGCCGGGCAAGCTCTCCGAGGTGGTGGGCCAGGACCATCTGGTGGGCCCGGACGGGGTGCTTACCCGCATGCTGGAGACGCGCTCGCTCGGCTCTCTCATCCTGTGGGGGCCGCCGGGCACCGGCAAGACCACGGTCGCACGCCTGCTCGCCGCCGAGACCGACCTGCACTTCGAGCAGATCTCCGCCATCTTCTCCGGCGTCGCCGACCTCAAGAAGGTGTTCGAGCAGGCCCGCGGCCGGCGGCAGATCGGCACGGCGACGCTCTTGTTCGTGGACGAGATCCACCGCTTCAACCGCGCCCAGCAGGACAGCTTCCTGCCGGTGATGGAGGACGGCACAGTCACCCTCGTCGGCGCCACCACGGAAAACCCGTCCTTCGAGCTCAACGCCGCGCTCTTGTCCCGCGCCCGCGTGCTGGTGTTCAAGTCGCTGGACGCCGACGCCATCGCGCTGCTTCTGGCGCGGGCGGAGGAGGTGGAGGGCAAGGCCCTGCCGCTCACCGACGAGGCGCGCTTTGCCCTGGTGAACATGGCGGACGGCGACGGGCGGGCGGCGCTCACCCTGACGGAAGAGGTGTGGCGCGCGGCGCGGCCGGGCGAGGTGTTCGACGTGGCGGGGCTCGCCGAGGTGGTGCAGCGCCGCGCGCCCATCTACGACAAGAGCGAGGACGGGCACTACAACCTGATCTCCGCCTTGCACAAATCGGTGCGCGGCTCGGACCCGGACGCGGCGCTCTATTATCTCGCGCGCATGCTGGACGCGGGGGAGAGCCCGCTGTTCCTCGCCCGGCGCATCGTGCGCATGGCCATCGAGGACATCGGCAATGCCGATCCGCAGGCCCTCGTCGTCGCCAATGCGGCGAGGGAGGCCTACGACTTCCTCGGCTCGCCGGAGGGTGAACTCGCCCTCGCGCAGGCGATCGTCTATGTCGCCACCGCGCCGAAATCGAATGCGGTCTACAAGGCCTTCTCGGCGGCCAGGCGCGCGGCCAAGGAGGGCGGCTCCCTGGTGCCGCCCAAGCATATCCTCAACGCCCCCACCAAGCTGATGAAAGGGGAGGGCTACGGCGCCGGCTATCGCTACGATCACGACGAGCCGGACGCGTTTTCCGGCCAGAACTACTTCCCCGAGGCCCTCGGCCGCCAGAGCTTCTACCGTCCCGTCGAGCGCGGCTTCGAGCGCGAGATCAAGAAGCGCATGGACTACTGGGCCCGCCTGCGGGCCGAGCGCGGGGAGCCGTGAGCCCGCAGGGGTGAGGTTTCCCCCTGTTCCGTCGATTCTTCCGCTCCTCAGCCCTCACTCTCCGGCGAGGGCGAGATCGAGGAAGCGCTCCAGCATGGCATTGACCTGCGCGGGCACCTCCATCTGGCAGAAATGACCGGAGCCGACCGTGCGCGCGACCTGGAGATGGGGGACGAGATCGGCGAGGCGCGCGAGGTCGGAGCGGGGCGTCGGCTCGTTGGCGGCGATGTACAGGAGCGGCGCCGACAGACGGCCGTGAGCGGGGGTCGGATCATAGTCGCGCAGGGCCTCGGCGCCGGAGACGCGGAGGCTCTCGGGGGCCGATCCCATCACGTCGAGGATGCGGGCGCAGAGCGCGCGGTCGTCGGTCGGCAGGAAGAAGGCCGCCTCCACCATGCGGCGCAGGGCGGCCGCGCCTTCCGGTCCCGCCAGCACCGGAACCAGCGCCGCGAGGCCGGCGTGGGCGGCCTCCGACAGGGTCGTGGCCGAATCGAGCAGGGCCACGGCGCGCGGCAGTCGCGGAAAGCGCACGGCCAGGTCGAAGGCGATGGTCCCGCCCATGGAATGGCCGACGAAAGCGGGCCGCTCCAGTCCCAGCTCGGCGCACAGCCACGCGATGTCGTCACCGAACTCGGCGAAGCTGTAGCGCTGCTCCGGCTTGTCGCTGGCGCCGTGGCCACGCAGGTCGGGGGCGAGCACGGCGTGCCCGCGCGCCGACAGATGCGCGAACTGGGCGGCCATGAAGGTGTGATCGCAGCAGAAGCCGTGAATCAGGACCACCGGCGGCCTGGAGCCCGCGGCGAAATCGAAGTGCAGTCGAACGCCATCGCGGATCAGTGCGGGCATGCGGGATCTTCCGGTGAACCAGTCCGGCGTACAATGGACGAGACGCGTTCACCCGGCTACGGCCGGCAGCGTCCATATTCCCGTGCAATTTCGCGATCCGCGTGCACTTTCGGCTGGTGCAGTGCACGCGGCTGGGATGTCATGCCGTCCACCGCTTTCCGCTCCGCCCGAGGGTCCTGATGCATCCCGCTCTCATCGTTTTCCTCGGCGCCGGCCTCGGCGGGGTCATCCGGCATCTGGTGAACATGACCGTGCCGAAGCTGCTCGGCACCGGCCTGCCGTTCGCCACCTTCTTCATCAATGTCTCGGGCAGCTTCCTCATGGGGCTGGTGGTGGGGTATCTGGCGTTCAAGGACGGCGAGCTCTGGAGCCAGTCCCTGCGGCTGTTCCTCACCACCGGCATCCTCGGCGGCTACACCACCTTCTCCACGTTCTCCCTCGAATTCTTCTTCCTCATGGAGCGCGGCTCCACCGGGATGGCCCTTGCCTATGCGGGCGGGTCGGTGCTCCTCGGCCTGGCCGCGGTGTTCGCCGGCATGTCGCTGATGCGCGCCCTCGCGTGACGGGCCGCCCGGCTTGCTCTATTGCTGCGGGAAACGGGCAGGACGCCCGGTTTCTGGGACAATCCGAGCATGGCCGTCGCGATGAAGACCGTGGCCGAGGACGAGGCGGGCATGCGCCTCGACCGGTGGTTCAAGGCGCACTTTCCCGATCTGTCGTTCGGCCACCTGCAGAAGCTGGTGCGCACCGGGCAGGTGCGGGTCGATGGCGGGCGGGTGAAGACCTCCTCGCGCCTCGAGCCCGGCCAGAGCGTGCGCATCCCGCCGCTGGGCGATGAGCCGCTCGACGAGGCGCCCGCCGCCGGCTCCCCCCGGGCCAAGGGCGGGGAGAGCGTGGCCGGCGGCAGCGTGGCCGGCGCCTCGACCGAGGCGGAGGCTCCGGCCAAGCCCCGGTCCTCCGCCAGCGCCGCCGCGCGCCAGGAGAAGGACGATCGCGCTTTCCTGAAATCCATCACCCTGTTTGAGGACAAGGACGTGATGGTGCTCAACAAGCCGTTCGGCCTCGCGGTGCAGGGCGGCTCCGGCACCTACCGCCACATCGACGGCCTGCTGGAGGTACTGCGCGACAAGGACGGCCAGAAGCCGCGCCTCGTCCACCGCATCGACAAGGATACGTCCGGCTGCCTGCTCATCGCCAAGACGCGCCTCGCCGCCTCCGTGCTGGCCAAGAGCTTCCGCTCGCGCGAAGCGCGCAAGATTTACTGGGCGGTCGTGCCCGGCGTGCCGAAGCCGCGGCAGGGCCGCATCTCCACCTACCTCGCCCGCGACGAGGACGAGGAGAAAATGCGCGTCGCCCGCCACGGCGAGGATGAGGCGAGCCACGCCATCACCTATTACGCGGTGGTGGACCAGGCGGCGCAGAAGATGAGCTGGCTCTCGCTGAAGCCGGTGACCGGCCGCACCCACCAACTGCGCGCCCACCTCGCCCATATCGGCCACCCGATCCTCGGTGATCCGAAATATTTCAACATCGAGAACTGGGAATTGCCGCGCGGCCTGCAGAACCGGCTGCACCTGCTGGCGCGGCGGCTGGTCATCCCGCATCCGCGCGGGCAGGGGGTGATCGATGTCTCGGCGCCGCTGCCGCCGCACATGGCGCAGTCCTTCGCCGTGCTCGGCTTCGACTCGGCCCAGTACGACCCCATCCTGGAGGCGCCGGAGGGATGAGGCGGCTCGCCGGCCTTCTCGCGGTGCTGCTTTTCGCCTGCGCAAGCGCGGCGGCGCAGCCGGTGGGCCTTCTCGCCCTCTACCGCGAGATGCAGGTTGCCCAGGGGGACGGCTTCTCGCCCTATGAGATCAGCGGCGCGGGCACGGGCGCGCGGGTCTCCGGCAGCACCCTCTACGGGTCGGCCGCCCGGCTCGCCCTGACCCTGGACGAGGCCAATTTCTACCTGCGCATCGACGACCGCGGCGATGCCGACGGGGCCAAGCCCTTCGTCACCGAGGTGGCCGTGTGGTTCGACGCCGACGGCTTTCCCCTGCTCGGGCTCAGCGAGCGCGGCCTCAAGGGGGAAGTGCCGTTCGCCGGGCGGGTGCGGTTCTATTCGCGCGCCTCGGGCCGGTGGAACCTCGTCACCGGCAAGGTGCTGCCGGCGCTGGACGAGGGTCTGTGCCGCACGGCGCGCCAGGAGGTGGAGGAGACCACCTCGGCCTGGGAAGGCCTCGGCCGCGCCATCACCCTGCTGCCGCGCCGGGGCACCGACCTCGAAGTCTGGTGCGTCGCCCCGAGCCCGGCGGCGGGGACCGGCCTTGCGCTGGTGTGGGACCGGGCCGCCGGCATGTTCCGCGAGGGCAAGGCCCTCGCCGGGCCGCCGCCCTGGCCGGACCGGGCGCGCTAGGACCGATCGACATTCGGCTCGACCGGCGCCCGCCCTACACCCGGTCATGGCCGGGCTCGTCCCGGGCCTGACGGCGGCCGAAGAAAAACGCGGACACTGAAGGTCGATCGGTCCGGGAGCCGGGAAGGAGCGCGCGCCGATCGGGCTGAACCCGCCCGACCGGCAAGTCCGCTGCCCGTCCCCGGGGGAAAGGGGGATCCAACCCTCGGGCACCATCCCGCGCCCGCCATGTTCGACTTTGGTCGAAATCGGCGCAAAAGGGCGCCTCCGCTTGCGCTCTGGCCGCTTGAAGTACCGGCATCTTCGCCTATGGTGCCGCGCAAGGCCTCCCACCGGCCAAACAAGAAGCAACCCGAAAGCGGCGAAGCCGCTCGCCCGAGGGAGATAAATCCATGACACCTCTGCTGGCCCTCGCCCGGGCCATCGACGCCGTGAACAGGCGCATCGGCAAGGCCGCCGCGTGGCTCATCCTCGCGGCCATCCTGGTCTCGGCCACCAATGCCGTGATCCGCAAGGTGTTCGATCTCAGCTCGAATTCCTGGCTCGAGCTGCAATGGGTGCTGTTCTCCGCCGTCTTCCTCTTGTGCGCGTCCTGGACGCTGCTCGACAACGAACACATCCGCATCGACATCGTGAATGCCCGCCTTTCCAAGCGCGTGCGCGACGGCATCGACATCTTTGGGCACCTCTTCTTCCTGCTGCCGTTCTCGATCCTGCTCTTGTGGACCTCCTGGCCCTTCTTCCTCTCGTCCTTCGAGATCAACGAACAATCGCTGAACGCCGGCGGGCTGCCGCAATGGCCGGCCAAGTTCCTGGTGCCGCTGGGCTTCTTCTTCCTGACGCTGCAGGGCATCTCCGAGCTCATCAAGCGCATCGCCATTTTCACCGGCCGGATGGAGGACCCCAACGAAGGCTCGGGCGGAAGCCATGCGATCCTTGCCGCGGAGGTCGATCGCCTGCTCGCCGATGTGGACGTGCCCGGCGCGGGGGCTCCCGTGCCCCCGGCGAAGGACTGAGGGAACGCGCGTGATGACCTTGCCCCGCTTCCCCAAAATCCGCCTCGTCGCGGCCGCCGCGCTCCTTGCCTTCGCGCTCGCCGCCTTTCTCCCGGATGTGGCCTTCGCGGCCGAGCCGGGCTTCCGCGGCTGGTTCATCCACAACATGGCGCCGATCATGTTCGCGGCGCTGGTGGTGTTCCTGCTCATCGGCTACCCGGTGGCGTTCTCGCTGGCGGCCAACGGCCTCATCTTCGGCCTGGTCGGCATCTGGCTCGGCCTGTTCGAGCCGAAATTCCTCCAGGCGCTGCCCGAGCGCGTCTACGGCACCATGAACAACGAGGTCCTCCTCGCGGTGCCGTTCTTCACCTTCATGGGGCTCATCCTCGAGCGCTCCGGCATGGCGGAAGACCTGCTCGACACCATCGGGCAGGTGTTCGGCTCCATCCGCGGCGGGCTCGCCTATGCGGTGATCTTCGTCGGCGCGCTGCTGGCGGCGACAACGGGCGTGGTGGCCGCGTCGGTCATCTCCATGGGCCTCATCTCCCTGCCCATCATGCTGCGCTACGGCTACGACCGGCGCGTGGCGTCGGGCGTCATCGCCGCGTCGGGCACGCTGGCGCAGATCATCCCGCCCTCCCTCGTGCTCATCGTGATGGCCGACCAGCTGAACCGCTCGGTCGGCGACATGTATGAGGGCGCCTTCGTGCCGGGGCTGCTGCTCGCCGGGCTCTATGCGCTTTATATCTTCGTCGTCTCGTCCATCTTTCCCAGCGCCGCGCCCGGACTGCCGCTGGCGGCGCAGACCCTGCGCGATCCCAAGCAGAAGATGATGCCGGCCCGGATCCTCGGCGCCATCGCCGCCGCCGGGTTCGCCTGGCTGGTGGCCGCCGGCTCCCTGCCGCACCTGACGCAGGGGCTCCTGCCCGGCGCCGCGAACCAGGCGGCGTGGGGTATCGTCGCCTTCGCGCTCCTGTACTTCGTCATGTCGGGCACGGCGCGACTGCTGACGCCGTCGCTGTTCATCGCCCTGGCGCTCGCCATCGCGCTCTCCATCGTGCTGATGACGGAATCGGGGGTGAAGTTCGGCGCCGACTACGTGGTGCTCACCATGTCGGCGACGGTCGGCATCGCCTTCGTCGTCGCCGTCATCAACCGGGTGTTCCGCCTCGGCCTGATGTCGCGCCTCGCCGAGCAGGTGGTGTTCGTGATGGTGCCGCCGCTGGCGCTCATCTTCCTCGTGCTCGGCACCATCTTCATCGGCGTGGCGACGCCGACCGAGGGCGGCGCCATGGGCTCGGTGGGCGCGCTCATCCTCGCCTTCGCCCGCGGCCGGCTGAAGTTCGACCTCATGCGGCAGGCGACCTATTCCACCGCCAAGCTGTCGGCGTTCGTGCTGTTCATCCTGCTCGGCGCGCGGGTGTTCTCGCTCACCTTCTACGGGGTGGACGGACACAAATGGGTGGAAGAGCTCCTGGTGTCGCTGCCCGGCGGCCAGGCGGGCTTCCTCATCGCGGTGAACGCGCTGGTCTTCCTCCTCGCCTTCTTCCTCGATTATTTCGAGCTCGCCTTCATCATCATCCCGCTGCTGGGGCCGGCGGCCGACAAGCTGGGCATCGACCTCATCTGGTTCGGCGTGATGCTGGCGGTGAACATGCAGACCTCGTTCATGCACCCGCCCTTCGGCTTCGCCCTGTTCTTCCTGCGCTCGGTGGCGGCGAAGGTGCCCTATATCGACCGGGTCACCGGCAAGCTCATGCAGCCGGTGACCACCGCCCAGATCTATTGGGGCGCGGTGCCGTTCGTCTGCATCCAGCTGGTCATGGTGGCCCTCGTCATCCTGTTCCCGGGGATGGTGACCCACTACAAGTCCGCCGGGGTGCAGCTGGACCAGACGCAGATCCAGCAGCAGTTCGATTCCCTCTCGCCGGGGGGCGACCTCGCGCCGCCGCCGCCGCTGGATTTCGGGCCGGCGAAATAGCAACCGCCACGTTGCCCTGCTAAGGGCGCATTCTGGAACGACATCCCCAGGGGCCGCGCGCCCGGCATCGGTGCGTGGCCATGTGCTTGTGATTTGGCGTCGGGGGCGTCGGGCCCGCCCCGACCGTGTGGAGGTGAATGGAATGAACCCCAGGGCCGACTTCTGCCCCGGCTGCGGGGCGCAGGTCTATCCGGAGGAGGAGCATTGCCCCTTCTGCGGGCGCAAGCTCCATACGAATTTTCTCCTGCCCTTCATGATCGGCCTCGGCGGCACCACGGTGGCGCTCGCGGCGGGCGGGCTGGTGTGGTGGGTGATGTCGGCTGCGCCCTCCCCCTCGACGGCGGTCGCCCCCTCGTCCGAGGCGGTGGCCTCGGCGCCCGCGCCGCAGGCGCCGGCAGCCCCCGCGGCCCCGACGACGGCTTCGATGCCGGCGACCCCGCAGCCCGCCGACGTGCAACCGGCCCCGACCCAGCCCGCGCCTGCCCAGCCCGCGCCTGCGGGCGCCTCCGTCCCGGGCGACGCGAAAGAGGCCGCGCTGCCGCTTCCCACGGTGCGCACCCCGGTCGGGGCGCCGCCCGCCGATGCCAGCGCGCGCAAGGCGTTCGCCAAGCTCAAGCAGGACAATTTCGTCCAGAACGGCCTCGACCTCTCCGTCACCGCCACGGGCGAGGAGGCCACCGTCCTCACCATCAAATTCACCTTCGACGCGAAGGCGGCCACCGAACTCATCCTGGCCGGCCCGCTGCCCAGGCAATGCGAGCAGCGCGGCTTCCGCCAGCTCGTGTTCGCCGATCCCTCGGGCACGTCGTGGGTGTATGACGTGGCAACCCGGCAGCTGACGCAGCGATGACCGACACCCCCGGCGATGCCGGCGCCTCCACCCTGAAGCTGGTGCTGTTCGATTGCGACGGCACGCTGGTGGACAGCCAGCACATGATCGTCGCCGCCATGCGCGACGCCCACGCGGCGCACGGCGTGCCGCTGCCCGAGCGCGATCGCCTGCTGTCCGTGGTCGGCCTGTCCCTGCCCGAGGCCTTCGCCGTCCTGTCGCAGGGGGACCTGTCCTATCCGGTGGCGGCGATGGTGGACGCCTATCGCCTGGCCTTCAACCGCCTGCGCGAGGCCGAACCGCCCGAGCCCATGTTCGCCGGCGCGCGCGAGGTGCTGGACGCCCTGCGCCGACGCGAGGATCTCGTGCTCGGCATGGTGACCGGGAAGGCGCGGCGCGGGGTCGACCGCATCCTCAAGGTGCACGCCATGGAAGGCTGGTTCTCCACCATCCAGACGGCGGACGACGCCCCCTCCAAGCCCCATCCCGCCATGGTGCTCCAGGCCATGGCCGAGATCGGCGCCCGCCCGGAGGAAACGGTGGTGGTGGGCGACACCACCTACGACATCTCCATGGCGCTGCAGGCGGGGGCCTCGGCATTGGCGGTGGCCTGGGGCTATCATGAGATTCCGGCGCTGGAGCGTGCCGGTGCCGACCTCGTCGTCCACCGGTTCGAGGAGGTGCCCGGCGCGGTCGCCGACCTGATGGCGCGCCGGCGCCGCGTCACCAGCTGATCGGAGGAGGGCGCATGCGCGACCTGTTGGAGGGCATCGAGGACAGCGTCCCCGGCGACGATCCCGTGGCGCGCGCCCGCGCGGCCCAGCGCACGCCCCTGCCGAAGCGTTTCTACACGGATGTGAGCGTCGGCGAGGGGGAGGGAGGCTTCACCATCCTCCTCGACGGGCGCCCGGTGCGCACGCCGGCGCGCCGGCTGCTGGCGGCCCCGACCCGCGCGCTGGCCGAGGCGATGGCGGCGGAATGGGCGGCCCAGGCGAGCGAGATCAACCCCTTCTTCATGCCTTTGACCCGCCTCGTGAACGTCGCTCTCGACCGGGTGGCGCCCGAGGCCGATGCGGTGCGCGACGAGGTGGTGCTCTATGCCGGCTCGGACATGCTGTTCTACCGCGCCGAAGGTCCGCAGAAGCTGGTTGAGCGGCAGGCTGCGCATTGGGATCGCGTCCTCGACTGGATGAACGAAGCTCACGACGCCCGCTTTTTCCTCGCCGAAGGCGTGAGGCACGTGGCCCAGCCCGAGGCGGCGCTGGCGCAGGTACGGGCCCTCGTGCCGCTTGCGCCGCTGGCCCTCGGGGCGGTGCATTCCATGACCACCCTCACCGGCTCGGCGCTGCTCGCCCTCGCCGTTGCCGAGGACAGGCTGACCGTGGACGAGGCCTGGGTCGCCGCCCATGTGGACGAGGACTGGAACCGCGAGCAGTGGGGCGAGGATGAGGCCGCCAGCGCCCGCCGCGCCGCCCGCCGCACCGAGATGGACGCGGCGGCGCGGCTGATCCGGCTGCTCGCCTGAACGCGGGGCGGGGAATGGATGCCGATACCCTTGCAGACCTGTTTTCCGCCTTCGGCCCGGTCCAGGCGCGGCGCATGTTCGGCGGCTGCGGGATCTATGCCGACGGGCTGATGTTCGCCATCGAGGTGGGCGGGACCATCCATCTGAAGGCGGACGGCCGCCTCGCGGAAGAGCTGGGCGCGCGGGGCTCGGCCCCCTTCAGCTATGTGGCGAAGGGGCAGGTGCGGACCATGGCCGGCTTCTGGTCGGTGCCGGAGGCGGCCCTCGACGATGCCGACGATCTCGCAGCCCTCGCCCGGCGGGCGCTCGACGTGGCGCGGACGGCGGCGGCGGCGAAGAGCGTGAAAGCGGCGCGCGGGAGGACGTCAGCAGCGCCCGAAGCCGGCGGGGAGGGGGTGGCTTCAGCCCGCCCTGCGGGGCGGGGCCCTGCTGCGGGACGGCGTCCTGCGAAGGCATCCGCCCGCCCGCGGGCGGCGAAACCCCCGCGGGCCTGACGCCGGCCGTCCCGGCATGAGGTCGGGGCCACGAGATCGGGGGCCATGAGGTCGGGGGCTATGAGGACCGCCCGACGGGCATGCTCGGGCGGGAGCCCGGGCGTCCTCACGCTCCATCGAAACGGGAAAACGCACCAGATCCTTGAACTGAAGCGCCCGATCCGCGCGAACCGGAGGCCGGTTCGCTGGATAGGCGGCGGCTAGCTCGCCTGGCTCAGCTCGCCTTGACGCGCACCGGGCGCAGCAGGAAGGCGGGCAGGTGGGACATGTCGGCCGGCTCGTTCGCCGGGGCGCGCTCGCGCCGTGCGGGGCGGGCATCGCCGATGTCCTCGCGTGCCGGCCTGCGGACCCGCTCGGGACGCGGCGCGCGCGCCTCGGCCTCGGGACGGTCACCCTCGCGGGGCTCCCGCTCGCGCCGGGGTTCACGTTCGCGCCGCGGCTCCCGCTCGGGCCGGGCCTCGCGTTCCGCCCTCGGCTCCCGCTCCGGACGTGCCTCACGCTCTGCCCTGGGCTCGCGCTCCGGCCGGGCCGCGCGCTCCGCCCTGGGCTCCCGTTCTGACCTGGGCTCCCGCTCCGGCCTTGGTTCGCGCGGGGGCCTTGCCTCGCGCTCGGGCCGCCCTTCGGCACGACCGTCCTTCTCGACGCGGCGCTTGCCGCGCAGGCGCCCGTCATCCCGCCGTTCCCGGCGTTCGGTGGAGGCCGGGGCCTCGGCGATGGTGGGGCCGTGCCAGGGAATGGCGTTGCCGATGAGCTTCTCGATGGCCGAAAGCGACTTGGCGTCGAGGTGAGTGACCAGGGTATAGGCCGTTCCCGCCCGCCCGGCGCGGCCGGTGCGGCCGACACGGTGCACATAGTCTTCCGCATGGTGCGGCACGTCATAGTTGAAGACGTGGCTCACCGCCGGAATGTCGAGCCCGCGCGCCGCCACGTCCGAGGCGACGAGCAGGGTGGCCTCGCCGACCCGGAACTGGTCGAGGGCCTTGATGCGGGCATGCTGGTCCATGTCGCCGTGCAGGGCGACGGCGTTGAAGCCGTGCTTCTGCAGCGAGCGGTGGAGCACCGCCACGTCGCGCTTGCGGTTGCAGAAGATGATGCCGTTCTGCAGCCCCTCGCAGTCGCGGATGAGGTTGCGCAGCGTGTCGCGCTTCTCGAAGTCCTCGCGGCCGGTGGCGACCAGCATCTGGCTCACCGTTGCGGCGGTCGATGCGGGCTTCGACACCTCGACCCGCACCGGATTCGAGAGGAACTGCGAGACGAGGCGCTGGATCTCCGGCGGCATGGTGGCCGAGAAGAACAGCGTCTGCCGGGTGAACGGCACCAGCTTGCAGATGCGCTCGATATCCGGGATGAAGCCCATGTCCAGCATGCGGTCCGCCTCGTCGATGACGAGGATCTCGATGCCGGAGAGGAGCAGGCGACCACGCTCCACGTGGTCAAGCAGGCGGCCGGGGGTGGCGATGAGCACATCCACGCCACGCACCAGCTTGGTGTCCTGGTCGCCGAAGGAAACGCCGCCGATGAGGAGGGCGACGTTCAGCTTGTTGTTCTTGCCGTAGCGGACGAAATTTTCTTCCACCTGCGCGGCGAGTTCGCGGGTCGGCTCCAGAATGAGCGTCCGCGGCATGCGGGCCCGGGCCCGTCCCTGCTCCAGCAGCGTGAGCATGGGCAGGGTGAAGGCGGCCGTCTTGCCGGTACCGGTCTGGGCGAGGCCGAGCACATCGCGGCGCGCCAGAACGTGGGGGATGGCCTGGGCCTGGATCGGTGTGGGCTGTGTATAGCCAGTGTCGGCGACCGCCGCGAGAACCTTCTCGCTCAGGCCGAGTTCGGAAAATGACATTGCATCTTTTAGATGCGGCGGCGCGCCGCTGATCGAACGTCCCGTGCCGTGTACGGGGTCAGACGAGTGGTCGTCGGTCGGCGCGCTTGGATTCGACATATCTCGGACGACGCAAAGCAACATAGGAAAATTGTGCGCCGTGTCAATGTTTTCGCGCCGCCACGGCGCGGCAAGACGAAAATACCCCTACCGCGATGCCCGATCTGTGCAGATGCGCCGGCATGAGGCGCACAATTCATGCGCTTTTGGCAGGTGTCGTCCCTCAGGCATGCTGCGAGATCATAGCCGCCGTCTTGACCCTCTCGTCGCGAACCACCAGTGGTGGAGCTGGCTCCCTCCGCCCCCGGATTCCATGCCCTTCCTCCCCATACTGGGCCTCGCCGCCTTCGCGAGCGCGTTTTCCCTGCGCGTCGTGGACCCGATGCTCAACATCCTCGCCGCGGACCTTCAGGTGTCGCTCCAGCAGGTGGCGCTGCTCGCCAGCGCCTTCACCCTGCCGTATGCGGCCATGCAGCTGTTCTTCGGCCCCATCGGGGACGCGGTGGGGAAGGTTCGGCTCATCCGCTTCAACCTGTCCATGCTGGCGGTGGGGCTGGCCTTGTCGGCGGTCGCGACGGGCGATGGGATGCTGCTCGTGGTGCGTGCCTTTTCCGGCGCCTTCGCCGGCGGCATCATCCCGGTGGTCCTCGCCGCGGTCGGCGACCGCGTGCCCTTCGAGAAGCGGGCGGAGGCGCTGAGCCGGGTGCTGCTTGCCCTGGTGCTTGGGCAGCTCGGGGGCTCGGCGCTTGCAGGGGTGATCGCCGAATATGCCGGCTGGCGCCCGGTGTTCTGGTGCGCCTTCGCCGTGGCCTTGGCCGCGGCGCTGGCCGCCATCTTCGGCCTCACCGAGGAGCGCACGGCGCAGCCCTTGTCCTTCCGCGCGTCTCTCGGCCGCTACGCCCTCGTGCTCGGCAATCCGCTCTCGAAGAAGATCTATGCCATCGTCGCGCTGGAGGGGGCCCTGATCTTCGGCGCCTTCCCGCTGACCGCCCCGCTCCTGGTGTCGCACGGCCTGGGCGACGCGAAGGAGGCCGGTCTTGCGCTGGGGACCTTCGCCGTCGGCGGGGCCTTCTACACCTTCGCGGTCTCGGCGCTGGTGCGCCGGCTGGGGCTCCACGGCATGGTGCGGGCCGGCGCGGCGGCGGGCGGGTTCCTGCTGATGGCCATCGCCACCGGCCCGAGCCTGTTCCTGCTGGTCCCGCTCTTCGGTCTCGCCGGCTTCGCCTTCTACATGATCCACAACGTCATGCAGATCCTCGCCACCGAACTCGCGCCGGAGGCGCGGGGATCGGGCATGGCGCTGTTCGCCTCGTCCTTCTTCCTGGGCCAGGGCCTGGGGGCGATCGTCCAGGCGCAGGTGGCGGGTCTCATCGGGCCGGCCACGACCTTCCTGATGGCGGGCATCGGCATGGTGCTGGTCTCCATTCCCGCCGGCATGCTGCCGCCGCGCACGGGGAAGGTGCAGCCGCCACCCCCGCTGTGAGGCTCATCCAGAGGTTCATGCCGGAGGCTCACGCCGAGGGCCGATGACGGTGACGCATCGGCCCCTGGCCAAGCCCCCGCGCGGCGCCCGCGCGAAACCCGCGCGGCATCGGTCGAAGACCAAGGCCGATGGCATCAGATGTCCAGCAGGTCCTCGTCGGCGAAGGCCGCGCGCTCGGAGATGAAGGCGAAGCGCGCTTCCGGCTTGTTGCCCATCAGCCGCTCCACGAGGTCGGCGGTCCCGGCCCGCTCGGCGTCCTCGATGGCGACGCGCTGGAGCGTGCGCGTCTTGCGGTCCATGGTGGTTTCCTTGAGCTGCGCTGGCATCATCTCGCCGAGGCCCTTGAACCGGCCCACCTCCACCTTGCCCTTGCCGTTGAACTCCTTCTTGAGCAACTGCGCCTTGTGGGCGTCGTCCCGCGCATAGAGCGTCTTCGGCCCTTGCGTGATGCGGTAGAGCGGCGGCACGGCGAGGAAGAGGTGGCCGTCCTCGATCAGCTTCGGCATCTGGCGGAAGAAGAAGGTGACGAGGAGCGAGGCGATGTGCGCCCCGTCCACGTCGGCGTCGGTCATGATGATGACCTTCTCGTACCTCAGGTCCGCATCGCGGTAATGGGAGAGGGTGCCACAACCCAGCGCCTGGCCGAGGTCGGCGAGCTGCTGGTTTGCCGCCAGCTTGTCGCGGGTGGCGCTGGCCACGTTGAGGATCTTGCCGCGCAGGGGCAGCACCGCCTGGGTCTTGCGGTCGCGGGCCTGCTTGGCCGAGCCGCCGGCCGAGTCGCCCTCGACGATGAAGATCTCGGACCCCGCCGCCTCGGTGTTGGAGCAGTCGGCGAGCTTGCCGGGCAGGCGCAGCTTGCGCACCGCGGTCTTGCGGGAGATCTCCTTCTCCTGCTTGCGGCGCAGGCGTTCTTCCGCCCGGTCGATCACGTGCTCCAGCAGCCGGCTCGCCTGCACCGGGTTGGCGGCGAGCCAGTGGTCGAACGGGTCGCGCAGGCCCTGCTCGACGATGCGGGCGGCCTCCGCGGTGGCGAGGCGGTCCTTGGTCTGGCCCTGAAACTCGGGCTCGCGCACGAACACGGAGAGCATGGCGGCGCAGCCGGCGCTCACGTCGTCGCCGGTGATGACCGAGCCGCGCTTGCCCTGGCCGGAGCGGTCCGCATGGTCCTTCAGGCCCTTGAGCAGAACGGCGCGCAGGCCGTTCTCATGGGTGCCGCCGTCCGGAGTGGGGATGGTGTTGCAGTAGGAGGAGACGAAGCCGTCGGCATCCGCCACCCACGCCACCGCCCATTCCACCGAGCCGTGGCCCCCCGGCTTCTGGATACGGCCGGCGAAGATGTCCGGATGCACCAGCGTCTGGCCTTCGAGGTCGGCGGCCAGGTAGTCCTTGAGGCCGCCGGGGAAGCGGAAGACCGTCTTCTCCGGCAGGTCGGTGCCCTTGAGCAGCTCGGGATCGCACGACCAGCGGATCTCCACCCCGCCGAACAGGTAGGCCTTGGAGCGGGCCATGCGGAACACCCGCGCCGGCTCGAACCGCGCCGCGGGGCCGAAGATCTCCGGGTCGGGATGGAAGCGCACGCGGGTGCCGCGCCGGTTGGTGATGCGGCCGACTTCCTTCAGCGGGCCTTGGGGCACGCCCTTGGAGAAGGACTGGCGGTAGAGGATCTGGTTGCGCGCCACCTCCACCTCGAGATCGTCGGAGAGCGCGTTCACTACCGAGACGCCGACGCCGTGCAGGCCGCCGGAGGTCTCGTAGACCTTGCTGTCGAACTTTCCGCCGGCGTGCAGCGTGGTCATGATGACCTCCAGCGCCGACTTGCCGGGAAACTTCGGGTGCTCCTCCACCGGGATGCCGCGCCCGTTGTCCGAGACGGTGATGTAGCCGTCGGCACCGACCTGCACCTCGATGAAGGTGGCGTGGCCGGCCACGGCCTCGTCCATGGAATTGTCGATCACCTCGGCGAAGAGGTGATGCAGGGCCTTGGCGTCGGTGCCGCCGATATACATGCCCGGCCGGCGCCGCACCGGCTCCAGCCCTTCGAGCACCTCGATGTGCGCGGCGGTGTAGTCGTTCGCCATGGCGGGCACGACGGGGGCCTTGCCTCGCGGGCTCTCCTTCGCGGCAGCCTTGGCGGCACCGCGCGGGCGGGCGGCGAACAGATCGTCGGAATTATCGCTGTCGGACATGGGGCTCGGAGGTCGGAGGTTCGGTCGCTCGATTAGCAGAAGGGCAGGGCGGGCGCGAATCGGGACGGCGCCTCGGCCCAGTTGCCCCCCAGTGTGACAGAGCCGGTGGCTCAGGGGAACAGAATGGCAACACGCATCCCAGCCATTCACAACTCTGTCTTTTCCCTGACGCGGGATTGGGTGTAAGCACCCTCGCCCCCTCTTCCGCCGTCGCGCGGGAGGCAGGGCGACCTCGGGAGAGCAAGATGTCTGACGCAAAGGCAAGGATCGCGGTATTGGGCGCCTCGGGCTACACCGGCTCCGAGCTGGTGCGCCTGCTGCTGCGCCATCCGCGCGTCGAGATCGTCGCGCTCACCGCGGACCGGAAGGCCGGCCAGACCATGGCCGAGGTGTTCCCCCAGTTCGCGCCCTTCCCCCTGCCCAAGCTGGTGACCATCGACGAGGTGGATTTTTCCGCTGTCGACCTGGTCTTCTGCGCGCTGCCCCATGCCACGACGCAGGTGGTGATCAAGAAGGTGTTCGAGGCGGCGCCGGGCGTGAAGGTGGTGGACCTCTCCGCCGACTTCCGGCTGAAGGATCCCGGCGCCTATGAGCAGTGGTACGGCCATCCCCACGCCGCGCTGGAGCTCCAGCAGGAGGCGGTGTTCGGCCTGGTGGAGATCTACCGGGACGAGATTCGCAAGGCACGGCTGGTGGCCAATCCGGGCTGCCATTCCACCACCGCCATCCTGCCCCTGGTGCCGCTGCTCGAAGCCGGCGCGGTCGAGCCGGAGAGCATCGTGGTGGATTCCAAGACCGGCATGTCCGGCGCCGGCCGGGCCGCCAAGGAGGCCATGCTGTTCTCCGAGGTGTCGGAGGGCATCCATGCCTACGCCGTCTCCGGCCACCGCCACATGGGCGAGCTGGACCAGGAATTTTCCAAGGCCGCCGGCCGGCCGGTGACGCCCATGTTCGTGCCGGTGCTCGCACCCATGAACCGCGGCATCTACGCCACCATCTACCTGCGCACCACCGGCGCGCGGGCCGAGGACCTGCACGCGCTCCTCGCCGATTATTACAAGGGCGAGCCCTTCGTGCATGTGATGCCCTTCGGGCAGGTGCCCCAGTCGCGGCATGTGCGCGGCTCGAACATGGTGATGCTCGGCGTGGTGGCGGACCGCGTTCCCGGGCGGGCCATCGTCATCTCGACGCTGGACAACCTGGTGAAGGGCGCCTCCGGCCAGGCGGTGCAGAACATGAACCTGGTGCTGGGCTTCCCCGAGACGCTGGGGCTGGAGCAGATCGCGCTGATGCCGTGACCGGCCCGTCGGCGGCGCCTGCACAAGGGCCGCGGGGAGGGGGCCAGCTTCGTCGCCGCCATCGGCGGGAGACCACCTCGGCCTCCCGCCCGGCTGCCCATGGCCGGCGAATGGTAACCCTTTCCGTTGGGACACCGAAACTCAAGTCTAGTCGCCAGTCTTCATAGGACAGGGTAGCTTCCCCATCTCCTGTCCGGGCGCAGGCCCGATTCCATTTCCCAATCCCAATCCCAATTCCAATTCCAAGATCCGGATGCCCTGCCGATGAGCTTCATCATCTGCCTTGCCGCGCTCGTCTTCCTGATGCTCGTGGCGTATCGCGGCTTCAGCGTCATCCTGTTCGCGCCCGTGGCCGCCATCGGCGCGGTGCTGCTGACCGATCCGGCGGCGGTGCCCGTCGTCTTTTCCGGCCTGTTCATGGAAAAGATGGTGGGCTTCATCAAGCTCTACTTCCCGGTGTTCCTGCTGGGGGCGGTGTTCGGCAAGCTCATCGAGCTCTCCGGCTTCTCGCGCTCCATCGTCTCCTCCATCGTGAAGCTGCTCGGGCCGGGACGGGCCATCCTGTCCATCGTGCTGGTGGGGGCGCTGCTCACCTATGGCGGCGTGTCGCTGTTCGTGGTGGTGTTCGCGGTCTATCCGTTCGGCGCGGAGATGTTCCGCCAGGTGGGCATCCCCAAGCGGCTTTTGCCGGCGGTGGTGGCGCTCGGCGCCTTCTCCTTCACCATGGACACGCTGCCGGGCACGCCGCAGATCCAGAACATCATCCCCACCACCTTCTTCCACACCACCGCCTATGCGGCGCCGATCCTCGGCCTCGTGGGCACCGCCTTCATCCTGGCGGCGGGCCTGTCCTACCTGGAGTTCCGGCGCCGGCAGGCGCAGAAGCACGGGGAAGGCTACGGCGAGGGCCATCTCAACGAGGTGGTGGTGGACCAGGACGTGCCGCTCGTCTCGCCGCTGCTCGCCTTGTTGCCCCTGGTGGTGGTGGGCATCGCCAACCTCGTCTTCGCCCGGCTCATTCCGGACTGGTTCGGAGCCACCGCCAGCGCCACCCTGGTGGAAGGCGCGGCCGCGGTGAGCGTGCCCACCAGCACCTGGGCCGCCATCTGGGCGGTGCAGGCGGCGCTGCTGCTCGGCATCCTGACGGTGGCGGTGTTCGGCTTCCGGGCCATCGCCGGCAAGTTCGCCCTCGGGTCCAAGGACGCGGTGGCGGGCGCCTTGCTCGCCGGCCTCAACACCGCGACGGAATACGGCTTCGGCGCGGTCATCGCGGCGCTGCCCGGTTTCCTGCTCATCAAGTCGGCGCTGGCCGCGATCCCCAACCCGCTCATCAACGAGGCGATCACGGTGACGACGCTGGCCGGCATCACCGGCTCGGCGTCGGGGGGCCTGTCCATCGCGCTGGCGGCCATGTCGGAGCAGTTCATCGCCCAGGCGCACGCCTACAACATTCCGCTGGAGGTGATGCATCGCGTGGCCGCCATGGCCTCCGGCGGCATGGACACGTTGCCGCACAACGGCGCCGTCATCACCCTCCTGGCGGTCACCGGCCTCTCCCATCGCCAGTCCTACGGGGACATTTTCGCCATTACCCTCATCAAGACGGCGGCGGTGTTCGTGGTGATCGGCTTCTACTGGCTCACCGGGTTGTATTGAGCACGCCACGCCCACCCGCTATGTTGCGCTGCAACACAAGCCGGGCGGGCGGGGGGCTGGAGGGCGATGGCTGAAGGGCGGGTGATCGCCGTCGCCAACATGAAGGGCGGCGTGGGCAAGACCACGACCGTGGTCATGCTGGCGGAAGGGTTCGCCGCGGCCGGCTGCAAGGTGGCCGTGCTGGACCTCGACGCCCAGGCCAACGCCTCCTATTGCTTCGCCCCCGACGAGGAGCTGAAGCTCATCCTTGAGCAGCGCCGGTCGGTCACCTCCTTCCTCGCCGACCGCCTGCTCTACGGCGACCGGAAGCCGGTCACCGACTATCTCACCCACGGCATCTCCCACGTGATGAAGGCCGGCGAGGAACTGGCCATCGACATGGTGGTGGCCAGCCCGCGCCTGCGGCTGCTGGAACGGGAGATCGTGCTGCGCCTCGCCGAGCGCAATTACGGCCTGCGCTCGCTGGAGGGGCAGTCGCTGCGGGTGCTCGAGGAGGCGCTCGGGCTCCTCAGGGCGCGCTACGACTTCATCCTGTTCGATTGCGCGCCCGGCATCTCCGCCTTTACCGAGGTGGCCATCCGCCTGTCCGACATGGTGATCGTGCCCACCATCCCCGATTATCTCTCCACCCTCGGCTTTGATGCCTTCCGGGCCTCGGTGTGGGAGAATGCGCACGTCACGCGGTCCGCGCTGCCGCAGCCGAAGCGGCGGCCCGTGGTGCTGGCGAGCCGGGTGAACGCCCACAAGATCCAGCATCGCGACACCCTCTTCAGTCTGCGGGCGGAGGCGGACGAGCCGGATGCGCTGTTCGAGATGTTCGACCTGGAGGTGGACAACCAGGCGGCCATCGAGCGGGCCATGGACCCGGAGAACTTTCCCTACGCGCCCTCTTTCGAGCAGAAATGGAACCGGGCGGTGGATCAGGTGCGCGACCTCGTGGATGAAACGCGGAGACGGCTCGATGAGTGACGGGACCGACTTCTTTCGCCTGCTCGGCGCCATCGGCGGCCGGGCGGCCCTGTTTCCCGCCGCCGGCAACGCGGCGCGCAAGGCGGTGAACGAGATCGTGCGGACGCAGCTCGTCGCCGAGGACACCGGGCTGGAGGCGGTGCGGAACATCCGCGCGCTGCTCGGCGCCGCGGCCTTCGCCGAGGCGCTCGACGGGGTGCCGGCGCCGAAGGCGAAAGTCCTGCTCGGTCGTGTCGATCCGCACGGGCCCGCTTTCTCCCAGCCGGCGGATCGCATCAGGGCCCTGCTCGGGCTGGCCGATGGCAGCCGCGGGCCGTCCGCGCCGCCGGAGAAGCCAGCCCGGAAAGCCTCATCGAAGAAGGCCCCGGCCGCCGCGAAGGAGCCGGCGGCCGAGGCGCCGGCCCGGCCCAAGCGCAGGATCACCGGCCGGTCGGCGCTGCGGGTGTCGGAAGAGCGCTGAAGGGGCCCCGGCCTTCCCCGCCGGATGCGTGGGCCTGCATGCTTGGACCTGCATGCTTGGGCCTGCATGTTTGGGCCTGCGGCGGCCCGGTCGGATCAGCCGGCGGGCTTGGCCGGCGCATCCGGCCCTAGCGCGAGGACCTCGGCCAGGGCGACAAAGGCGGGCAGCAGCAGGCACCACATGCCCACCGCGAAGTACAGCAGCGCGGCGGCGGTGCAGCCGGCGAAGAAAGCCCCGAGGTTGGCGCTCAGGCGGGCGAGGCGGGCGCGGATAGCGGCCACGTTCGCATCCGCCGCCGGCCGCCACAGGTTGGACATGTCCACCAGCACCTGCGTGAAGGTCCCGGTCATCATGGTGGACGGCGGCGTATCGGTGAGGTGGGTGCGGTGGAGCGCGTTCTGAAGCGCCATGGCGGCCACCAGCGTCATGCCCATCATGATGGCGGAGGGGGCGTCCGGGTTGGGAAACGGTCCCGACTGAATCGCCACCAGGGCCGCGTGGGCCAGAAGCACCAGCTTCACCGCCATCAGGACGCGGAAGTCATCCATCCCGCGCGCGATCATCGCCCGGCTCAGCTGGCGCGCCGCGATGACGACCAGCGCGAACACCGGCATGGCGATGATCTTGGCCAGGGCCGGCATCTGTCCATGCGCCAGGGACGCGGCGAAGGTCACGATGTTGCCCGTCACATGCGCAGCGAACAGCCCACCGAGGGCGACGAAGCCGGCCGTGTCCACAAAGCCGGCATTAAAGCAGAGCAGAATCCCCAGCAGCCCCTTCACAGCTCAAACTCTCCCTGCACAACGACGCCGGCCGCCCGGCGCGCGAGATTTGAATGCGGTTTGGTCTGCGCTGGGCTTCAGCCCACCTCGGCCACGTCGCGCAGCCGCAGGGACACCCGCGTCTCGCCCTGCCAGGTGTCGAGGTCGAGGCTGCCGGCCACGTGCATCACGCGGCCGCGTCCCGCCAGGAGGGCGCGGCCGAGGGGCTCCTCGGCGCAACGGAAGGCCACGGCCTTCAGGGTGGTGCCGTCGCCGGAGGTGATGCGGGCGCGCACATGGCCGGCGCCGAACGTCTCGGCATAGCTGATGCGGTGATTGGGGAAGGCGAAGACCGGCTCGGGATTGCCCGCCCCGAACGGCCCGGCGCGGGCGATGGTCTCCACCAGCGCCGGCGTCGCGCCGCGCGCGGTCAAGGCCCCGTCGATGGAGAGCGCGCCCTCGGCCCGGGCGCGCGTCACGTCGGCGGCGAGCCGCGCCTCGAGCATCGCCCTGAGGTCCCCCAGCCGCGCCCGCTCCACCGTGAGCCCCGCCGCCATGGCGTGGCCGCCGCCCTTCACCAGCAGTCCGTCCTCGACGGCGGCCCGCACCGCCCGGCCGATATCGACGCCGGGGATGGAGCGGCCGGAGCCGGTCCCGGTCTCGCCGTTGAAGGCGATGGCGAAGGCCGGGCGCTGGAAGCGCTCCTTGAGCCGGGCGGCCACCAGCCCGACCACGCCGGGGTGCCAGCCCTCGCCGCTCACCACCACCACGGCGCCCTCGTCCGAGACGCCGAGGGCGGCCTGGGCTTCGGCCTCGGCGGCGGCGAGGATGGCGCGCTCCACCTCCTGCCGCTCGGTGTTCAGCCGGTCGAGCTCGGCTGCCATGCGGCGTGCCTCGGCGGGATCGTCGGTGAGCAGCAGCTTCGCCCCCAGCGTCGCCTCGCCGATGCGCCCGCCCGCATTGATGCGCGGGCCGATGAGGAAGCCGAGATGGAAGGGGCGCGGGGGGCCGTCGAGGCGGGCCGCATCCATCAGGGCGGTGAGGCCGATGCGGGTGCGCCGGCGCATGGCCAGGAGCCCCTTGGCCACGAAGGCCCGGTTGAGGCCGCGCAGGGGCACCACGTCGGCGACCGTGGCGAGGGCCACGATGTCGAGGGCGTCGAGCAGGTCCGGGGCCGGGCGCCCCGCGTTGAAGTGGCCGCGCTGGCGCAGGGCCCGCACGAGGCCCACGGCGGTGACGAAGGCGAGGCCCGCCGCGCACAGGTGGCCGAGGCCGGAGAGGTCGTCCTCCCGGTTCGGGTTCACGATGACCGCGCCCTCGGGCAGGCGCTCTCCCGCCTGGTGGTGGTCGATCACCACAATGTCCATGCCGAGCCGGCGGGCGGCGGCGATGGGCTCCATGGAGGTGGTGCCGCAATCCACCGTCACCAGCAGGGTCACGCCCCGCGCCGCCAATTGCTCGATGGCCGGCACGTTGGGGCCGTAGCCCTCGAAGATGCGGTCGGGAATGTGGAACAGCGGGTCGAGGCCGCCGGCCCGCAGCACGCCCACCATGAGGGCGGTGGCGCAGGCGCCGTCCACGTCATAATCGCCGAACACCGCCACCTGCTCGCCGGTGACCACGGCATGGGCCAGCCGCTCCACCGCGGCGCCCATGTCGGTCAGGGTGTCGGGGTCGGGCAGGAGGGTGCGGATGGAGGGGTCGAGGTAGCGTTCCACCTCGTCGAGGGGCACGTCGCGGCCGGCCAGCACGCGGGCCAGCAGCTCACTGATGCCGGCGCGCTGGGCCATGGCCAGCGCGGTCTGGGCGCCGCGCACGTCGAGCCGCTCGCGCCAGATGCGGCCGGTGGCCGAGCGGGCGACGTCGAGGAAGAGGCGATTCGGCAAGGCGATGTTCACGCGGGCATGAAGCCAGACCCCGGCGCCCGCGTCGAGCGGCAGGCCGTCATACCCCCTGTGCGAGGACGAGCACCCCGATCGCCGCTCCCGCCGCCGCCACCGTCGCGGCGCCGAGGCGCACGGTAAATCCGGCCGGCCCGGCCGCAGCCGCGAAGCCGACCCGGCCGAGGGCGTTCATGCCGAGGGCGATGAGGATGGAGACCGCCGCCGCCTCCAGCGTGAGGGCGTTGCCGGCAAGGCGGGCGGCATTCAGCGAGGGCACGTCCACGTCGACGATGCCGGCCACCGCGCTCACGAGATAGAGGCTGCCCGGCCCCACCGACTTCAGCAGGAAGCCGCTCGCCAGGGAGACCAGGGCGAACATCCCGGCGAAGGCGGTCAGCGGGGCGAGGTCGAACGGATTGCCCAGGACCTGCTCCCCGCCGGTGCTCCTGGGGTCGCGCACCATGAGCACCCCGGCGAGGGCGAAGGTCGCCGCCGCCGCGAGGGCGGGCGGGGCGAGGGTCGCCAGCAGCGCGGGCGCCACCACCGTGCAGATGGCCAGCACCCGCAGCAGCGAGACCATGGCCGCCAGCGCCGCCCCGCCGGCGAGCAGCACCGCCGGCTCGCCGGCGGCGGCGCGCCGGGCGAAGGCGATGGTGACGGCGGTGGACGAGACGAGGGCGCCGCCGAGGGCGCTGAACAGGATGCCCTTCTCCGGCCCCGCCACCTTCACCGCCACGTAGCCGGCAAATGAGATGGTGGCGGTGAGCACCATGAACAGCCAGATCTGGCGGGGGTTGAGGCTGTCGAACGGATCAAGGGTGCGATCGGGCAGCAGCGGCAGCACGATCATCGTCATCGCCAGCAGCACCAGGGCCGAGCGCAGCTCCACCCAGGTGAGGCGGGAGACGAGGCCATGCAGCACCTCGCGCGCAGCGAGCAGGCCGGCGGCGGCGATGGCTGCCGCGCCCGCCGCCGAGGGATCGCCCACCACGGCAAGCGCGCCGAGGGCGAAGACCAGCAGCGCCGCGATGATGGAGGTGATGCCGTAGTCCTTGTCCGCCACCATCTCCCGGTACTTGAAGGCGGAGAACACGGCGGCGAAGGCGAGCCCGGCGGCCGCGAGCAGGGCCGGGCTCTGCATCGCCGAGGCCAGCGCCGCGGAGACGCCGCCGAGCAGGCCGCAGAGGGTGAAGGTGCGCACGCCGGCGGTGCGGCTGCCCGGCGGTTCGGTCCGCTCACGCCAGCCGCGCTCGACCCCCACCACGAGGCCGATGGCGAGGGCGACGGCCAGCCGGTAGATGAGGTGGTCCATCACGGCCTCCCGATGGCCCGTGTTTTAGCAGAAAGCAGCCGCGCAGGCGCGTGCCGTCCCCCAACCGAAGGTGCGCAGGCGCGTCGCCGCCGGGGGGACCCCGGCGATGCGGAGCTCCGGCCGCGACTCAGTCCTCCAGGCGGAACTTGCGGAAGTCGCGGTGCTCGGTGGCGATGCGGCGCACGGTGCCGGTGGCGGCGCGCAGCACGATGGTGTCGGTCTCGATCACCTCGCGGCCGAAGCGCACGCCCTTCAGCAGCGCGCCGTCGGTGACGCCGGTGGCCGCCACCAGGCAGTCGCCGCGCACCATTTCCTCCAGCGCGTAGATCTTGGAGAAATCGCGGATGCCGAGGGCCTTGGCCTGCTCGCGCTTCTTCTCGGTGTCGAGCACGAGGCGGCCCTGCATCTGGCCGCCGATGCAGCGCAGCGCCGCTGCGGCGAGCACCCCTTCCGCCGCCCCGCCGAGGCCGAGATAGATGTCGACCCCGCTCTCTTGCGGATTGGTGGTGTGGATGATGCCGGCCACGTCGCCGTCGGTGATGAGCTTCACCGCCGCCCCGGTCTTGCGCACCGCCTCGATGAGCGGGGCATGGCGCGGCCGGTCGAGGATGAGGGCGGTGATGTCGGACGGCGGCACGCCCTTCGCCTCGGCCAGGGCGCGGACATTGTCCTGCGGGCTCTGGGAGAGGGAGACGATGCCGTCCGGGTAGCCGGGGCCAATGGCGAGCTTTTCCATGTAGGCCACCGGCACCTTCAGCAGCGAGCCGCGCTCGGCCAGGGCGATGACGGTAATGGAGCCTTCCATGTTCTTGGCGCAGAGGGTGGAGCCTTCGAGCGCATCCACGGCGAGGTCCACCTCCATGCCGCCCCGGCCGAGGGTCTCGCCGGCGAACAGCAGGTCGCACTCGCCCTCCACCCCCTCGCCGATGACGATGGTGCCCGAGAGCGGGATGTCGTTCACCTCGCGATGGCAGGTGCGCATGGCGGCAAGGTCCGCGGCTTCCTCATCGCCGCGCCCGCGCAGGCGCGCCGCCGCCACCGCGCACCGCTCCGACACCTGCGCCAGGTCGAGGGCGAGGCGGCGGTCGAGCACCTGGGGCATCCGGGCAACGCTCATGGCGTCAATCCTTCTCGATGCGAATCACCTGCGGCAGGGAGGCGACGACCCCATCCGCCTCGATGGCGGCGATGGCCCGTCTGACGGCCTCCTCGGTCGTAGCATAGGTGATGAGGATCACGTGTGCGGTGTCGGCCGCGCTCGTCGTGCCGCCGGGGCGGCGCTGGACGATGGATTCCAGGGAGATCTGCTCGTCGGCCATGCGGCGGGCGATGGTGGCCGCGGTGCCCGGCTTGTTCACCACGGCGAGGCGGATGTAGTAGCCGCCCTCGTGGCGCTGCATGGGCGCGCGCTCGGCCTTCTGCAGGCGGTCCACCGGCAGGCCGAAGGCGAAGCCCTGCGCGCCGCGTGCCACGTCGAACAGGTCGGCCACCACCGCCGAGGCGGTGGCGTCGCCGCCGGCGCCGGGCCCCACCAGGGTCAGCGCCACCGCGTCGCCGTCCACCGCCACCGCGTTGGTGACGCCGGACACCTGGGCGATGGGCCAGTGCTTCGGCACCATGGTGGGGTGCACCCGCTGCTCGATGCCGGTGTCGGTCTTCACCGCCACGCCGAGCAGCTTCACCCGGTAGCCGAGATCGTCCGCCGCATCGAGATCGGCCAGGGTGAGCTGGCGGATGCCTTCCACATAGATGGAGTCCGCGTCCACCTGGGTGCCGAAGGCGAGCGAGGTGAGGATGGCGAGCTTGTGGGCGGTGTCGAAGCCGTCGATGTCGAAGGTCGGGTCCGCCTCCGCATAGCCGAGGCGCTGGGCCTCGGTGAGGCAGACGTGGAAGGAGAGCTTCTCCTCCGCCATGCGGGTGAGGATGTAGTTGCAGGTGCCGTTGAGGATGCCGGACACGCGCTCGATGGCGTTGCCGGCGAGGGCCTCGCGCAGGGTCTTCACGATGGGGATGCCGCCCGCCACCGCCGCCTCGAAATGGAGCCCCGCACCGGCGGCTTCCGCACGCCGGGCGAGATCGAGGCCGCATTTGGCGAGCAGCGCCTTGTTGGCGGTCACCACCGGGATGCCGCGGTCGAGCGCGGCGGCGACCGCCGCCTTCGCCGGGTCGCCGTCGCCGCCCATCAGCTCCACGAACACGTCGATGTCGCCGGTTCCGGCCAGCGCGACCGGATCCTCGTACCAGGTGACGCCATCGAGGTTCAGCCCGCGATCCCGGGTGCGATCCCGCGCCGCCACGGCCGTCACCTTCACGGTGCGGCCGGTACGCGCCTCAAGCTCGGCGGCGCGGCGTTCGAGCATGCGGAAGACGGCGGCCCCGACGGTGCCGAGGCCGGCGAGGCCCACTTTCAGTTCGCTCATGGATCGGACCGGTTCTTTCCCTGTGGCGGGTGCCGTGCGTCTGGCGCGTTCTCGCGCGAAGGACAGTGGTTCGCGTGGAGATAACGCGCCAAAGCAAGTGACTGGACCATCCCGATGCGCGCCGGGCAGCGGCGCGCATCGGGACAACGCCCCACCTTCTACCGCGCGGCGCTCAGCGGCACCACATTGTGCAGCGTCGTGCCCGCCTGCTCGAAGAAGCGGCGGACGTTGCGCGCCGCCTGGCGGATGCGCTGCTCGTTCTCCACCACCGCGATGCGCACATAGTCGTCGCCATGCTCGCCGAAGCCGACGCCCGGCGACACCGCCACCTCCGCCTTCTCGATGAGCAGCTTGGCGAATTCCACCGAGCCCATGGCCCGGAAGGGCTCAGGAATGGGGGACCAGGCGAACATGGTGGCGCGGGGCACGGGGATGTTCCAGCCGGCGCGGCCGAAGCTCTCCACCAGCGCATCGCGGCGCTTCTTGTAGGTCTCGCGCATCTCGGCGATGCACTCCTGCGGGCCGTTCAACGCCGCGGTGGCCGCCACCTGGATGGGGGTGTAGGCGCCGTAGTCCAGATAGGACTTCACCCGCGACAAAGCGGCGATGAGGCGCTCGTTGCCCACCGCGAAGCCCATGCGCCAGCCGGCCATGGAATAGGTCTTGGACATGGAGGTGAACTCCACCGTCACGTCCATGGCGCCCGGCACCTCCAGCACGGAGGGGGGCGGGTTGCCGTCGAAATAGAGCTCGGCATAGGCGAGGTCGCTGAGAACGATGAGGTCGTTCTTCTTCGCGAAGGCCACCACATCCTTGTAGAATTCGAGATCCGCCACGCAGGCCGTGGGGTTCGAGGGATAGCACAGCACCACCGCGATGGGCTTGGGGATGGAGTGCTGCACCGCCCGTTCCATGGCGTGGAAGAATTCCGGCCCCGGCTCGGCGGGCACCGAGCGGATGACGCCGCCGGCCATGAGGAAGCCGAAGGCGTGGATGGGATAGGAGGGGTTGGGGGTGAGGATCACGTCGCCGGGGGCGGTGATGGCCTGCGCCATGTTGGCGAAGCCTTCCTTGGAGCCCAGCGTGGCAACCACCTGCCGGTCGGGGTCGAGCTTCACGCCGAATCGCCGCTCGTAATAGGCCGCCTGCGCCTTGCGCAGGCCGGGGATGCCCTTGGAGGCGGAATAGCGGTCGGTCCGCGGCTTGCCGATGGTTTCCTTCAGCTTCTCGGTGACATGCGCCGGCGCGTCGAGGTCCGGATTGCCCATGCCGAGGTCGACGATGTCCACCCCGGCATTGCGGGCGGCGGCCTTCACGCGGTTCACCTGTTCGAACACGTAGGGCGGCAGCCGGCGAATGCGGTGGAAATCGGTGGTCATCTTCGGGCTCCAGGGGGCACTCATAGACCGCGCATCTCGTGTCTCCCGGCGCGGCAGGCGGGCTTTTTAGCACTGATCGGTGAATGAAAAAGCCATGATTGCGATGGGAGTGCGGCGCCGCGCCCCCGGCGCCGCGAATTTCGCGGTGCGGCATGCCCGCCGCGCCGCCCGGTCACTGGACCGGCGGCAGGGGCCTGGCCTGTTGGCGCGCGGCGCGCTCGAGGTCCTTCTGCAGCTTCTGCTGGCCTTCCGGGGTGAGGGGCGCGGCGCGGTCCGACGGCGGGGCGCCCACGGGCGGAAACTGATCCGGCGCAACTTCTGGCACCTGGGGATTGGGTGGCGCGAGCGCCGCCAGCGGGTCGGAGCCGGCGCACGCCGACAGGCCGGCCAGCACGGCCAGCGCCAACACGGCGCGCCACCGCCGCGACCGCGCCGCAGCAGGAAAGGGCGTGCCGCGCACGCGACCGCCCGGATGAGGGGGAACGGTGCTCATGGGCCTCCAGTTGTTCCCGATGACGTGTCGCCGCAGCCCGCGCTGACCGGAGCGTGACACCCGGGAATGCATCTTGCGCGTGTTCCTCGGGCGGGTAAGGCTCGATCCTGTCATGGTCGCGGATTAATATGGCCGAAGCGCGCCAGACGATACAAGATGGGCCCAAGGCCCCAAGATGTCTCACGAGAGGGAATGGCGGATGTCCGTTGCCGAGGAAACGTCAAACAAGACGGCGAACGAGTCAGTCCCCGGCCTTGTGGCGGGCGCGCCGGCCGAGCCGCGCCTGACGGTGGTTCCGCCAGCCCCGACACAGGATCGGGCCCCCGCCGCAGCCGGGCCGGCCGCTCCCGCATCCGGCGGTTCGGCCGGGGCTGGCGCGGCCGCCGCCGGTGGCGCCTCGTCCGCGGGGGAGGCGCCGCACGTCGGCATGGACGTGGAGGCCCTGGCGCGAAACTTCGCCATGATGGTGGAGCAGGGCGGCAAGGCGATGGCCGCCTACCTCACCCCGCGCGAGCCGGCCAAGACCGACGACATGGCGGAGGACATCGCCGACGCCCTGAAGACCGTGACCCACGTGGCGGAATACTGGATGGCCGATCCCCAGCGCACGCTGGAGGCCCAGTCCCGGCTCATGGCCGGCTATCTGTCCGTCTGGGCCAACACCATGAAGCGCCTCGCCGGGGAGGAGGTGGACCCGGTGACCCGGCCCGACCCGAAGGACGCCCGCTTCAAGGACGCGGGCTGGCAGCAGAGCCCCATCTTCGATGCGCTGAAGCAGACCTACCTTGTCACCACCCGCTGGGCCGAGGACATGGTGCAGGAGGCCGAGGGCCTCGATCCGCACGTGAAGCACAAGGCCGAGTTCCTGGTGCGGCAGGTGTCCAACGCCATCTCGCCCTCGAACTTCGTGCTCACCAATCCCGAGCTCATCCGCGAGACGCTGAGCTCGTCCGGCGAGAATCTGGTGAAGGGCATGAAGAACCTCACCGACGACCTGATCGAGGGCGGCGGCACCCTCAGGATCCGCCAGACCGACATGAAGGCCTTCGAGGTGGGGCGGAACCTCGCCACCACCCCGGGCAAGGTGATTTTCGAGAACGAGCTGATGCAGCTCATCCAGTACGAGCCGACGACACCCAGCGTGAAGAAGACGCCGGTGCTGCTCGTGCCGCCATGGATCAACAAGTTCTACATCCTCGACCTGACGCCGGAGAAGTCGCTCATCAAGTGGCTGGTAGACCAGGGGATCACGGTCTTCACCATCTCCTGGGTCAATCCCGACGCGCGGCTCGCCGCCAAGGGCTTCGACGACTACATGCGCGAAGGCATCATGACCGCCCTCGACACCGTGGCGGTGGCCTCCGGCCAGCGGCGGGTGCATGCGGTGGGCTATTGCGTGGGCGGGACGCTGCTGGCCACGACCCTCGCCTACATGGCGCAGACCGGGGACGACCGCATCGCCTCCGCCACCTTCCTCACCACGCAGATCGACTTCACCCACGCCGGTGACCTGAAGGTGTTCGTGGACGAGGAACAGCTCGCCAGCATCGAGCGCAAGATGAAGACGATGGGCTATCTGGAGGGGAGCAAGATGGCCTCCGCCTTCAACCTGCTCCGGTCGAACGACCTGATCTGGCCCTACGTGGTGAACAATTACATGAAGGGGAAGGCGCCTTTCCCCTTCGATCTTCTGTTCTGGAATGCCGATTCGACCCGCATGCCGGCAGCGAACCATTCCTATTACCTGCGCAACTGCTACCTCACCAACTCCATCGCCCGCGGCCTCGCCGAATTGTCCGGCGTGCGTATCGATGTCAGCAAGATCAACATCCCGGTCTATTCGCTGGCGACGAAGGAAGACCACATCGCGCCCGCCAACTCGGTCTATATCGGGGCGAACCTCCTGTCCGGCCCGGTGCGCTACGTGCTCGCGGGCTCCGGGCATATCGCCGGGGTGGTCAATCCGCCGGCGAAGGGGAAGTACCAGTACTGGGCCGACGGGCCGACGGGGCCGAGCTACGACCTGTGGGCGCAGGGCGCGCAGGAGCACAAGGGCTCCTGGTGGCCGGACTGGCTGACCTGGTTCTCGTCCTGGCATCCGGACGAAGTCCCCGCCCGCGTCGTCGGCGGCGGCCGGCTCACCCCCATCGAGGACGCGCCGGGCCGCTATGTGAAGGAAAAGAGCTGAGGGACGACGCCACGCGGCGCAGGCGCGACCGGGGGCTTTGGACGGGGTCGCGCTTTGCACGGGTCCGCCGGGACGCGCGGTGCCGGTCTGCCGGGATCGCTCCCGGCCGGCAGCGCTCCACCTACCGCCTTTCGCCCGACGCCGCTTGCGTCTAGTTTGGGGGCAGGCCCGTCGTGCGGCCGAAGATTCAGGTCGAGGGCCCGTGCGTTACGTTTCCACTCGGGGCGAAGCTCCCGTTCTGTCCTTTTCCGATGCGCTGCTCGCCGGGCTCGCGCGCGACGGCGGCCTCTATGTGCCGGAGGCTTGGCCGACCCTGTCGCCGGGCGAGATCGCGGCGTTTGCCGGCAAGCCCTATGCGGCGGTGGCGAAGGCCGTCATCTCCCCCTTCGTGGCCGACGCGCTGCCCGAGCGCGCCCTCGATCTGATGATCGCCGACGCCTATGCCGGCTTCCGGCATCCCGCCGTCACCCCTTTGGTGCAGATCGCGCCGAACCGCTTCATCCTCGAGCTGTTCCACGGCCCGACCCTGGCGTTCAAGGACGTGGCGATGCAGCTGCTCGCCCGGCTGATGGACCATGTGCTCGCCACCCGCGGCTCCCGCGCCACCATCGTCGGCGCCACATCGGGCGATACCGGCAGCGCGGCGATCGAGGCGTTTCGCCATTCCGATGCGGTGGACGTCTTCATCCTCTACCCGCACAAGCGCGTGTCCGAGGTGCAGCGCCGGCAGATGACGACGGTGAACTCGCCGTCCGTCCACGCCATCGCCGTGGAAGGCACGTTCGACGACTGCCAGGGCCTGGTGAAGGCCATGTTCAACCACCACGCCTTCCGCGACCAGCTGGCGCTGGCGGGGGTCAATTCCATCAACTGGGCGCGCATCGTCGCCCAGGTGGTCTATTATTTCTACGCGGCGGTGGCGCTGGGCGCGCCGCACCGCGAGGTGTCCTTCGTGGTGCCCACCGGAAATTTCGGCGACATCCTCGCCGGCTGGGTGGCGAAGAAGATGGGCCTTCCCATCCGCGACCTCTCCATCGCCACCAACGTCAACGACATCCTGGTGCGCACGCTGGATACCGGGCGCTACGAGGTGAAGGGGGTGCTCCCCTCGTCCTCCCCCTCCATGGACATCCAGGTCTCGTCCAATTTCGAGCGCCTGCTGTTCGACGCCCTCGACCGCGACAGCGGCGCGCTGCGCCAGCTCATGGCCTCGCTCGGGCAGTCCGGCGCCTTCACCGTTCCGCGCGCGGCCCAGGCCGCCATCGCGGCGGACTTCTCCGCCGCCCGCGCCGACGAGCCGGAGACGGCGGCGACCATCGAGAAGCTCTACCGGTCCATCGGCTACCTCGCCGATCCGCACACGGCGGTGGGGCTCGCCGTGGCCGAGAAGGTGGAGCACGCCGCCAAGGTGCCGCAGGTGGTGCTCTCCACCGCCCATCCGGCCAAGTTCCCCGACGCGGTGGAGGCGGCCACCGGGCATCGGCCGGGCCTGCCGCCGCACATGGCCGACCTGATGACCAAGCGTGAAAGCCTGACCGTGCTGCCAAACGACCTTGCGGCAGTTGAGAATTTCATCCGCGCCCGCGCGCGCATCGCCTCGGGTGCCGCCGCATGAGCGTGAAGCTGTCGACCCTGGACAACGGCATTACCGTCATCACCGACGAGATGGGCCATCTCGGCACCGCCTCCCTCGGCATCTGGGTGGGCGCGGGGGCGCGGGACGAGGGGGAGAACGAGCACGGCATCTCCCACCTTCTGGAGCATATGGCCTTCAAGGGCACGCGCCGCCGCTCGGCGCGGCGCATCGCCGAGGAGATCGAGCAGGTGGGCGGCGACATCAACGCCGCCACCTCGGTGGAGCAGACCACCTACAACGTGCGGGTGCTGGGCGAGGATGTCGGGCTCGGCCTCGACATCCTGTCCGACATCCTCACCGAGCCCGCCTTCGCCCCCGATGAGCTGGAGCGGGAAAAGAACGTGATCGTCCAGGAAATCGGCGCGGTCATGGACACGCCCGACGATCTCGTCTTCGACCTGTTCCAGGAGCAGGCGTTCCCCGGCCAGAGCGTGGGCCGCTCCATCCTCGGCACGCCGGAGACGGTGCGCGCCTTCAGCCGCGACCAGCTCGGCGCCTATCTCGGGCGCACCTATCGCGGCCCGCGCATGGTGGTGGCGGCGGCCGGAGCGGTGGATCACGAGCGTGTGGTGGAGGAGGCGGCGGCGCGGCTGGCGGGCATCGCCTCGGCCACCAAGCCGGATCTTCCCGCCGCCGCCTACGCCGGCGGCACGCGCCTCGTCGCCCGCGACCTCGAGCAGGTGCACGTGCTGCTCGGGCTCGAGGGCTGCTCCTACAAGGATGCGGGCTATCACGCGGTGCAGGTGCTGGCCAACGTGCTGGGCGGCGGCATGTCCTCGCGCCTGTTCCAGGAGGTGCGGGAGGAGCGCGGGCTCTGCTACTCCATCTATGCCTTCCACTGGAGCTATCAGGACACCGGCCTGTTCGGCGTCTATGCCGGCACCGATACCGGGGACGTGGAAGAGCTCTCCAACGCCGTCATTGACCAGATCCTCGACACCGCCGAGACGGTGAACGAGACGGAGGTGGCGCGGGCCAAGGCGCAGATGAAGGTCGGGCTGCTCGCCGCGCTGGAGAGTTCCGGCGCCCGCGCCGACCAGCTGGCCCGGCAGATCCTCGGCTTCGGCCGGGTGATCCCGGTGGAGGAGATCGTGGCGCGGGTGGATGCGGTGGACGTGGCCGCGGTGCGCGCGGCGGCGCGGGGCCTCATCGGCCGCGGCCGGCCGACCCTGACCGCCATCGGCCCGAAGGGTGGACTTGAGCCCGCCGCACGGGTGGTGGAGCGTCTGGGGGTGCATTAGATGGACCCGCGCATCGGTTCGCTTGTGCCGCAGGCCGGCCGGATAACGTTTTCTCTTTGTCTTTGTTAAAGTTTCGAGTTGGGCCGTTCCCTCTCTCATGGACCACAGGCGGGCGGGAACGGACGGTTTCATTTCCGGGGGCGACGGCCGGCCTGCTCCGGCCCGGCAAAAGGCCTCCCCGGGGTCGATACAGGGTTTCGTTCGGTGCGCACCATGTGGCCGCTGAGTTCCGTCCTGATGGTCGAGCCGCTCCCCGTCATCGAGGGGAACGGCGTCTATCTGCGCGTGCCGCAGATGAAGGACTTCGGGCCGTGGCGGGATCTGAGGGAACAGAGCCGCGCCTTCCTCACCCCCTGGGAGCCCCTTTGGCCGGAGGATGACCTGAGCCGTGGGGCCTTCCGCCGCCGCCTGCGCCGCTACACGCGGGACATGGTGACCGACGAGGCCTATCCGCTCTTCGTCTTCCGCAGCGTGGACCATGTCCTCCTCGGCGGCCTGACCCTGTCCAACGTGCGCCGTGGCGTGTGTCAGGCGGCGAGCCTTGGCTACTGGATGGGGGCGCCCCATGCCGGCAAGGGCTACATGAAGGCGGCGGTGAACGCGCTCCTGCCGGTGGCCTACGACACGCTGCACCTGCGCCGCATCGAGGCGGCGTGCATGCCGTCCAACGAGCCTTCGATCCACCTGCTGGAGGCCTGCGGCTTCGTGCGCGAGGGCTATTCGCGGGAATATCTGTGCATCAACGGCGTGTGGGAGGACCACATCCTCTTCGCCCGCCTGCGCCATGACGGGGCGGTGGCGGAGCGCACCCGGCGGGGAGGCGTCCGCCGCGAGGCGGCGCGCCCGGCGGTGCCGTAGGAGCCCGGCGGCCCAAGCACATGCCAACGGCCCCGGCCTTCGTGCGCGCGCGACCAAGCTTTGCTCCGGCGCGGCGCGGGCTCGTCCCGACGGCGGGAGCACAACGCGCCTCGCCGCGCCGGCATCAGTCCGCAGGCATCAGCCCAGCTTCGCCGCATAGTCCTCCGGCTTGAAGCCCACGAGGAGGCCGCCGCCCGCCTCCAGCACCGGGCGCTTGATCATGGACGGCTGGGCCAGCATCAGCGCGATCGCCTTGTCCGCGTCGAGGCCCTGCTTGTCGGCGTCGGGCAGCTTGCGGAAGGTGGTCCCCGAGCGGTTCAGCAGCTTTTCCCAGCCCACCGCCTTCACCCAGCCCTCCAGCGTCCCGCGGTCGATTCCCGCGGCCTTGTAGTCATGAAAGGCATAGGCCACCTGGTGCGCCTCAAGCCAGGAGCGCGCCTTCTTCATGGTGTCGCACGCCTTGATGCCGTAGATGGTCGTCGTCATCTGCAATTTCCTCGAAACAAAGGCCGGCAGGCTACACCAGGGCGCGCCGGGCCGCCTTTGCCTTCGCGTCGCAGGGGTGCGCCTGCGCCGTTGAACGGGCCCTAATGATCATGTAACATATCAGTGCAATCCAGCTGGACGGGCAGAAGAATGAAGACATATCGCGGAGATCGCACCATCGACGGCATCGCTGTCACCGTGGACGGACGTCCGCTTCCGCAGCGGACGGACATTGCCCCGCTGAGCCGCGACGGCTTCGAATGGAGCTATGAGGGCGCGGCCCCGGCCCAGCTCGCCCTCGCGCTCCTCGCCGACCATCTCGGGGACGGGCGCCAGGCCCTCGCGCTACACGCGGGCTTCATGCGCGACGTGGTCGCCAATTTCGCCAATGAATGGGAAATGACCTCCAGCGACATCGACGCCGCCTTGCACAAGGCCGCCGCCTGACCCTCCCGCCGGCCGCGCCGCGCGGGGCGCTTGACGGCGGGGGGAGGGTCCGTGGTCAAACGGAAGAATGGGCAGGGAGAAGGCCATGGCGAAGACCCCGGTGCGGCGGCAGAAGCGGGAGGTGGTGCTCGTTGATGCGGAGGCGGCGGATTTCCTCCCCGCCGAGACCCGCCTGCGTGCCCCGGCGCGCAAGCCGCCCGCCCGCCCGTCCCGCAAGGACGTGCTGCCCGACGTCGCCGAGGATGCGAGCCTCACCGACCGGGCCTACCGCATCCTCGAGGAGCTGATCGCCACCCTCCAGCTCCCCCCCGGCGCGGTGCTCTCGGAGCTCGCCTTGTCCGAGCGGCTGAAGATCGGCCGCACGCCCATCCGCGAGGCGCTGCAGCGGCTGGCCCGCGACGGGCTGGTGGTGGTGCTGCCGCGGCGCGGGGTGCTGGTGTCCGAGATCAACCTGCGCACCCAGCTGAGGCTTCTGGAGCTGCGCCGCGTCATCGAGAAGCTGATGGCCGGCCTTGCCGCCGAGCGCGCCACCGCCGAGGAACGCGAAGCGTTCGCCGACATCGCCTCGTCCATGCGGCAGGCGGCGGAGGTGGAGGACGACCTCGCCTTCATGCGCCTCGACCGGCGCTTCAACCTGCTGATGGCGCAAGCCTCGCGCAACGAGTTCGCGGTGCGCTCCATGGGCCTGATGAACGCCCTCTCGCGCCGTTTCTGGTACCAGCATTATCGCGAAGTCGCCGACCTGCCGCTGGCCGCTCGCCTTCATGCCGAGGTGGCCGAAGCCGTCGCCCGGCGTGATCCGAGGCAGGCGGAGGAAGCGGCGATCCGCCTCGTGGACTATATCGAGGACTTCGCCCGGAAGACGCTGGACGCGTGAGGGGAAGCGCCCTCGTGCCCCGGCCGACTGGAGCGCAAGCGGAAGGAGAGCCGGGGCCTCGCGCACGAGTCCGCCGAAGGCGGCTTCAACGGGGAGGGCGGCGGGTATTGCCGGCTTCGCCGAACTTTCCGCTGGGCCCCGGCTCGGCACTCCGGCTTCGCCGTCGCAGGTCCGGGGCAGGCGGGTTCAGAACACCACCACGCTGCGGATCGTCTCCCCCCGCTTCAGCGCCGCGAATCCCTCGTTGATGTCCTGAAGCCCGATGCGCCGGGAGATCAGGCCTTCGAGGTCCAGTCGCCCGGCCAGCGCCGCGCGGGCGAGAAAGGGGAAGTCGCGGGCCGGCCGGGCGCCGCCATAGGACGAGCGGCGGATGCGCTTCTCGCCCATGAGCGAGCCCCAGCGGAAGGCCACGTCCCTGGTCACGTCGATCTTGCCCAGCCAGATCACCTGCCCGCCCGGCCGCACCGCCTCCATGGTGGCGCGGAAGGCGATGGCGCTGCCGGCGGATTCGAGCACCACGTCGGCGCCACGGCCGCCGGTGAGGGTGCGGGCGGCTTCCGCCACGTCGCCGGTGCGCGCGTTCACCGTGTGGGTCGCGCCCATGCTCCGGGCCAAAGCGAGCTTGGCGTCGTCGAGGTCGGCGGCGAGGATCTGCTCGGCTCCCGCCAGCCGCGCCCCCTGCACGGCGGCGAGGCCCACGGCGCCGCAACCGATCACCAGGGCCGTGTCACCGGCGGCGATGCGCGCCACGTTCAGCGCCGCGCCCACCCCGGTCATGATCCCGCAGCCGATGAGGCAGGCCTGGTCGAACGGCAGCTCGGGCGGCACCGGCACCGCCTGCTGGTCGGCCACGATGCAGTATTCGCCGAAGGCGCCGAGGAACATGAGGCTGCCCAGCTCCCGCCCGTCTGCGAGGCGCGCCCTGGCGCCGCCGTCGAAGGCGCGGGCCTTGGGACCCTCGGCGAGGTAGCCCTCGCACAGGATCGGCTGGGCGCGGTCGCAATAGAAGCAGTGGCCGCAATGGGGGTTCCAGGAGAGGACCACGTGGTCGCCCACCTTCACCCCCTTCGCCTCGCGCCCCACATCCTCGACGATGCCTGACGCCTCGTGGCCGAGCACGATGGGCATGGGATAGACGAGGCCGCCCTCGATCACCTCGAGGTCGGTGTGGCACAGGCCCGCGGCCTTGATGCGGACCAATACATCGGTGGGGGCGAGGGGCGCGGCCTCCACCGTTTCGACGACAAGCGGGGTCTGCGGCGCGTGGAGCACCGCGGCACGAAAGGAGAGGGGCATGGTGTCAGCCGTGCTCCAGCTCGACCTCGCCAGCGATGACGCGCATCACCGCCTTGTCGCGCTTGGCCTCGGCCAGGGTGCCGGAGAAGATCATCTCGCCGCGCTCCAGCACGTAGAGGCGGTCCACATAGTCCGGCAGGTGGTGGACGTTGGATTCCGCCATCAGCACCGCCTCGCCCATGGCGCGGATGGAGGCGATGCCTTCCGAGATGACCGGGATGATCGCCGGCGACAGCCCCTCGAACGGCTCGTCGAGCAGCAGCAGGCTCGGGTCGAGGGCGAGCGCGCGCGCCACCGACACCATCTTGCGCTCGCCGCCGGAGAGCTGCGCGCCGCCGCGGGTGAGATACTGCCGCAGCTTCGGGAAGACGGCGAGGGAGCGCTCCACCCGCTCCGCCTCCGAAAGGGGCGAGCGGCGCGTCCAGGTGGGCAGCGCGATGTTCTCGGCCACCGTCAGGTCGGCATAGACCTCCGATTCCTCCGGCGAGAAGCCGATGCCCATCTGGGCGATCTCGTGGGTGGGGCGGCCCACCAGCTCCTGCCCCTTGAAGCGGATGGAGCCTGCGGCCGGCTTGCGATACCCCATGATGGAACGGAAGGTGGTGGTCTTGCCCGCGCCGTTGCGGCCGAGCAGGGCGACGAGCTCGCCCGGCTCCACGGCAAGGTCGATGCCGCTCAGGATGCGGCTGCCGGCGATGTCCACCTTGAGGCCGGAAATGCTCAGCATGGGTGGATCTCCTGGCTCGGCGCCGGTTTGGTCTGCATCTTCGGCGGGCGGGTGCCGACCACCGCGGCGATGAGGGCGGGGTCCTTGAAGAAGGTTTCCGGCTTCTCGTCCGCCAGCACGCTGCCGCCCTGGAGGGCGACGATGCGGTCCGAGTAGCGGGCGACGAGGTCCATGTCGTGCTCCACCTGGATGATGCCGCGCACCCCCGCTTTCTTCGCCGCCAGCACCAGCAGCTCCATGATGGCGTGCTTGTCGCCGGTGGAGACGCCGGAGGTGGGCTCGTCGATGAGGATCAGCTCGGGTTTCAGGGCGAAGGCGCTGGCGACATCCAGCAGCTTCTTCTCGCCCTGGGAGAGGGCGCAGGCCTGCTGCTCCAGCCGATGGCGCAGGTTGAAGATGTCCGCCACCTCCTCCACCGCGTCGCGGATCTCCCGGTCGCCGCCGAGGCTGCGGAAGGGGTTGGCGCTGCGCCTCAGGCGCGAGGCGGCGGCGACCCCCAGCGTCTCGCGCACGGTGAGGGCGGGGAAGATGTTCACCAGCTGGAAACCCCGCGCCATGCCCCGGCGCGACAGCTCCACCGGGCCGATGCCGGCGATGTCCTGGCCGCGGAAGTGGACGTGGCCGGTGGTCGGCCTGAGCAGCCCCGTCAGCACGTTGACGAGAGTGCTCTTGCCCGCCCCGTTGGGGCCGACGATGGAGATGAACTCCCCGTCGTTGACGTGCACCGAGACGTTCCGCAAGGCGTGAAAATCGCCGTAGCTCTTGGAGACGGCGTGGGCGGAGAGGAGGGCGGCGCTCGCCATGGGTCAGCTCCCGCGCTTGAGACGGGCGAGGACGTCACCGAACAGGCCGGCGATGCCCCGCGGGAAGAAGATGACGAGGAGCACCAGCACGCCGCCCATGACGAAGCGCCAGTACTGCGTCGCCGACATCACCGTGTCCTGCAGCAGCACGAAGGCAAGGCCCCCCACCACCGGCCCGGCGAAGGCGCCCGAGCCGCCCAGCACCGCCATGAAGACGAGGTTGCCGGACTGGGTCCAGTAGACGATCTCCGGGTCCGCGAGGCCGATGGTGACGGCGAGGATGACCCCGCCGATCGCCCCGTAGACGCCGGAGATGACGAACGCCGCGAGCCGCATGCGCGGGACGGTGACGCCGAGATAGGCCGCCTTCTGCGCATTCTCGCGGATGGCCTGAAGATGCAGGCCGAAAGGCGAGCGCACGATGCGCCACATGATAAAGCCGAGCAGCGTGAGCAGCGCCAGCGCGTAGTAATAGAACGGCCCGGTGAGAAAGGCGGTCTTGCCGCCCTCGAATTCCATGCCGAACAAGAGCGGGCGCAGCACCCGCATGCCCTGGTCGCCGCCGGTGAGGCCGTAGAACTTGAACAATATGGAGTGAAACAGCATGCCGAAGGCCAAAGTCAGCATGCCGAAGAAGATGCGCGTGTAGCGCACGCACAGATAGCCGACCGGGATGGCGATGAGGGTCGCCGCGGCGATGGCGGACAGCAGGATCAGCTCGATGGAGCGCACCCCGAGCTTCGATGTCATCACCGCCGCCGCATAGGCGCCGATGCCGAGGAACATGGCATGCCCGAAGGAGAGCAGGCCGGTGTAGCCGAACAAGAGGTTGAACCCGAGCAACGCGATGGCGAAGCCGAAGAACGGCACCATCAGGGTGAGCGTGTAGGTGGAGGCGACGAGCGGCAGCCCCGCCATGGCGGCGACGACCACCAGGAAGGCCGCGAGGCCGGAGGGCCGCCACAGGGCGGCGGGCGCGGCCGGCGCCACCGTGATGCGCGTCGAGGTGGGGATGCTCATGCCATCGCCTTTCCGAACAGGCCGGCCGGACGCAGGATGAGCACCGCGATGACGACCAGGTAGATGGAGAGAATTTCAGCCTCCGGCAGGACCATGATGGCCGCGGCGCGGATGAGGCCGACGATGAGGGCGCCGGCCAGCGCCCCGCGCATGGAGCCGAGGCCGCCGATGACCACCACGGCGAAGGCTTCCACCACCAGCTCCACCGCCATGTCGAGGGAGGAGGCGGAGGCCGGCACCACCAGCGCGCCGCCCACCGTGCCGAGCATGCAGCCCACCGTGAAGACGGCGGCGAAGACGCGGTTGGAATTGACGCCGAGGCCCTCGGTCATGTCGCGGTTTTCCGCGGTGGCGCGGATGATGCGGCCGGTGCGCGTCTTCTGCAGGAAGGCGCCCAGCGTCGCCGCGATGGCGATGGCCGCGGCCACCACGAGCAGGTTGTAGGTGGGCACGCGGACGCCGAGGAACTCCGCCGTGCCGTAGGCGAGATAGGCATTGTCGAGGGTGCGCGGGGTGGCGCCCCAGAAGAAGCGGAACACATCCTGGAACATCAGGAGCAGGCCGAAGGTGAGCAGCAGCTGGTAGCTCTCGTCCCGCCGGTAGACGGTGCGCAGGATGCGCTCCACCGGCAGGCCCACGAGGCCGATGAGGAGGCCCGAGAGGATCAGCACCGGCAGCACCAGGATGGGCGGCATGCCCGCGGCGCTCGCGAGCCCCACGGCGGTGATGCCGAAATAGGCCCCGAGCGCGTAGAAGGAGCCGCAGGCGAGGTTCACGATCTTCTGCACGCCGAACACCAGCTGAAGCCCGGCGGCGACGAGGAAGAGGATGGCGGCGTGAAAGACGCCGCCAAGGATCATGTCGAGAAGGACGGTCACGCGGAAGGCCTCCTCAGACCGGCAGCTTCGAGGTCTTCAGCCATTCCCAGAAATCCACGCCGGGCGGCTTCTGGAGCTGGTCGGCGGTGTAGCTGTCCACCGTCTTCAGGGTGGGGAAGTCATAGGAATTCTGGTTGGTGGACAGCCCCTGGTAGAAGGTCTGCTCGGCGATCTTGTCGGTGCGGAACTGGCCCGGCCCGCCGAGGCTCTCCACCTTCTGCTTCGGGATCGAATCGATGATCTCGTCGAGCTTGGGCCAGCGGCCGGTGGCCTTCGAGGCCGCCTCGACCCCCGCCTTGTAGGCGGCGAGGGCGAAATAGGCGCGGTCCGCCTCCCAGTGCGGCGCTTCCTTGTAGCGGCCCATATAGTCGTCCACGAACGCCTTCTGCAGCGCCGAGGCGTTGGGCAGGGCGAAGTAGAGGGTGTTGTGCCCGAACACGATGTTCTCGGGCATGAACTCTTTCTTCAGCTGGTTGATCTGCCAGCCGGCGGCGGGCAAAGCGAGGTTCACGCCCTCGAACAGGCCGGCGGCCGAGCCCTGCTTCATGAACACCGGCAGGTCGGCGAACAGCATGGAGGAGAAGATGAAGTCGGGCTTGGCCGCCTTCAGCGCCGCCACGTGCGAGGTGAGGTCCATGGTGCCGACCTTGGGCCACTGCTCGGCCACCACCTCCACCTCGACGCCGGCGCGGTTGAGGATCTGCCGGAAGGCTTCCCAGTTGTTGCGGCCGTAGGAATAGTCCGGGTTGATGCCGGCGATGCGCTTGATCTTGCCCTTGAAGTATTTGATGGCGAGGAGCGAGGCCATCACCGCCTCGCACTCGTTGTCGGTGGAGCGGAAGACGTAGCGCGACTTGGGCATGGCCTCTTTCACGCCGTCCTGCGTGGTGCCGTCCCACATGATGAGGAGCGCCTGCTCCTCCTCGGCCACCGGCGCGACGCCCAGGCTGACGCCGGTGGAGATGAGGCCCTGCACGCAGTCCACCTTCTCCTGCAAGGCGAGGCGGCGGAAGCGCTCGATGGTGTCCTTGGGCGAGGTCTCCTCCTCGATCACCAGCTCCAGCGGGCGGCCGGCGATGCCACCGTCCTTGTTGATGCGCTCGGCGGCCCACTGCACCGCGCGGATGCCGCATTCGCCGACCGTGCCCATGGCGCCGGAGCGGGGCGCGAGGATGCCGACGCGCACGGGCTTTGCCTGGGCGATGGCTGGCGAAAAGATGCCGGGCGCGGCGGCGGCGAGGCCGGCAGCGCCGACCCCCCGCATCAGAGTGCGGCGAGATATGTCCATTGGCGTCCTCCCTCTGAGCGCGCGCCGATGAGCCTGCGGCGCAGGCCCGTCGGACGACTCGTCCTCGTTTCTCAAGTCCGGAGCGGATTCACCCATCCGGTTGTCGCAACCGGCCGGGATCCGCTGCCCGCGGGTCTTATGCCCGTCTTTGGAAACTGACATATCATAGATATGCCAAAAGAATGTCTGCAAGCGCCTTTTTTGATCTGGATCATTTTGAAGGTGGCCAGTTTCAATAAGCCATTGATTTTCAATGTGTCTGTTCGGCGTGGAAAGCAGCGGCACGGGGCATTGCACCCGCTCTGGCGGGCGAAAAGGTGCTCTTGCGCTTGATGTGATGCTGACATATTAGTTGTCCACACGAGCTTCGCCGCGCCCCATGGGGCGTGCAGGCGGCGTCGGCCGGAAGACGAATCAGGGTGCAGCCGCCGGCGGGCCGCCTCGTCGGGCGGGCGCCCCGGGGCGCAGGCATTCAAGGCAAGACGCAAGGGAGAGAGCGATGGAACTGACCTCGAGCCCCATGACCGAGCGGCAGCGCAAGTATCGCGCGACCTACCGCGAGCGTGTTACCGGCTGGTACAACGGCTGGCTTCACATCCTCATCATCTACACGATCGGCTTCACCGCCCTCTACGTGTACGTCGCCAACATGCACCAGGTGCGGTGGTGGGAGCTGCTGACCATTCCCGTGGTCTTCCTGTTCTGCAACTTCTTCGAATGGTGGCTGCACCGCTATGTGATGCACCGCCCGTCGAGCTTCCCGCTGTTTCGGGCCGTGTATAACCGGCACACCCTCATGCATCACCAGTTCTTCACCGAAGAGGAGATGCGCTTTGCCGACCATCACGACTGGCGCGTCACCTTCTTCCCGCCTTATGCGCTGGTGACCTTCACGCTCATGTCCATTCCCGGCGCCATCATCCTCGGCTGGCTGATCTCGCCGAACGTGGGCTGGTTGTTCATCACCACCACCACGTCCATCTACCTCATCTACGAGTTCATGCACTTCTGCACGCACATCGACGAGAACTGGCTGGTGCGGAACACGCCCTTCATCAACACCATCCGGCGCCACCACGCGGCGCACCACAACCAGTCGCTGATGATGGAGCGGAACATGAACCTCACCTTCCCCATCATGGACTGGGTGTTCGGCACCTCCGACCTCAACCGCGGCCTCGTCGGCCACCTGTTCAACGGCTACGACACGCGCTTCGTGAAGACCGACATGCGCCGCACCGCCCGGACCCCGCGCGGCACGGCCGAAGCGTCCGCCCGCGTGGCGGCGGCCGAGTAGCGGCAACCGCCATGGAAGCCATCGAGCCCAACCTTTCCGCCCTCGCCGTCTTCGCCGCGTTGTGGACGGCGGCATGCCTCGGCTTCCTCGTGCTCGCGGGCATGTATCCCGCGCGCACGCGGCCGGCGGCGGCGCGAAAAGCCGGCGGCCTTGCCCTCGTCGCCCTCAACAGCCTGCTGTGGCTGGCGCTGGCGGCCGGGGCGCTGGCCTATGGCTACGCGCACCTGCGGCTGACATCCCTGGTGATCGTGGGCGGGCTTGTCGTGCTGTTCGCGCCGGCGCCGTTCGAGCTCCTGCCGAACGCGTTCCGCGACGGCCGGCGGGGGCTCGCCGCCTTGGTGGCGCTCCAGGCCGCGGCGCTGGCGGCCTGGCTCGCGGTGCCGGGCGGAGGCGCCGCGCTGTTCCAGCATTTCGCCTGACCGGCGTTCGAGATCCGGAGGAAAAACGTCATGCCCACCCGCATCAAGTTCATGCTGTCCCTCGTGGTGCTCGCCGTCGCCGCCGCCGGCTACGCCTTCCAGGCGAGCTTGGGACTGCAGGGGCCGAAATATGCCGTCGCTTTCCTCGGCATCTTCATGGTGGTCGCCATGTGGGTGTTTCCGGAAGTGCAGCGCCGGCCCGGCGACAAGGTGTAGGTCGCCATCGCCGCGAGGGAGAAAACGCGATGATCGCCGTCATTTTCGAGGTGTGGCCCGCCGAGGGCCAGCGCGAGGTCTATCTGGACCTCGCCGCCCGCCTGCGCAGCGAGCTGGAGCAGATGGACGGCTTCATTTCCGTGGAGCGGTTCGAAAGCCTCACCGAGCCGGGAAAGATGCTGTCCCTTTCCATCTGGCGCGACGAGGAGGCGGTGAAGGCCTGGCGCAACCTCGCCTCCCACCGCCGGACACAGGCGGCAGGACGCGCGGGCGTGTTCCGCGACTATCGCCTGCGCGTGGCCGCCGTGGTACGCGACTACGGGATGACCGAGCGCGCCGAGGCGCCCGACGACAGCCGCGCCGTCCATCGGCCGAAGCGCGCGGCCGATCCGGCCTTCTGAGCCCCCTCAGCGCAGCTCCGGCGGCCAGGCGAGGCCCGAGCGGCCCTCGCCGTCGTCCGGCGCGGCGGCGGCGCGGGCGGCCTCGTCCGAAAGCCCGATCTCGCGCAGCACTTCGATGGTGCGGTCGGTGAGGTCGAGGGGCCCCGCGAGCGCCGGCGTCCGTGACAGGCGCGGCACCGCCGGGACCCGCTCGGGTCCGCAGCCGGGATGGCGGGCGGCCACGTGGGGCTCGTCCCAGACCTCGTCCGGCGCAAGGACGGGCGCGACGCAGGCGTCGGTGCCGGCGAACACGTCCGTCCAGTGGGCGCGGGTGCGGGCGGCGAACGTCCGCGCGAGTGTCTGCTCGATGTGGGGCCACAGGTCGCGCCGCATGTGGTCCGGCGCGTCACCGAGGCCGAGGGTGCGCCACAGGGTCTCGAAGAAACCGCGCTCCAGCGCTCCCACCGCCATGTAGCCGCCGTCGGCGCAGGCATAGGTGCGATAGAAGGGCGCCCCGCCGCCGAGCAGGCCGTCGCCGCGCGCCGGCCAGTGCGGGGTGCGCCAGAGCGGCAGGTGCATGGCCATGAGGGAGAGGGCGCCGTCCATCATCGCCGCATCGATGAACTGGCCCCGGCCGGATGCCTTCGCCTCCACCACCGCCGCGAGGATGCCGATGGCGGCGACTAGGCTGCCGCCGGCGAAATCGGCCACGAGGTTCAGCGGCGCCTCGGGCGGTCCGTCCTTCGGCCCCATGCTCCCGAGCACGCCGGAGAGCGCCAGATAGGTGATGTCGTGCCCGGCTTCCTTCGCGCGCGGCCCGTCCTGCCCGAAGCCGGTGAGGGCGCAATAGACGAGGCGCGGATTGAGGGCGGAGAGCTCGCCATAGCCCGCGCCGATGCGGTCGGCGACGCCGGGGCGGAAGCCTTCCACCAGCACGTCGGCGGTCTTCACCAGCGCATGCAGGGCGGCCCGGCCCCCGGCGGCCTTCAAATTGAGAGCGATGTGGCGCTTGCCCCGTGAGAATTCCGGGATCGCCACGCCGGCGCGCCCGCCGCCCACCACGATCACCTCCGCGCCGAGGTCGGCGAGCAGCATGGTGCAATAGGGGCCGGGGGCGAGGCGGGAGAGGTCGACGACGCGGATGCCGGCGAGGGGGCCTTTGGGGGTGGGCGGCGTGTCGGGCATGGCGTTTTCTCATCCCTTGTGGCGTCGCGCCGGCCTCGTGCCCCGGCCGACTGAAGCGTAAGCGGAAGGAGAGCCGGGGCCCAGCGCAGCAACTCCGCCGGAGGCGCTTCCAAACCCTCGACGCGGCTTAAACATTGCCTGCTTCGCAGCACTCTTGCGCTGGATGCCGGCTCGGCGCTCCGGCTGTGCCGTCGCTGGTCCGGCAAACGGGGGAATGGTGGCGTTCACAGCCCCCGGGCGATGACGATGCGCTGCACGTCGCTGGTGCCCTCGTAGATCTGGCACACGCGCACGTCGCGGTAGATGCGCTCCACCGGGAAGTCGGCGAGGTAGCCGTAGCCGCCATGGGTCTGGATGGCGGCGGAGCACACCTGCTCGGCGATCTCGGAGGCGAAGAGCTTGGCCATGGAGGCCTCGGTGAGGCAGGGCAGGCCCGCTTCCCGCAGGGATGCCGCGTGCAGCACCATCTGCCGGGCCACCTCGATCTTCGTGGCCATGTCGGCGAGGCGGAAGGCGACGGCCTGGTGCTCGACGATGGGCTTGCCGAAGGTGACGCGCTCGCGGGCATAGGTCCGCGCCGCCTCGAATGCCGCACGCGCCATGCCGACGCACTGGGAGGCGATGCCGATGCGCCCGCCCTCCAGGTTGGAGAGCGCGATCTTCAGCCCCTCGCCCTCGGCGCCGAGGCGCAGGTCGGCGGGCAGGCGCATGTCGTTGAAGGCGAGCTGGCAGGTGTCGGAGGCATGCTGGCCGAGCTTGTCCTCCACGCGCACCACCTCGTAGCCGGGCGTGTCGGTGGGCACGATGAAGGCGGAAATTCCCTTCTTGCCCGCGTCCGGATCGGTCACGGCGAAGACGATGATGACATCGCCGTTCTTGCCCGAGGTGATGAACTGCTTGGCGCCGGAGAGGATGTAGCCGTCGCCGTCGCGCCGGGCGCGGGTCTTCAGGTTGGCGGCGTCCGAGCCGGCCTGCGGTTCGGTGAGGGCGAAGCCGCCGATCCAATCGCCGGAGGCGAGCTTCGGCAGGAAGCGTTCTTTCTGGTCCTTCGTCCCGAACTTCACGATCGGCATGCAGCCCACGGAGGAATGGACGGCGACGATGGTGGAGCAGGCCCCGTCCGCCGCCGCGATCTCCTCCAGGGCCAGGGCATAGGAGACGAGGTCGGTCTGTGACCCGCCGAGGCCTTCCGGCACCAGCATGCCGAGGAAGCCGAGGGCGCCCATCTCCTTCAGCTCGTCCTTCGGGAAGCGGTGCTCCCGGTCACGCGCCGCGGCGCTGGGGGCGAGCCGCTCCTGCGCGAAGGCCCGCACCGCCTCGCGGATCTCGACCTGGGTCTCGGTGAGGATCATGGGCTTCCTCCGCGTCGTCTTGGTTATGCTCTCTTCGTTCGTCCCGCCGCGACTCCCTCTCCCCTCGCGGGAGAGGGCTGGGGTGAGGGGACGAAATCGCAGGACTGTTCCCGGCCTTCCCCTCCCCCCCGACCCCTCTCCCCGCGAGGGGAGAGGGGAGGAGCCAAATGTCGGGGCGACATCTTCACCCCAGCCGCTCGATGGCCACGGCGGTGGCCTCGCCGCCGCCGATGCAGAGCGAGGCGATGCCGCGCCTGAGGCCGTATGTCTGAAGCGCCGCCAGCAGCGTCACCATCACCCGCGCGCCGGAGGCGCCGATGGGATGGCCGAGCGCGCAGGCGCCGCCGTGCACGTTCACCTTGTCCTCGGGCAGCGCCAGGTCGCGGATGGCCGCCATGGGCACCACGGCGAACGCCTCGTTGATCTCGAACAGGTCCACGTCCGCCATCGCCCATCCGGTCCGCTCGGAGAGCTTCCGGATGGCGCCGATGGGGGCGGTGGTGAAGAGGTTGGGGGCCTGGGCGTGGGTCGCATGGCCGACGACGACGGCGAGCGGGACGAGGCCGCGCTTCTCCGCCTGCGACCGGCGCATCAGCACCAGCGCCGCCGCCCCGTCCGAGATGGAGGAGGAATTGGCGGCGGTCACCGTGCCACCCTCGCGGAAGGCCGGCTTCAGGGTGGGGATCTTGTCGAGCTTCGCCTTGGGCGGCTGCTCGTCGGCGGAAACCACCCGCTCGGCCTTTCCAGCCTTCACCGTGACCGGGACGATCTCCGCGTCGAAGCCGCCCCCGGCCATGGCCTTCTGCGCCTTCTCCAGCGAGGCGATGGCGAAGGCGTCCTGCGCCTCGCGGGTGAACTGGTAGGCCTGCGCGCAGTCCTCGGCGAAGGTGCCCATGAGGCGGCCCTTCTCGTAGGCGTCCTCCAGCCCGTCATAGAACATGTGGTCGATGACCTTGCCGTGGCCCATGCGGTAGCCGCCGCGGGCGCGGTCGAGGAGGTAGGGGGCATTGCTCATGCTCTCCATGCCGCCTGCCACCGCCACGTCGGCGGACCCGGCCAGCAGCAGGTCATGGGCGAACATGGCCGCCTTCATGCCGGAGCCGCACATCTTGTTGACGGTGGTCGCCCCCGTGGACAGGGGCAGCCACGCGCCCAGCGCCGCCTGGCGCGCCGGAGCCTGGCCGAGCCCGGCGGGCAGCACGCAGCCGAACACCACCTCGTCCACCTGGTCCGGCGCGAGGCCGGCGCGGGCGAGGGCGGCGCCGATGGCGGCGGCGCCGAGGGTCGGGGCGGTCACATCCTTGAAGTCGCCCTGGAAGCCGCCCATGGGCGTGCGGGCGGCGCCGACGATGACGACGGGATCTTCAGAGAGCTGCGGCATGGCGTGTCTTCCTTCCGACGGGCTCAGCGGGGGGCCATGCGCAGGGCGCCGTCGAGGCGGATCACCTCGCCGTTGAGCATGGTGTTCTCGCAGATGTGCTTGACGAGGGCGGCATATTCCGCCGGCCGGCCGAGCCGGGGCGGGAACGGCACGGTCTTGCCGAGGGAGTCCTGAACCTCCTGCGGCAGCCCCGCCATCATCGGCGTCTCGAAGATGCCGGGCGCGATGGTGATGACCCGGATGCCGAATCGCGCCAGCTCCCGCGCCACCGGCAAGGTGAGGGCGGCGACGCCACCCTTGGATGCGGCGTAGGCGGCCTGGCCGATCTGCCCGTCAAAGGCGGCGACGGAGGCGGTGTTGATGATGACGCCGCGCTCGCCGTCCGCGTCCGGCTCTTCCTTCGCGATGGCGTCGGCCGCGAGGCGCAGCATGTTGAAGGTGCCAACGAGGTTGACGCCGACCGCCCGGGCGAAGCTCTCCAGCTGGTGCGGCCCGTCCCGTCCCACCACCTTCTCGCCGGGGGCGACGCCGGCGCAGTTCACCAGGCCATGGAGGTGGCCGAAGGCCGCCTTCGCCAGCGCCACCGCGGCGATGCCGTCGGCCTCGCTGGTGACGTCGGCCTTCTGGAAGCGCACCGCATCGCCCAGTTCCGCGACGATGGCGGCGCCGGCCGCCGCGTTGATGTCCACGCCCACCACCTTGGCGCCTTCCGCCACCAGCATGCGGGTGACGGCGGCGCCGAGCCCGGAGCCGGCGCCGGTAACCAGGAATACTCGGCCGTCCATCTTCATCCTGTCCTCCCTTGGGGCGTTCCTTGGGGCGTTTTTTGGGGCGTTCTCGCCGTGTGGGGCATGATCCGCCTGCTTCCCCTCTAGCGAAAAGCGAAGTGGCATTCGATGACGGAAGTGATCTAATTGACTGAGCGATTTTGCCATAATCGGATGCCCGCATGGAACGGCGCATGATCTCGGCCTGTTTCGTGGGCGACGCCCTGGAATGCCTGGCCGCGCGCGGCATCGACCCGGCGGCGGTGCTTGCCCGCGCCGGACTGTCCGCTCCGGTCACCGGCTCGGTCTCGGCGGAGCAGTACGGCGCCCTGTGGACGGCGGCGGCGCAGGCGCTCGACGACGAGTTCTTCGGCCTCGGCGCGCGGCCCATGCGCTGCGGCAGCTTCACCTTGTTGTGCCACGCGCTCATGGGGGCGCCGACGCTGGAGCGGGCGCTGGGCCGGGCGCTGCGCTTCCTGCGCGTGGTGCTCGACGATCCCGTCGGCCGGCTCGACGTGGCCGACGGCCTCGCCTCGATCGTCCTCAACGACAAGGGGGCGGCGCGCTCCGCCTTCGCCTATCGCACCTACTGGATCATCGTGCACGGCATCACCTGCTGGCTGGTGGGGCGGCGCATCCCGCTCCGGCATGTGGATTTCCGCTGCGGTCCCCCCGAGCACGGCGCCGACTACCGCCTGTTCTTCGGCGCGCCGGTGCGCTTCCATGCCCCGGAGAGCCGTCTGGCCTTCGACGCCACCTTCCTCACCCTGCCTGCCGCCCGCAGCGAGCGGGCCTTGCGGGATTTTCTCAGGGGCGCCCCAGCGAACATCCTGGTGCGCTACCGCCACGACGCCGGCCTCGCGGCGCGGGTGAAGACGCGGCTGCGCCACATGTCGGCCCCGTCCTGGCCCACCTTCGAGGACCTCGCCCGGCAATTACGCCTGCCGGCCTCGACCCTGCGTCGGCGGCTCGCCGACGAAGGCCAGACCTATCGCGACATCAAGGACGAACTGCGCCGCATGAAGGCGCAGGAACTGTTGCAGCACAGCCGGCGCCCGGTGGGGGAGATCGCGGCGGAACTCGGCTTCTCCGAGCCCAGCGCCTTCCACCGCGCCTTCCGCAAATGGACCGCGCAGAGCCCCGGCGCCTATCGCCGCGCCGGGGGCGGGGACTGAGCGCGGGGGGAAAGCCGCAGGGCTTCATCGTCCCCACGGCCGGTGCCGCGATCTTGCCCGCCTCGCGCGCCGGCCGCATTTGACGCGCGGGCCGGCTCTCACTACCTGTGCCTGCGCGCCCCGGGCGGCGCGACGGCCCTCGGAGACCTTTCTTGTCCATTGTCGCCAGCATCCGCAAGACGCTTGTTCCCATCCACCGGGAGGGCTACCCCTTCATCGCCATCGCGGCGGTGATCACGCTGGGGCTGCTGATGTTCTCCACCTTCCTCGGCATGATCGGGGTGGGGCTGACCATCTGGACCGCCCTGTTCTTCCGCGATCCGCCGCGGGTGACGCCGGTGCGCGAGGGCCTGGTGGTGGCGCCGGCGGACGGCCGCATCTCTCAGGTGGGGCTGGCGAAGCCGCCGCGCGAGCTCGACCTCTCCGACGCGCCGCTGCTGCGCATCTCCATCTTCATGAACGTGTTCAACGTGCATGTGAACCGCGCCCCGGTGACCGGCCGCATCGAGCGCGTCGCCTACAAGCCCGGCATCTTCCTCAACGCCGACCTCGACAAGGCGAGCGAGGACAACGAGCGCAACGGGCTCGTGCTCTCCACGCCGTTCTGCCGCGTCGGCTGCGTGCAGATCGCCGGGCTCATCGCGCGGCGCATCGTCTCCTTCGTGCGGGAGGGGGAATCCATCGGCGCCGGCGAGCGGTTCGGCCTCATCCGCTTCGGGTCGCGGGTGGACGTCTATCTGCCGGTGGGCACGCGGGTCCAGGTGTCCGAAGGCCAGCTCACGGTGGCGGGGGAGACGGTTCTGTGCGATCTCTCCCAGCCCCAGCCGCGTGAGACCGCCTATCGGGTGAGCTGATGGAAACGCCCTTTCCCCCGTTCGACCCGGAAGGCCGGCCGCGGCCGCGCTTCGGCCGCTTCGGCCGTGTCCCGATCCGGGTGCTGCTGCCCAACCTGGTGACGCTGCTCGCCTTGTGCTCGGGCCTGACGGCGGTACGCCTCGCCATCGAGGAGCGCATCGAGCTGGCGCTTGCCGCCATCGTCTTCGCCGCCCTGCTCGACGGCATCGACGGGCGCCTCGCGCGGGCGCTGAAGGGAACCTCGCGCTTTGGCGCGGAGCTGGACAGCCTCGCCGATTTCGTCAATTTCGGCTGCGTGCCCGCGCTGATGCTCTATTTCTGGGGGCTCAAGGAGGCCGGCTCGTTCGGCTGGATCGCGGCGCTCGCCTACGCCATCTGCGCCGCCCTGCGCCTCGCCCGCTTCAACGTGATGCTGGATGATCCGCACAAGCCGCCCTTCGCCGGCGACTTCTTCACCGGCATCCCGGCACCGGCCGGCGCCATCACGGTGCTGCTGCCGATCTATCTGGAACTGATCGGCGTGCCGCACGGCGGGGTGAGCGCGCCGCTCGCCCTCATCTACTGCCTCGCCATCGCCTTCCTCATGATCTCCACGGTGCCCGCCTGGTCCGGAAAGACGCTGGGGCGGCGGGTGCGGCGGGACATGGTGCTGCCTCTGTTCGTGGCGGTGGCGCTCTTCTTCGCCCTGCTGGCGAGCTATCCGTGGATCGTGCTCTCCGCCTGCTCGATCCTCTATCTCACGCTGCTGCCGGTCTCGACGCTGCGCCACCGCCGGCTCATGGCGGCCTGGCGCGCCGAGCAGAAGGCCGCGAGCACGCCCATTTCCTGAGCAGGTGACGGGCGGCGTGTGCATCACCATGCGGCGACAAATTGCATGCAATGTGCACGATAATGATTATTTATTGATCATTTATGCCGTTGAGGCAGAGGGTGGGCGCCGCCGTGATGCCGATTATCCATATGAAATATATGGATATCTTATTTTTTGTATGCAATTGGCACGCGCCTTGAATGGGGGAGGGCAGCAACCACCACTGGGGATGTCGCCCGATGAACCGCCGCGAATTCATGAAATCCGCATCCGTCACCGCCGTCGCATCCGGGACGGGCGTTGCCGCCCCGGCGGTGTTTTCCTCGGCGCAGGCGCAGGCGCGCAACGAAACCCTTCTGATCGTTTCCGAAAGCGGCCCCAACAACCTCGACATCCACGGCGTGGGCACCAACGTTCCCGGCTACGAGGCCAACTGGAACACCTATGACCGGCTCATCACCCACGAGATGACCGAGAAGGACGGGGTGCGCTACTACGACCGCGACAAGCTGAAGGGCGAGCTGGCCGAGGACATGAACATCGGTGACATGTCCGTCACCTTCAAGCTGAAGAAGAACGCCACCTTCCAGGACGGCTCGCCGGTCACGGCGAAGGACGTGAAGTGGTCGCTGGACCGGGCGGTCTCGGTGGGCGGCTTCCCGACCTTCCAGATGAAGGCCGGCTCGCTGGAGAAGCCGGAACAGTTCGTGGTGGTGGACGACCACACCGTGCGCGTGGATTTCCTGCGCAAGGACCGCCTCACCATCCCCGACCTCGCGGTGATCGTGCCCTGCGTGATCAATTCCGGGCTGGTGCAGAAGAACGCCACCGAGAAGGACCCCTGGGGCCTCGAATACACCAAGCAGAACACCGCCGGCTCCGGCGCCTACCGCGTCACCAAGTGGACCCCGGGCACGGAAGTCATCTTCGAGCGCTTCGACGACTGGAAGGGCGGGCCGCTGCCCAAGATCAAGCGCGTCATCTGGCGCATGGTGCCGTCCGCCGGCAATCGCCGGGCGCTGCTGGAGCGCGGCGACGCCGATATCTCCTACGACCTGCCCAACAAGGACTTCGTCGAGCTGAAGCAGTCGGGCAAGCTCAACATCGTGTCGGTGCCGTATTCCAACGGCGTGCAATATATCGGCATGAACGTGAAGAACCCGCCCTTCGATAACCTGAAGGTGCGCCAGGCCATCGCCTACGCCATCCCCTACCAGAAGATCATGGATGCGGCCCTGTTCGGCCTCGCCAAGCCCATGTTCGGCGCCCCGGCGGACACCCAGACCCAGGTGGCGTGGCCGCAGCCCACTAAGTTCGTCACCGACCTCGCCAAGGCCAAGCAGCTGCTCGCCGAGGCGGGCTATCCGGACGGCCTGGAGACCACCTTGTCCTTCGACCTCGGCTTTGCCGGCGTGAACGAGCCCCTGTGCGTGCTGCTGCAGGAGAACCTCGCGCAGATCGGCATCAAGACCACCATCAACAAGATCCCCGGCGCCAACTGGCGCACGGAGCTGACCAAGAAGGTGCTGCCGCTCTACACCAACGTGTTCTCGGGCTGGCTCGACTATCCCGAATACTTCTTCTTCTGGTGCTATCACGGCAACAATTCGATCTTCAACACCATGAGCTACCAGTCGCAGGCCATGGACGCCTTCATCGACGCGGCCCGCACCGCGGCGGCGACCGGCGACAAGGCGGCCTACGATTCCAACGTGAAGGGCATGGTGGACCTCGCCTTCGCCGACGTGCCGCGCATCCCGCTCTACCAGCCCTACGTCAACGTCGCGATGCAGAAGAACATCACCGGCTACGAATACTGGTTCCACCGCCGGCTGGACTATCGCGCCTTCCAGAAGGGGTGAGGGGTCGAGGGGAGAGGGACCGTGCCACCCCTCACCCCCGCCCTCTCCCGCAAGGGAAGAGGGCGTGCCGCCGCTCCGGGGTGGGCGCGGTGGTTGGGCACGAGAGCGGTCGGGGCCCCTCTCCCCTTGCGGGGGGGGGTGGGGGTGAGGGGTGCGGCGTCTGCCGCGGGATCGGATGCCGGGCCTGCGGCCCTGGAGAAGAGGGACACACCATGCTGAAGCTCATAGGCAGTCGCCTTGCCACCGCCGTGCCCAGCCTGATCGGCGTGGTGATCGTCACCTTCCTGCTCACCCGTGTCCTGCCCGGCGACACGGCCACCTATTTCGCCGGGCCCGCCGCGACGCCGCAGGCCATCGCCGAGATCCGCACCAAGCTCGGCCTCGACAAGTCGCTGCCGGCGCAGTTCGTGGACTACGTGTCGTCGCTGGCGAAGGGCGATTTCGGCACCTCGCTCTCCACCGGCCAGCCGGTGGGAACCGAGATCGCAGCGCGCCTTCCGGCATCCGCCGAGCTCACGCTGTCCGGTCTCATCCTCGCGCTCGCCATCGCCGTGCCGTTCGGCATCCTGGCGGCGGTGAAGCAGGGATCGTGGGTGGACCATTCCTGCCGCATCATCACCACCGCCGGCGTCTCGCTGCCGGTGTTCTTCACCGGGCTGCTGCTGGTCTATGTCTTCTACTTCAAGCTGGGCTGGGCGCCGGCGCCGCTGGGGCGGCTCGACGTGTTCTTCACGGCGCCACCCACGGTCACCGGCTTCTACCTCATCGACAGCCTGATCGCCGGCGACCTGGAGACCTTCCGCGCCGCCGCCGCCCAGCTCGCGGTGCCGGCGGTCACCCTGGCCATCTTCGCGCTGGCCCCCATCGCCCGCATGACGCGCGCCTCCATGCTGGCGGTGCTCTCGTCCGAATTCGTCCGCACCGCCCGCGCCGCCGGGCTCACGGACGCCACGGTCATCATCACCTACGCCTTCCGCAACGCCATGCTGCCGGTGGTGACGACCCTCGGCATGGTGTTCTCCTTCCTGCTCGGCGCCAACGTTCTGGTGGAGAAGGTGTTCGCCTGGCCGGGCATCGGCTCCTACGCGGTCGAGGCGCTCATCACCTCCGACTACGCGCCGGTGCAGGGCTTCGTGCTCGCCATGGCCATCCTCTACGTGGCCCTCAACCTCCTCATCGACATCGCCTACGGCATCATCGACCCCCGCGCGCGGAGCGAAGCATGACCCTCGCCACGGCCCACACCCCGGACACGCCCCGCGGCCTCGCCGCCACCCTCGCCCACGCGCGCTACGTCATTTCCGACAACCCGGTCACCGGCATCGCCTTCGGCATGTTCCTGGTGCTGGTGGTGTGCGCGCTGCTGGGGCCGTACATCGTGCCCTACGACCCGCTCGCCAGCGATACGCTGGCCGCGCTGCAGCCTCCCTCGCTCGCCCACTGGTTCGGCACCGACAATCTGGGGCGGGACATCTTCTCCCGCGTAGTCGTGGCGACCCGGCTCGACATGGCCATCGCCGTGTTTTCGGTGGCGCTGGTGTTCGCGGCCGGCGGCATCGCCGGCATCGCCTCCGGCTTCTTCGGCGGGTGGACCGACCGCATCATCGGCCGCATCTCCGACACCATCATGGCCTTCCCGCTGTTCGTCTTGGCCATGGGCATCGTGGCGGCGCTGGGCAACACGGTGACCAACATCGTGATCGCCACCGCCATCATCAACTTCCCGCTCTATGTGCGGGTGGCGCGCTCGGAGGCGGCGATCCGCCGGCAGGCGGGGTTTGTGCAGGCGGCGCGGCTCACCGGAAATTCGGAATGGCGCATCCTGCTCACGACCATCCTGCCCAACATCATGCCCATCATGATGGTGCAGATGTCGCTGACCATGGGCTACGCCATCCTGAACGCGGCCGGCCTCAGCTTCATCGGCCTCGGCGTGCGCCCGCCCACCCCGGAATGGGGGATCATGGTGGCGGAAGGGGCGGCCTACATCGTCTCCGGCGAATGGTGGATCGCGCTGTTCCCTGGCCTCGCGCTCATGTTCGCGGTGTTCTGCTTCAACCTCCTGGGTGACGGTCTGCGCGACATCGTCGATCCCCAGCGTCGCACCTGATGGAGCTTAGCATGCACGGCGTTGTGGACGTGAAGGCCGGAGCGGCCAAATCCGAGGCCCCGGGCGGCCCGCTGCTCGAGGTTCGGGACCTCACCGTCGAGTTCGCCACCCGCCGCGGCGTGGTGACGGCGGTGAGCCAGGTGAACCTCACCCTCACCAAGGGCGAGACCCTGGGCATCGTCGGCGAGAGCGGCTCCGGCAAGTCGGTGACCTCCTACACGGTGATGCGCATCCTCGACCGGGCGGGGCGCATCGCGGAGGGGTCCATCACCTTCTCGGGGCTGGATGTGGCCCATGCCAGCGAGCGCCAGATGCGCGACCTGCGCGGGCGCGAGATGTCCATGATCTTCCAGAACCCGCGCGCCGCGCTGAACCCCATCCGCACGGTGGGGCACCAGATCGGCGACGTCCTCCTCCAGCACGTGCAGGCCCAGCCTTCCAACGTGAAGGAGAAGGTCATCGACATCCTCAAGCAGGTGCGCATCGCCCGCCCCGAGGAGCGGTATCACGCCTATCCGTTCGAGCTGTCGGGCGGCATGTGCCAGCGCATCGTCATCGCGCTGGCGCTGGCCTGCCGGCCGCAGCTGATGATCGCCGACGAGCCCACCACCGGCCTCGACGTGACCACCCAGAAGGCGGTGATGGACCTCGTGACCGAGCTCACCCGCGAGCGCGGCATGTCCACCATCCTCATCACCCACGACCTGGGCCTTGCCGCCGCCTATTGCGACACGGTGATGGTGATGGAGAAGGGCAAGGTGGTGGAGACGGCCCCCGCGGAGCGCATCTTCCGCGATCCCCAGCACCCCTACACCCGTAAGCTGATGCGGGCGACGCCGCGCCCCGGCATCACCCTGAAGGACCTGCTGCCGGAAGACCCGGCGGAGACCCCCCTCCCGGCTGCGGCGGCTCCCGCCGGCGCGGCCGGCGGAGAGGCGCTCCCCCTCTCCAGCCCACCCCCGCAGGCGGGAGAGGGGGCAGCGCCGCTGCCGGCCGGCGTGCCTCTGCTCAAGGTCGAGGGCCTGCTGAAGGAATATCCCCGCCAGGGTGCCCCCTCCGCTTTCCTCGCCGGCCTGTTCGGCAAGAAGCCGCCGCCGGAGGAAGCCATCTTCCGCGCCGTGGACGGCATCTCGTTCGAGGTGAAGAAGGGCGAGAGCGTCGGCCTCGTGGGCGAGAGCGGTTGCGGCAAGTCCACCACCTCCACCATCGTCATGCGCCTCATCGATCCCACCGCGGGGAAGATCACCTTCGCCGGCGAGGACATCGGCGCGGTGCCGGCGAAGGACTTCGCCCACCATCCCATGCGCCGGCGCATCCAGATGGTGTTCCAGGACCCGACCGAAAGCCTCAACCCGCGCTACACCGCCGAGCGCGCCATCGCCGATCCGCTGCTGCGGATGGGGGGCATGTCCGGCGGCGCGAAGCTGCGCGCCCGCGTCGAAGAGCTGGCCGAGATGGTCGGCCTGCCCCAGAACCTCCTGGAGCGCTTCCCGCACCAGCTCTCCGGCGGGCAGAAGGCGCGCGTGGGAATCGCCCGCGCCATCGCCCTCGACCCGGACCTCGTGATTCTCGACGAGCCCACCGCCGCCCTCGACGTGTCGGTGCAGGCGGTGGTGCTGAACCTCCTGGAGGAGCTGAAGCATCGCCTCGGCATGAGCTACCTGTTCGTGTCCCATGATCTGCACGTGGTCGGGCTGCTGTGCGACCGGGTGATCGTCATGCGGCAGGGCCGGATCGTGGAGGAGGGCCGCTCGCAGCAGGTGTTGGAGGCGCCCAAGGACGCCTATACACGCGAGCTCATCGCCGCCATTCCCCATCCCCCCGTGTGAGGCCCGCATGCCGACCGAAATCCAGTTGCCGAAGGTGGGGGACGCCGCCCTGGAGAAGCTCCTCGACGGTGCGCTCGAAGCCCACGCCATCGCCCCGCAGCCGGAATGGCGGGCCGAGGCGCTGAACAACCTGCGCACGGTTGCCGATGCGGCGACCCTGGTGCGCAGCCTCGACCTCGGCGATGCCGAGGAGCCGGCCCCCGTCTACCGTCCGTGAGGCCCCGATGAACGCGCCCCTTCCCGTTGCCGACGCGGCCCGCCTCGCCACCGCCACCGCGGCGGAGATCGCCGCCGCCGTCTCCTCCGGCACCGTCACTGCGCGGGCGGTGATCGAGGCGGTGCTGGCGCGCATCGACGCCGTCGATCCGGCGGTGAACGCCTTCACCGACGTGACGGCGGAGCGCGCCCGCGCCCGCGCCGACCGCATCGACGCGCGCCGCGCCGCCGGCGAGGCGCTGGGGCCGCTCGCCGGGGTGCCGTTCGCGGTGAAGAACCTGTTTGACGTGACCGGCCTGCCCACCCGCGCCGGCTCGAAGATCAACCGCGACCTGCCGCCGGCCGATCGCGACGCCACCCTGGTGGCGAAGCTGGAGGCCGCCGACGCGGTGCTCGTGGGCGCCCTCAACATGGGTGAATACGCCTACGACTTCACCGGCGAGAACGTGCATGACGGTCCCTCGCGCAATCCGCGCGATCTCTCCCGCATGTCGGGGGGCTCCTCGGGCGGGTCGGGGGCGGCGGTGGCGGCGGGGCTGGTGCCGCTCGCGCTGGGCTCCGACACCAACGGCTCCATCCGCGTGCCGTCCTCCCTGTGCGGCACGTTCGGGCTGAAGCCCACCTATGGCCGCCTCTCGCGCGGCGGCAGCTTTCCGTTCGTCACCGCCCTCGACCATCTCGGCCCGCTGGCGCGCTCGGTGGCCGACCTCGGCCTGTCCTATGACGCCATGCAGGGCGAGGACGGGCGCGATCCGGGCCAGACGCCGCGGCCGTTCGAGCCGGTGTCCGGCTTCCTCGGGGCGGGCACCGACGGCCTGCGCATCGCCGTGGCCGGGGGCTATTTCCGCACCCGCGGCCTGCCGGAGGCGTTCGCGGCGGTGGACCTGGCCGCCTCGACCCTCGGCGTGACCGAGACGGTGGATGTTCCGGACGCTGCCCGCGCCCGCGCCGCGGCCTACATCATCACCGCGGCCGAGGGGGCGAGCCTGCATGCCGGCCGCCTCGCCGCGCGGCCGGAGGATTTCGACCCGGCGGTGCGCGACCGGCTCCTCGCGGGCCTTGCCATCCCCGCCTCCTGGGTGGACGCGGCGCAGCGCTTCCGGCGTCATTTCCGCGACGAGATGCTGAAGCTGTTCCAGCGCTGCGACGTGCTCATCGCCCCGGCTACGCCCTGCCGCGCGCCGAAGCTCGGCCAGAAGACCTTCGTGCTGGACGGGGAGGAGATGCTGGTGCGGCCCAATCTCGGCCTCTTCACCCAGCCCATCTCCTTCATCGGCCTGCCGGTGGCGGCGGTGCCCCTGTGGGTGGACGTGGGCGAGGCGCGCGAGCTGCCCATCGCGGTGCAGGTCATCGCCCCGCCCTGGCGGGAGGACCTTGCGCTGCGCGTCGCGGCGGTGCTGGAACGCACCGGGGCGGCCCGCGCCCCGGTGGCGGGCGTTTGAAGGAGAAGGACCCTTGCAGATCGACATTCCCGAGGTGAAGGCCGAGGTGGAGGACGCCTTCGCCCGCTACGAGACGGCGCTGGTGACCAACGACGTGGAGACGCTGGAAGCCCTGTTCCACGACGACGGGCGCACCATCCGCTATGGCGGCGGGGAGAACCTCTACGGCATGGACGCCATCCGGGCCTTCCGCCGGGCCCGCGCGCCGGTCGGCCTCGCCCGCACGCCGGCGCGCACGGTGGTCACCACCTATGGCCGTGACTTCGCCGTCGCCTCGACCCTGTTCTACCGGGACAATGCGCCGGGTCGCGTCGGGCGCCAGCAGCAGACCTGGGTGCGCTTTCCCGAGGGCTGGCGGGTGGTGGCGGCGCATGTGTCGGTGATCGCGGAGCCCGACATGGCGGAATGAGCCGTGGCCCGGATTTCCCGATCCGCGGGCGGTTCGGATTCCGTCCCGGATTTCGCGCCGATCTCGAATCCAGCTAGTTTGATGACCATGACCCTGCTCACGCCGCAGCCCCTCAAGAGCCCCGCCCCAGCGGCGCGGCCCCGCAAGCGCCGGACCGCCGGCCGACCGGTGACGCGGACCGAGGAACTGCGCCTCCAGATCGCCGACGACATCGTGCGCGGCCGCCTCGCCCCGGGAACGCCGCTGGAAGAGGTGGAGATCGCCAAGCGCTACGGCGTTTCGCGGACCCCCGTGCGCGAGGCGCTGCGGGATCTTGCCGCTTCAGGCCTGGTGGAGGCGCGCCCCCATCGCAGCGCCCTCGTCGCCCAGCCCTCGCTGGAGCGGCTGCGCGGCATGTTCGACGTGATGGCGGAGCTGGAAGCCCTGTGCGCCGGGCTGTCGGCCGCGAACATGACGGCGGCGGAGCGCCTCGGGCTCGAATCCATCCATGCCGAACTCGCCGATCTCACGCGGCGGGGCGACGAGGGGGGCTACACGGTGCTCAACGAGCGCTTCCACACCACCCTCTACGCCGGCAGCCACAACGACTATCTCACCGAGCTGACGCTGGCGACCCGCAACCGCCTCCAGCCCTTCCGCCGCGCCCAGTTCCGCACGCTGGGGCGCCTCGCTTTGTCCTACCAGGAGCACGACCGGGTGGTGAACGCCATCCTGCGCGGCGACAAGGCGGAGGCGGCCACCGCCATGCGCGACCACATCCTCACCGTCGAGGATGCCTACGAGCGCTACGCCGAGAGCGTCTGAGGGCGGCCCCCGGGGCCGTCGGCCAGAGGCGTCAGCCACCTTGCTCCAGCAGCGCCGCGAGGATGCTCGCCACCGTCAGGTCCGCGCTCGTTCCCGGATTGAGGCCGCGCGCCTTCAGGCTGGCATCGAACGCGGCGAGGGCCGCACGCCGCGCCGCGCCCGAGCCCCCGGCGAGGGAGGCCCGCACCGCCTGCGCCTCGGCCCGCACGCCTTCCGCCGCCTCCCGCCCGAACTTGCGGGCGATATGGCTGTCGGGAAGGGTTGAAAGGAAGGCGAGGAAGGCATCTTCGACCCCTTCGGGCGCGGTGGGATCGGCCCCGAGCGCCGGCACGCCGAGGGTGAAGACCTCCGCATAGCCATCGCCATACTGGCGCGCGATCAGGTCGCGGTCGGCCGCTAGGGCCATGGCGGCGGACAGGGAGAGGGTGGCAGGATGGCGCACGTCCGCATCCGCCGCGCTGCCCAGCCCGCCGGGGGACGCCGCGGCGATGGCGCGGAAGGCCGCGGCGGCATCCGCCACGTCGAGGGCTTCCAGAACCTGTGAGAGCCGCCGGCGCAGCCCCTGCGGCCGCGGCAGGAGCGCGGCGGCGACGAGGGGGGCGCCGAGCAGGATGATGCCGAGATTGGTGTTGCACCCCGCCACCGCGAGGGAGGCCTTCACCGCCGCCTCGATCCGCGCCCCGACGCGCAGCCCCTCGGCGGCGATGGCCGGCGCGGCGGCGGCGGCGGCGCGCTCGAAATGGGCCACCTCCATGCCGTGGCCGGCGGCGAAGACGTGCACGTTCCCCGGCTTCAGGGCGACAAGCTCGGCACGGCAGGCCGCCTCGAACGCCCGCGCCGCTTCCGCCGGGGTCGTCATCGCCGGTTCGCAGGGAGCCCGCTGGCCGCGATCACGAGGCGGGGGCTTCGACCCTGGCGAGGTCGAATTGCTGCCTGATGTCGCCGACGAGCACCCGCAGGCGCTGCTCGGCGATCTCCACCGTGGGCCCGCTGGCGCGCACGGTGCACAGGGGCGCGCCCTTTGCCACCAGGGCGCCGGCCGGTGGCCGGTCGGCCACGTGATCCGGCCACGGGCTCACCGGCACCACGATGTCGCGGTCGGCGTAGATCACTTCCGCCGCGTGGGCCTCGGAGGGGGAGGGCAGGCCGGACGGCAGGCGCCCGCCGCAGGCGGCGAGGTGCAGGCCGAGCAGGGGCGGCAGGGGGTCCACGTCGAAGATGTCGAGGGTGGCGCCGAGGCGGGGATTGACCTCCACCAGGAACCAGCGGTCGGCCGCCACCACGAAATCCAGGGAGATGAGGCCCACGAGCCCGCAGGCCCGCGCGATCTTGAGGGCGGCCTCGTGCATGTCCGCCGCGAATGCCGGAGGCAGGGCGACGGGACCGGCGGCGCCGCCATAGCGGAAGGGGTGCTCGGCATCCTGCGCGTGCCATTGGCGGGAGGTGCCCACCACGAGCGCGGCGGTGCCGTTGGCGAGCAGCAGCAGCGACATGGAGGTGCCGTCCACCTCGGCCTGCAGATAATGCCCCGGCGCTGGCGGGGAAACGTCGCCGGCCCCGCGGCGGCGGATGTGGCCGCCGCCGGCGCCGCCGATCTTCTTCTCCAGCACCGGCGCGCCGCCGAACGTCGCGGCCGTGTTTCCGTCCAGCGAAACCGCCGGGAACGGGATGTGCAGGTGGCCGCACAGGGCGGCCAGCGCCACCGGGTCCTTCAGCACGCGCACCGTGGCCGGGGCATTGCCGAGGATGGGATTGCGCTCGGCGATGCGTGCCATCAGGTCGGGATCGCCCTCAAGCCCGCCTCCGAGCACCACCGGCAGGCCCTCCGGCGCCAGCGTGGCGAGGGCCTGGACCAGATCGTCGCCGTCGAAGGAGCAGCCGTTCTTCTTGTGCACGCGCACACAGCGCGCCGCATGGGCGCAGGTGTCGAGATCGGCGAACAAATCGAGCGAGAGGGCGGCGAAGCCGGCTCGGGCGGCGCTGGCCGCCAGGGGCCGTGCGGAAAGCGCGATAAGGGCAAGATCCATGTTTTCCCAGCCTGTCCTCCTCGACGCCCGCTTCGGCCGCCGAATGGTGTTCCGCCCTCGCCGCGTTCGCGGTCCAGGGCTGGAGCCGGTCGGGTTGACGCAACCGGACCGGCGAACCCGCCCTCGCCTGCAAGGCGGAGACCGTGGTGTCCGATCAGGCCGCGTGCCCCCTGACCGGCGCGTCCCCAGCCGCGGCGCGGCCCTGTTTTTTCGTGTCCCGCCCCGCTGGCCGCGAAGGCCCCCTGGAAGGCCTCCCTGGAGCACGTTTCGTTCGTATGGCATCGCCGTATGAACGGTAAAACGTTCTCAATTCAAGTGTTAGAGGCGGATTCACCGCTCAGGTTGTTCCAACCTGAGCGGATCCGGCTCTAGAGGGCGGTGATCTCGGCGCCCCGGTTGTTGCCCCGCACGCTGTCGAATGACAGGTTTGTGTACGATGCGAAGCGGTGGTGCAAGGCCCCGAGCAGCCGCACGGCCTGCGCGTCGGTGCCCACGATGGCAAAGCCCGTGGGTCCCCAGGAGCTCTGTCCCACCCCGGGAACGCCTTCCGCCTCGATAAAGGCGATGGCCCGGGCCACGTCCGGGCTGAGGAAGCGCCCGCCCCCCTGGGCTGCGGCGTAATGGTCCCCGAGCGCCCGCTGCCACTCGCCGATCACGGCGCCGAAGCCGTCGGCGTCGCCACTGGCCAGTGCCGGCAGGGCGCCGAGCAGCATGCGGTGGCAGAAATGCGCGGCCCGCGCCTGCGGGAACGGCGGCAGCTCCGCCATCGCCCGTGTCTCGGCCGCGCCGGAAAGCCCTTCCCGGGCCCGGTCGTGGACGAGCAGGATGCGCCAGGGTTCCGGCACGGGCAAGCGGGAGAGCAGGGGCGGGGGGGCCGCCGCCTCGGGGCCGGACAGGGCCTTGCCGCCGTCGAGGATGACGCCGCCGGCCTCGAAGGCCTCCATGCCGATGGCCGAGCGCCGGCCCCGCCCGAGCAGGGTCGCCACGGTGCGGGCGGACAGTGCGTGGCCGGAGAGCCGGGCCACGGCCACCCCCACCGAGACGGCGAGCTGGGTGCCGGAGCCGAGCCCGTTATGGGCCGGCAGGGCCGCATCCACGTCAACGGTGAAGGCGTCGGGGATGCCGAGGGCGCCGCGCACCGCATCGCGGGCGCGGGCGGCGCGATCGGCGTCGGGGCCTGATGCCGCATCCGCCGCCGCGCGGCGCACGGTGACCTTGGTCACCGGCCGCTCAAGGGCGATGCCGAGGCTGCCGAAACGGCGGCCGAGCGTGCCGCCCAGATCCAGGAAGCCGAGATGGAGCCGCGCGGGGGCGCGGATGGTCACCCCCGCCGCCTCGGAAAGCCGCACCGGGCGCGGCTCAGCCGGCCAGAGCCGCGCGCTGGCGCGCGGCGTCCTCGGCCAGGGCGGCGCGCAGGCGCGCCGCGTGCTCGGCCAGGACCTCCGGCTTCTCCATCTCGCTGGCCGGCGGCTTCATGGGCACGCCCAGGTGCCGGGGAATGATGTGCACATGCAGGTGGAACACCACCTGCCCGCCGGCTTCCTCGTTGAACTGCTGCACGGTGATGCCGTCCGCCTGGAACGCCGCCTTGGCGGCGATGGCGATGGTCTTGGCCACCTTGGCCACATGCGCGAGGTCGTCGGGATCGATGTCGAGGATGTTGCGGGCGGGGGTCTTGGGGATGACCAAAGCGTGGCCGGGGCAGCGGGGCATGATGTCGAGGAAGGCGAGGGCCCGGTCGTCCTCATAGACCTTGTGCGCCGGCAGCTCGCCCCGAAGGATCCTGGCGAAGATGTTGCTCGGGTCGTAGGCCGTCGTTGCGGTCATTGGGCATCCTCCGTGTTCGCCGCAGGAGATTGCAGGGCGGGCGCGGGGGGTCAAGGGGGCGGCGTGCCGCCCCCGTCAGCCGAAGCGGCCGGTGACGTAGTCCTGGGTGCGCCGGTCCTTCGGCTGGGTGAACATCTGCGCGGTGGGCCCGAACTCGATCAGCTCGCCGAGATACATGAAGCCGGTGAAGTCGGAGACCCGCGCCGCCTGCTGCAGGTTGTGGGTGACGATGGCGATGGTGGTGTGGGCCTTCAGCGCCTCGATCGTCTCCTCGATCTTCGCGGTGGTGATGGGATCGAGCGCGGAGCACGGCTCGTCGAGCAGGATCACATCCGGCCGCGTGGCGATGGTGCGGGCCATGCACAGGCGCTGCTGCTGGCCGCCGGACAGGCTGAGACCGCTCTTCGGCAGGATGTCCTTTACCTCGTCCCACAGCGCCGCCTGGCGCAGGGCCTCCTCCACCCGCGCGTCGATCCCGGCGGGCGAAAGCTCCTCGTTGAGGCGCAGCCCGAGGGCGACGTTGTCGTAGATGGACATGGGGAAGGGCGTCGGCTTCTGGAACACCATGCCGATGCGCCCGCGCAGCGCCACCGGATCGACCGACGGATCGAGGATGTTCACCCCGTCCATGATCACCTCGCCCTCCACCGTCTGGTCCGGATAGAGCTCATACATGCGGTTGAACACGCGCAGCAGCGTGGACTTGCCGCATCCCGACGGGCCGATGAGGGCGGTGACGCGGTGTTCCTCCAGCTTGAGGCTCACATCGCTGAGCGCGACCGTCGCGCCGTAGCGGAACGTCACGTGACGCGCTTCCAGCTTGACCCGTGGCGTTGCGGAGCGGCCGGCGGCCGGGCTTCCGGTCGGCTGGGCGCCGGCGGGAAGGGCATGGGTCGGCGAGGCGTGGATCGACATGGTGCTGTGCCCCCAACGGCCGGTTCCGGAAGAACGAGCCCTGAGGATACTAGATGCGCCGGCGCATGGCGTCCTTGCGCGAGGTCACAAGCCGGTGCACCCGTCCCGCACGGCGCTCCCGCCGCTCAGTTCTGGCTCTGGGCCTGCGCCTGCTTCTGCGGGGCGCGGCCGTCGCAGGCGCTGACCCGTTCCTCGAGGTCGAGGCCGGTGCTGCGCATGGCGGCGACGCCCACCGCGTCGAGGCCCACGGCGAGGCGGACATAGTGCTCCGTCCCGCACAGGTTGCGCCCGGGATCGAAGGAGATCCAGCCCATGGACGGCACGTGGGCCTCGGCCCAATGGCGGAGCTTGCCCTGGCCGTCCTCCGCGTCCTCGGGGGCCAGATAGCCGGAGATGTGCCGCGCCGGGAGCCGCAGGTGCCGCGCCGCCGCCGAGAACACATGGGCGATGCCGGCCGAGCAGGCCTTGCCGGCCTTCAGGGCCGCATCCGCGCTCAGGGGATCGCCCATGGCCGGCCCGTCCTGCTCTTCCACTCGCTCGTGCAGGGCCACCATGATGGCGTGCAGATGGGCGAGGGCGTCGCCGGGGGGCACCTTCACGCTCTCGGCGAAGGTGACGACGGCCGGTGTCGGCTCGGTGAGGTCGGTCTGGCGCAGGAACAGGGAGGGCGGGAACCGCTCCCCGGTGCCGCGCACGATGCCGGTGGTGTCCTGCGTCTCCACCTCGCCCTCGGCGGTCACGGTGAGCCGGTCGGTCGGCCCGTCCACGGAGAAGGTGTGGCAGAGGTTGCCGAAGGCATCCTCCTGCGGCGTGAGCCGGCAGTCGGAGTTCAGGTCGAGGGTCCAGCGCAGGATGTACTGGCCCTCGTGGGCGCGCGGCGTCAGGCGCACGGTCACCGCCATGTTGCGGGTGCCGGGCTCGAGCCGCTGGGTGATTTCGTGAAGGATACGGATACGCATGGCGTTCCCCTCTCGGGAGGTCCCTCGGTCCGGCACTTTCGATCCGGCCCTCCGCGGTAGCTGCGAACACGTGGCGGCGTGCCGGCCGGTTCGCGGAGAACCGGAACGGCGCGCCCTTCCGCCTCAGGTCAGATACTGCTCGGTGATCTCGGCGCCCAGCTTGTTGTTGTCGGAGATGAATTCCGTGATGAACTCATGCAGGCCGGTCTGGAAGATGTCGTCGATGGATTTGTTGGTGAGCCGCGCCAGCATGGAGCGGGCGAGCCGCTGCGAGGGCCCCTGCCGTCCGTAGACGCTGGCGATGTCGTCGAGGTTGCGGGCGAGCGAATCGTAGCAGGCGGCCAGCGAGCGCGGCATCTGCCGGTTGAGGATCAGGAGGTCCGCCACCAGCCAGGGCTTCACGCTGTCGCGGTAGACCCAGTGGAAGGCGGTGAGCGCCGATACGGAGCGCAGGATGGAGGCCCACTGGAAATAGTCGAGCGGTCCGCCCACGTGCTCCTTCTCCGGCAGCAGCACATGATACTTCACGTCGAGGATGCGCGCGGTGTTGTCCGAGCGCTCGAGCTGGGCGCCGGAGCGGGCGAACCAGTAGGCGTCGTTGCGCAGCATGGTGCGGAAGGTCGCGCCGTCGAAGCGGAGCGAGGTTTCCTTCACGAAGGCGAGGAAGCGGGCGAGCTCCTCGCGGGTCAGCGCCCGGTTGGGGAAGTTCCGCAGCTCGATCCAGGCGGAATTGATCACGTCCCACATTTCCGAGGTGAGCGCGGTGCGCACCGAGCGCGCATTGGTGCGCGCCACCTCGAAGCAGTTGCGGATGGAGGAGGAGTTCTCCGTCTCGAAGGCGAGGAAGGAGACGACGTTCTCCTCCTTGGCGTCCTCGAGGGGACCGTAGCGGGCGACGAATTCGTCGGCGCAGCCGGCGGTCAGCACGGCCGAGCCCCACTCGTTGGTGGAGCCGCCATAGGTGACCGGCGTGTAGGCGAGGCGCTGGGAAACATCGAGGATGCGCGCGAGGCAGTCGGCGCGTTCCACGTAGCGGGTCAGCCAGTAGAGGTTGTCGGCGGTGCGGGAAAGCATGGTGAGCCCGTTGCGGAAGGAGAAGATGCGAGGCGCGCGGAACGCGCGATTAGGCGTCCGGAGTCCGGATGACGTGGCTCATCCGGGGAGGGATCTTGCGTCGAGAATCCATAGCATGAGCATGCGGGCTCAGGCGTCGAGGCGTGGCCACATGCGCGCAGGCGCTCATGCGTCCAGCACCTGAAGCATGTGCGCGGGCGCTCATGCGTCCAGCACCCACGTGTCCTTGGTGCCGCCTCCCTGGCTGGAATTGACCACGAGGGAACCCTCCTTCATGGCCACGCGGGTGAGGCCGCCGGGGACGATGCGCACCTTGTCCGAGCCGGACAGAATGAACGGGCGCAGGTCCACGTGGCGCGGGGCGATGCCCTTCTCCACCAAGGTGGGGCAGGTGGAGAGCGCGAGCGTGGGCTGGGCGATGAAGTTGGCCGGATCGCTGATCAGCTTCTGCCGGAAGCTCTCGATCTGCGCCTTGTCGGCGGCCGGTCCCACCAGCATGCCGTAGCCGCCGGAGCCGTGGACTTCCTTCACCACCAGCTCGGGCAGGTGCTCCAGGACGTATTTGAGGTGGTCCTCCTCGCGGCAGCGCCAGGTCGGCACGTTGGGCAGGAGGGGCTCCTCGCCGAGATAGAAGCGGATGATGTCCGGCATGTAGGAGTAGACCGCCTTGTCGTCGGCGACGCCGGTGCCCACCGCATTGGTGAGGGTGACGTTGCCGGCCTGGTAGGCGCTCATGAGGCCGGGCACGCCGAGCACGCTGTCGCGGCGGAAGGCGAGGGGGTCGAGGAAATCGTCGTCGAGGCGGCGGTAGATCACGTCCACCCGCCTGGGCCCCTCGGTGGTGCGCATGAAGACGACGCCGTCCTTCACGAACAGGTCGCGGCCCTCCACCAGGTCCACGCCCAGCTTGTCGGCGAGGAAGGAGTGCTCGTAATAGGCGGAGTTGTGGATGCCGGGGGTGAGGATGGCCACGTTCGGCTCGTGCCCGCCGTGGGGCGCCAGCGAGCGCAGGGTGGCGAGCAGGTCGTCTGCATAATTTTCGACCGGCGCCACCTTGTGCATGGAGAACAGCTCCGGGAACAGGCGGAGCATGATCTCGCGGTTTTCCAGCATGTAGGAGACGCCGGAGGGGGTGCGGGCATTGTCCTCCAGCACGTAGAAGGTATCGGGGTCCGTGCGCACGATGTCGATGCCGGCGATGTGCACGTAGAGGTCGTGCGGCACGCGCTGGCCGTTCATTTCCGGGCGGAAGGCGGGGTTCTGGTAGACGAGATCCTCCGGCACCACGCCGGCCTTCAGGACCTCGCGCTTGCCGTAGACATCCTTGATGTACATGTTCAGCGCCTTGACGCGCTGCTCCAGCCCGCGCGACAGGCGGCCCCACTCCTCCTTGGTGAGGATGCGCGGCACGATGTCGAACGGGATCAGCCGTTCCTGGGCGTTCTGCTCGCCATAGACGGCGAACGTGATGCCGATGCGCCGGAAGATGAACTCCGCCTCCTTGCGGCGATGGTTCAGCACGTCCTGGGGCACGTCGGCGAGCCAGCGGTGCAGGGTTTCGTAAGCGGGCCTGACCGCGCCGTCGGTACTGGACATTTCATCGAACGCGTGCCGCATTGGGACCGTCACTCCGCACCCACGAGAAGCCGTACCAAACCTGTACAAGCATCGTGCCAAAGAAGTGCTAAACGGGGAAGGCGTCCAGAAGGCTAAGCTGACGCTGATATAGTGATTAGAATTTAGGCATGCGCTCCAGATGAAGACGCGGGCGCGGTCAGGGAGCAGGACATGGGCGAGGCAGACGGCGCGGGATCGATCACTGCTGCGCTGGTGGTCATCGGGGATGAGGTCCTCTCGGGCCGCACCAAGGACAAGAACATCGGCCACATCGCCGAACGCTTGACCGACGTGGGCATCGACCTGCGCGAGGTGCGCATCGTTCCGGACGTGGAAGAGGACATCGTGGCGGCGGTGAACGCGCTCCGCCAGCGCTTCACCTACGTGTTCACCACCGGCGGCATCGGGCCGACCCACGACGACATCACCGCCGATTCGATCGCCGCGGCCTTCGGCGTCTCCATCGACGTGGACCCGCGGGCGCGGGCCATGCTGCTCGAATACATCGCCGAGAAGGACCTGAACGAGGCGCGCCTGCGCATGGCGCGCATCCCCGCCGGCGCCAGCCTCGTGGTCAACGAGGTGTCCAAGGCGCCGGGATTCCGCATCGGCAACGTGATCGTCATGGCCGGCGTGCCGCGGATCATGCAGTCCATGCTGGAGGCGGTGCTGCCGGAGCTGGACAAGGGCCGCCCCATGCTCTCGCGCACCATCCTCGCCGATGCGCGGGAGGGCGACATCGCCGCCCCGCTCGGCGAGATCGCCCGGGCCTTCCCCGAGGCGGTCATCGGCTCCTACCCGTTCCGCGACGAGACGGACGGCCGCTTCAAGACGAATCTCGTGGTGCGCTCGCGCGAGCCGGCGGTGCTGGACGCCGCCGGCGATGCGGTGGCGCGCATGGTCGAGGCCGCGGCCGGCCCGGGCTGACCGGCCGGCGCGTCCGCCGACGGGGCGCAGGCCGGTCGTGGGCTGCTCAGGGCTGGCCGGCGATGCGCGGCAGATAGATGTCGCGATACCAGGCGACGAAGCGGCCGATTCCCTCCTTCAAGGGCGTGCGGGGGGCGAAGTCCACCGCCTCCGCGAGGGCGGAGACATCGGCGAAGGTGGCCTTCACGTCCCCCGCCTGCATGGGCTCCATCTCCAGCTTCGCCTTGCGGCCGAGGGCGTCCTCGATCTGGCTGACGAGCGCCATCAGTGGCTCCGGCGCGTGGTTGCCGACATTGTAGATGCGATAGGGCGCGGCGGAGGTGGCCGGGTCGGGCCGCGCGCCGGACCAGGCGGCGTCCGGGGCCGCCGGCCGCGGCAGCAAAGCGAGGACGGCGTCCACCACGTCGTCCACATAGGTGAAGTCGCGCAGCATGTCGCCGTTGTTGAACACCTTGATTGGCCGACCGTGCCAGATGGCGTCGGTGAACAGGAACGCCGCCATGTCCGGCCGGCCCCACGGCCCGTAGACCGTGAACAGCCGCAGCCCGGTGACAGGCAGCCGGTAGAGGTGGGCATAGGTGTGGGCCATCAGCTCATTCGCCTTCTTGGTGGCGGCATAGAGGCTGATGGGGTGGTCCACATTCTGCCCGACGCTGAACGGCAGCGTGGTGTTGGCGCCGTAGACCGAGCTCGACGAGGCGTAGACGAGATGCTCCGTCTTCTGGTGCCGGCACCCTTCCAGGATGTTGCCGAAGCCCACGAGGTTGGAATCCACGTAGGTCTCGGGATGCTCGATGGAGTAGCGCACCCCCGCCTGGGCGGCGAGGTGGACCACGTGGGTCGGGCGGTGGCGCGAGAAGGCGGACGCCGTCGCGGCGCGGTCGGCCAGGTCCAGCTTCTCGAAGGTGAAGCCGGGCAGGGGGGCGAGTTCCGCCAGCCGCGCCTGCTTGAGCCGCACGTCGTAATAGGCGTTCAGATTGTCGATGCCGACGACGCCGAGCCCGGTGTCGAGCAGACGCCGGGCCACGGCGGCGCCGATGAAGCCGGCGACGCCGGTGACAAGAATGCGGGCATCGGTGAGGGGGGAAGTGTTCAAGTGTGATCCGTCCAGCCGGGGCATTCCCGAGAGCGGGCCTTCTTAGACCGCCATCTTGGGCCTGGGAAGCAGCCCGGCCCCCGCCTTTGGGCGGTGGCCGTACGGGAGTGGTAATATGAGGGGTAGCACGCGCGGCGTGCCCTGCCGAACATCCCGTCACCGAAGCCGTGCCGGTGGGCGGTGGAACGGGGTGGAGGGAAGTCCCGGGGTCCCGTCCCGGGTACAGGATGCCGTCTGTGCGCCGCCAGTGCCCCGCGCCCTTACCGGGGGCCGGCATGGGGTGCCGGCGTCAGTACGCGTCCTTGCGCAGCACCTCGATGAAGGTTTTCAGGATGATCTTGATGTCGATCAGGATCGACCAGTTGTTGATGTACCAGAGGTCCATCTCGACGCGCCGGGCCATCTGCTCCAGCTCGGCCGTCTCGCCGCGCAGCCCTTGCACCTGCGCCCAGCCGGTGATGCCCGGCTTCACGTGGTGGCGGAAGGCGTAGCCGGCGATGAGCTTGGAATAGGCATCGTCATGGGCGATGGCGTGGGGCCGGGGGCCGACGATGGACATGTGGCCGAACAGCACGTTCAGCACCTGCGGCAGCTCGTCGAGGCTGCTGGCCCGCAGGAAGCGGCCGATACGGGTGACGCGCTTGTCGTTGCGCTGGGCCTGCACCACCTTGCTGCCATCCTCCATGACGGTCATGGAGCGGAATTTATAGATGGTGAATTCCCGCCCGCCGAAGCCGTTGCGGCGCTGGCGGAAGATCACCGGCCCGCGGCTGTCGAGCTTGATGGCGACGGCGAGCACCAGGAACAGCGGCAGCAGCAGGGTGAGGGCGACGCTCGCCACCGAAATGTCGAGCGCGCGTTTCTGCGCCAGCTCCAGCCGCGACAGCGGGGCGCGCTGCACCTCGATGGCGATGGAGGCGCCGAAATCGACCCGTGGCGCGTCGAGCAGCTCGCTGACCGCCTCGTCGGGCAGGAGCTTCACCGGGATCGGCAGCGCGCGCAGCCGGGAGCGCACGGCTTCGAGCCGCTCGATGTTGCTCCAGGGCATGGCGAGGAGGATTTCCTCGATCCGGTTCTGGCGGGCGAACTGGAGGGCGCTCTTCAGCGTGTCGGTGTCGCTCGCGTCGAGGGCGCCGGTTTCGGTCTCGTTCGGAGCGGAGAGGCTGAAGCGGCGCGTCTCCTTCAGGCCGAGACGCACCAGCAGGTGCGCCGGCACCACCTGCTCCAGCTCGGAAGGGTCGCCGATGAGGATGGTTGGCCGTCCGCGCACGGCGCCGGTGGCGGCGGCGCGGCGCAGCCATGCGGCCATGGCCCAGCGCGAGGCCGGAAGGGCCACGAGCCCGCTCACGGCGAGGATGCCGGTGGAGAGGCGAGACGTGCTGACGCCCACCTTCAGGCAGAAGATGACCGCCGCCACCACCAGCATGGCGAAGATCCAGTTCACCACCGCCGCGGTCGTCTGCTCGACGATGCGGACCATGCGCCACGGCTTGTAGAGCCCGCGCGAACTGGTCGTCAGCACGAAGGCCACGGCGGCGAGAATGCCGATGCCGATCGGGTGCGTGTACTCGAACGCGATGTCGCCGCGCTCGGACGTGAAGAAGCTCACGAGCACGCACAGCCCGAGAATGATCGCCACGTCGTACAGGACGAAGAGTGGCGCGATGGAGGAATAATCCAGGCTGCCCGAGCCTTTGCGCGCGACCGCCTCGCCCGCACGCTTGACCTGGATATTGTCGGTGGAAAGCGACATATGCCCCTCGGATTCCGGCAATCCGGAGTCCCCCGCGCTCCATGAATGATGAGGGGAAAATAGCATCTGCGCAGGGGGCGCGGCAAGTCAGTATTGCGCAGCATGCGGGCTGTCAAAATAATGTAATAACTCTAATGGTTGGGTTAGAATAATGGAAATATAACGTATTTATCATGTAATGAATCTCATGAATAAATAAATATGTAAGACAAATTTTAGAATTTGCGAGGAGTATTTAAGAAAACGCGGCCTTTCGTTTGTTGTCGTATGCTTAACGCTGCGCGCGGATTTATGATTTTTTGAGGGTATTGCCTATGCTTTGGGCATTTGTGCGCTGCGGCGCGACGGGTGGCGCGGCCGATTCAGGCAGCTCCGGGGGCTCCGTTCGAATTCGCGCGCATTTGGAGGTATTATTTCAACGCTTACACGAGGACGTGTTCGCCGGAGTTCAAGCGCTGTCGCCAAATGCGGCAGCGGCCTTCGCCCATCGTGGCGGATCTGCCCCCATCGCGGGCGCTTGCCGTGCGGAATGCTCCATGAAATAGGCGGAGCCGCCGTTGGCGGAGGCTTGCAGGTACCGCCATGATGGATGGGCGGGGCGTTTTGTCGCATCGTTCTTCGCCGATAAATCCGCGACCGGGTCTTCGCACCCCCGACAATGCGGTGGGGAGCGCCGGGCGGATGTGCGGTCTGCGGGCGGGAGCGGGGTTTCTCGGCGCCGGAAATCCGACGGGCGGGGCGCCCCTCGACAGTGCGGGCCGGCTTCGCTAGAGCACATCCGTGGGGCGCGGCGTCGCGACTTGCACGTTAAGGCGTTGTCTTGCTTGAGCTTGGACGCGAATCCGCTGCTCGGGTTGCTTGAACTCGGCCGCTTCCGCCCGGCCACGCCAGCCAGCGGGCCGGACCGAGGGAGATCGCGGCCCGCCGGTCGCCGGTCCTTCGGTCTGGTGCGCCGAGGCGGAGGCATCGCGCCGCCGCGTCTTTTCCGGATCAGGGGCCTGACCATGAACGATCCCGACACGACGATCCCGCTTGTGCGGTCCCTGAAGTGGTCCTTCCAGTGGTCCGCTGCCATCGTGCTCCGCCACCCGGTGGCGGTGGCGGCCTATGTGGCCGGCGGCATCCTGTGGGTGGCGATCGGCTTCGCGGCGCCGTTCCTCGGCGGCGTGGCGGGGCTGGTCTATTCCCTCGCCTTCATTCCGCTGGCCCTGCTCACCCACAACGAGGTGCTGCGTGGCCCCTCCAAGCTTGATGCCGGCACCCTCGGCGAGGGGTATGGCCGGGTGCTCGGCTATTTTCTCGATACCCTCGTCCTGGCGTTGATCGCCATCTTCAGCGCCCTGGTGCCGGTGGTCGTCATCAGCCTGCTGATTGCCAACGGCGGGGCGACGAGCGGTGTCCTGGAGGCGATCCTGGTGCTGGTGCTGATCGTCGCGGTCGTCGTCGCCACCTCCCGCTTCGCCCTGCGCCTGCCGGCCCGCGCCCTCGGCGCGCCCATCTCCTGGGGCGAGGCCTGGCGGCTCGGCCAGGGCAACATGCTGCCGCTCTGCGCCGCTCCCATCGTCATCGCCATCGGCTTCGCCCTCATCGAGGGAATGGCCGATGGCCTCTTTCCGCCGCTCCTGTCCGGCCTCGTCTCCATCCTGGCGGTGCCGGCGCAGGTGATCTTGACCTGCGCGTTCCTCTCCGTGGCCTACGGGCAGCTGATGCGCACCCCCAAGGCGCCCCGGCCCGAGACGGCCTGAGGTCGCAGCGGTCAGGGCACGCCGCGCACCGGGTCCGGATGGCCGTCGATGCGCATCTGGAAGACGAAATAGGTGGGCGAGCAGAAGCCGCTGGCCGCCGCCGCCGCGACGCCCGGCAGGGTCGGCGGCAGCGCCTGGCACATGAAGTCCTCGCGGCAGAAGCGCCCCTCGCCGCAGGTGGGCCGGTTGCCGCGGGAAACGCTGGCGTTCATGCACTTGGCGAAATTGTCGGTGGCCACGCACAGGTCGAAGGCCTTGCCGCCCACCACGGCGCAGACTTCCGGCGGGGTCCTGCCCCGGCCGAAGCCGGCGAAGTCGCGTTCGGCCTGCGTGCACTGGCGATAGGCCGAGCCGCCCGGCACGCCGAGCTTGGCCGGCCGGCAGGTATAGGCGGTGGGCGAGGCGGCGGCGGCGCGGCTGTTGATCTGCCGCAGGATGCGGAAGCGGTCGAGATAGGGCGCGCGCCCGGGCACGATCTCCCCCTCCAGGCACGGCATGCCCGAGACCAGGTCGGCCTCCCGCGTCGGCAGGCATTGCCCCGTCGCCACCGGCAGGCGCGGATTGCGGGCGACGGCCTGGCAGGAGGTGCCGGCGCCGCAGCTCCACGGCCCGTGGAAGGGCGCGGGCCCGCGCCCCGGCGGCAGCAGGCAGGCCATGGTGGGCGCGGCGGGCGCGCCGGCGTGGGGCGTGTCCCCGCTCCAGCGGGCGGGGGGCGCGAAGGACAGCGGACGGAAGGTATCGGGCGGACGATCCTCGGCGAGGGCGGACAGGTAGGCCCGCCGCCGCGCGTCCTCCGCATAGAGGTGGGGCGAGAGCGCCACCTTCACCACGTTGAAGGGCGACACGTCCGGCTCGTCCTGGCCGATGAGGTGGAAGCCGGCGGTGGCCGCGCCCTGGTGGCAGCCGGTGCAGGAGGCGTCGTCGAGGCGGGCGAGGAGCCCCGCCGGCGAGGCCACGAGCCCGAGCCCGTCGAAGTCGAGGCCGGCGAGGTCCGCCTCGGTGAGGACGGCGGCATAGGGGTGGTTGGCGGCGCGGGCGCTGCCGAAAGTGGAGAAGGAGAGGGCTTTTTCGGCGAGGAAGTCGTCCGGCAGCTGGAACACCCCATGGTCGATGTCCCGCACGTGGGTGCGCACATATTCCACCAGCCGCGCGCGCAGCGCCGCATCGGCCTTCAGCCGTTCCACGTCGGGGGTGTTCTCCAGCGCCCTGGGCACCAGCCGCCCGGCTTCCGGCGTGAAGACCCGCATGAGGTAGACGGCCTGCCCGCCGAGCTCCGTCTCCATGCCGGAGGGCAGGCGGACGACCTGGGCGTTGATCTCGATCTGCCGCAATCGCAGCCCGGCGAGCGGCCCTTCGGCCAGCCACCGCGCGGTCTCGGTGGCGGGCAGGGCGGGCGCCGGCGGGGTCCAGCGCGCGGCGAGATTGGGGCATCCGCCCTCGGCGGCCTTCTGCACGTCGAACACCGCATTCACGTTCACCGGCAGGCGCGAGGCATAGACCGTGGCGCCGCGGGTGAAGCGGTAGGCGAGGCGGTAGATGAGCCGAACCTCGCCGCAGGACGGGCGGTCGGTGAGGGCGGTGAAGTCGCGCCGGTCCGCCCGGTTCACCACCCCGACCAGGCGGAAGGCGGCGAGGGGGGAGGCGAGCCAGCGCACGTCCATGACGCGGCCCTCATTCTCGTCCGTCACCTCGAACAGCGGGCGCTTGTCCGCGGCCATGCGCTGGCGCAGCGCGCTGACGTCCGCCACGATGCGGCCGGCGAGGTCGGCATAAAGCGGGCTCTGGCGGGTGAGAACGTCGAGGCTCGCCGCCTCCGGCGCGCCGGCGAGCGCGGCGAACCCGAAGCCCCGATGCTCCAGCTCGGTGGTGACGGCGCGATCGAGAACGAGGCGGGTGGGCTCCTTGCCCGCGCCTTCGCCTTCGTCGCCGCCGGGACCGGAGCCGGCAGCCCCGGCGGGCGGTGCGAGGGTGAGCGCGAGCGTGACGAGACCCATGGCCATTGCACGCGTACCGCTGCGATGCAGCATCGGTTTCACCTCTTTTACCGCTTCATGCCTCATCTGGCTGCCATGAAACCTGCGCATGCCACGGACCTGCGGGACGCGCTATAGCGAACCACTGTCCCACCGGATCCCCTCTTGATGAATGCCCCGGCCGGCATCGGCCTGCAAATCTGCGCCACCTTCTTCTTCGCCGTCATGTCCGCGCTGGTGCGGCTCGTGGCGCAGGACGTGCCGAGTGGTGAAATCGTGTTCGCCCGCAGCTTCTTCGGCCTGGTGCCGGTGATCGCCTGGCTGGTGGCCAGCGGGCGCATGTGGCCGGCCCTGGCCACCCGCGCGCCGGCGGGGCACGTGGTGCGCGGACTGGTGGGCGTGAGCTCCATGTGGATGTCCTTCGGGGCGCTGGCCTTCATTCCGCTCGCGGAGGCCATCGCGTTTTCCTACGCCACGCCGCTGGTGACCGTGGTGCTGGCCGCCGTCCTGCTGGGCGAGCGGGTGCCCCTGTTCCGCTGGGTGGTGCTGGCGGTGGGGCTGGCCGGCATCATGCTGATGCTCTGGCCGTCGTTCTCCCATGCCGCGGTGGGCACCGGGCGGGCGCCGCTGATCGGCTCGGCCCTGGCGTTGACGGGCGCGCTGGGGGCCGCATTCGCGGTGACGCAGGTGCGCCACCTGACCCGGACGGAGACCTCCGAGGCCATCGTCTTCTATTTCTCGCTGGTCGCGGCGTGCGCCGGGCTCGCCACCGCTCCGTTCGGCTGGGTCCTGCCGGATGCGTCGACGGCCTTCGTGCTGGTGGCGATGGGCCTCGCCGGCGGGGTGGGGCAGATCTGCATGACGGCCGCCAATCGCTACGCGCCGGCATCGGTGGTGGCGCCGCTGAACTACGCCACCCTGATCTGGGCCACCGTCCTCGGCATCCTGATGTTCGGGGAATGGCCCCCCGCGCTCGTGGCGGCGGGGGCGAGCGTGGTGGTGGTGTCCGGCCTCCTGCTGGTGTGGCGCGAACGCCCGGCTCGGCGCCGGCGAAGGGCGAAGGGGGGCGGGTGGCCCCCGGCCCCGGGAGAAGGCGGCGGCGGATCCGCCGGGCGGCCGGAGGAGGCGCATCCCCCCGGCGCAGATACGGGGGACAGCCCTCCCGACGGGGGATGCCGGCGCGATGCGGCGATGCAACCGGCGCGCGAGTCGGATGCACCCCGGCGCAGGGCGGTAGGGTGGTAGATTTCAAACGGCGTAAGGCATTGCAACGGTTGGGCGGCGGCCCCAAGGGCAGTTTCGTGTTGCGACGCGACACCGGTTGTGGTACATCATCCTTACCTAATCGGAGTGCAGGCGATGGCTAAGATTTCTTCTTTCGGGATGGCGCTGCGTGGTGCGGCGGTTGCGGGTCTTCTTTTCGCCACTGTGGCGCCCTCTCAGGCGGGGTGGCTGCAGCGTTTCTCGTCTCTGCGTGGTCCGTCCACGCTTTCCTCTTCGGGCGGCTTCCAGTGGCCGTGGCTGGTGCAGTACCGCGCCTACCGGTATGATCAGCGCCTCAGCCGGTTCTTCGGCCGGCCCGTGAGCCCCTTCTGCCGGTTCTTCTGCGGCGCCTGATCCGGGTTTTCCCGTCGCATTTCGATTATGAAGTGACCCGTTCTGGCATGTCCAGAACGGGTTGTTTCGCGTTTTTGTCCTTCGAGAATTGCCTGGCCGGGCGGCGTTGGCTGGCGTTTATGTTGCGTTGCAGCGCCATGGCGTCGGAGAGAGGCCCCTGGCGGCCATGTGGCGGAGATTCGGCCGCGGCTGTCGGCGCGGCGATGAGGGGTGGTGTGCGCAACTAAAAATTGTGCATGCGCTGTTGTTCCTCAGGCCCAGCGCTCACCGGCCCAGCGCTTTTACCTCAGCGCTTTCGCCTGTCGCGTGCCGCCGATGGACCTGAGAGGCCTTCTCGCTTCAATCCCAAGCTCGCTTCAATCCCAAGCCCATTCGGCGCGGCGCCCGGGCCGGTCCCGCGCGCGGGGCGCCCTCAGCGCTCCACGAACGCCTTCTCGATCACGTAGTGGCCGGGCGCGGACTGGCTGCCTTCGGTGAAGCCGCGGTCCTCCAGCAGCGCCACCAAGTCCTTGAGCATCTGCGGGCTGCCGCAGAGCATCAGGCGGTCCTCGTCGCGCGAGAGCGGGGGGACGCCGATGTCCGAGAAGAGCTTGCCGGAGGTGATGAGGTCGGTGATGCGGCCCTGGTTGCGGAAGGGCTCGCGCGTCACCGTGGGATAGTAGATCAGCTTGTTGCGGACCTCCTCGCCCAGGAATTCGTGGTTCGGCAGGTCCCTGGTGAGGAACTCGTCATAGGCGAGCTCGGCCACCGTGCGGGTGCCGTGGATGAGAATCACCTTCTCGAATCGCTCATAGGCCTCCGGGTCCTTCACCACCGAGAGGAAGGGCGCGAGGCCGGTGCCGGTGGACAGCAGATAGAGGCGCTTGCCCGGCAGCAGGCTGTCCTGGACCAGCGTGCCGGTGGGCTTGCGGCCGACGAGGATCTTGTCGCCCACCTTCAGGTGCTGGAGGCGGGAGGTGAGCGGGCCGTTCTGCACCTTGATGGAGAAGAACTGCAGGTCCTCCTCGTAATTGGCGCTGGCCATGGAATAGGCCCGCAGCAGCGGCTTCCCGTCCACCTTGAGGCCGATCATCGTGAACTGGCCATTGAGGAAGCGAAGACCGGGGTCCCGGGTGCATCGGAAGGAGAAGAGATTGTCGGTCCAGTGGTGAACGCTGGTGACGGTCTCTTCGTTGAAATTGCTCATGGCGCGACATCCGGTCTCGGCAAGCGGCCGGGAGCGCTGAAGCAGGCGAACGGCCACACAAGGCTTAGGGAAATTCGGGCGGCACCCTACAGGATGATGCCGCAATGCAAAAGTGCGACGGCGTGTCCTCGGGCGCCGGCTTTCGCCCGATGCGAAACCGGGCGGAAGGCGGATTCGCGCCTCAGGCGATGTCCTCGGCGAGACGGGCCAGATAGGCGCCGTAGGTGGACTTGGAGAGGGCGGCCGCCCGCTCCAGCAGCTGCGCGCGGTCGATGAAGCCGGCGCGGAAGGCCACCTCCTCCGGCGAGGCGATGCGCAGGCCCTGCCGCTTCTCGATGATCTGCACGAACTGCGCCGCCTCCACCAGGGAATCGGGGGTGCCGGTGTCGAGCCACGCAAAGCCGCGCCCCATCAGGGAGACGTGGAGGTCGCCCAGCTCCAGGTAGGCCTTGTTCACGTCGGTGATCTCGATCTCGCCGCGCGGCGAGGGTTTCAGGCCGGCGGCGATGTCGACCACGCGATTGTCGTAGAAATAAAGCCCGGTCACCGCGAGGTTTGACCTCGGCACCTTCGGCTTTTCTTCCAGCGAGAGCACGCGGCCGGCGGCATCCATCTCGACGACGCCGTAGCGCTCGGGGTCCTGCACCGGGTAGCCGAACACGGTCGCCCCGCTTGGCCGCGCCGCGGCCTCGGCGAGAAGCTCGGGCAGGCCGTGGCCGAAGAAGAGGTTGTCGCCCAGCACCAGCGCCACCCGGTCGTCGCCGACGAAGTCGCGCCCGACGATGAAGGCGTCGGCGAGGCCCCGCGGATGCTCCTGCACCGCATAGGTCAGGCGGATGCCGAACTGGCTGCCGTCCTTCAGCAGCGCCTCGAACAAGGCGGCGTCGTGCGGCGTGGTGATGATCAGGATGTCCCGGATGCCCGCCATCATCAGCGTGCACAGGGGGTAATAGATCATCGGCTTGTCGTAGACCGGCAGCAACTGCTTGGAGACGACGAGGGTGATGGGATGAAGCCGCGTGCCGGAGCCTCCGGCGAGAATGATGCCCTTCACGATGCCTCCACAGGGGATTGCGCCGCCGCCGTCTCGGCAAGGAGCGCGTCCACCACCTCGATCACCCGCCGTTCCCACGGCGCCGCCCTGACGCCGAAGCTGCGCTCGAACAGGTCGCTGGCGAGCGCCGAGTTCTTCGGCCGCCGCGCGGGGGTGGGATAGTCGGCGGTGGTGATGGGCGTCACCCGCGGGCGACGCCCGGTGTGCTTCTCCGCCGCCGCGACGATGGCCGCGGCAAAGCCGTGCCAGGTGGTCGCGCCGGTGCCGGCGAAATGGTAGGTGCCGAAGCGGGCGTCGCCCTTCGCCGCCGCCTCGGCCACGGCGAGAAGCGCCTCGGCGAGGTCCCGCGTCGCGGTGGGGCAGCCGCGCTGGTCGGCGACCACCTTCAGCTCATCGCGCTCGCCGGCAAGGCGCAGCATGGTCTTCAGGAAGTTGTTGCCGTAGGCGCCGTAGACCCACGAGGTGCGGACGATGACATGGCGCTCGTGTGCGGCGCGGATCGCCGCCTCGCCGGCCGCCTTGGTGCGCCCGTAGACGCCGACCGGGTGCACCGGGTCGGCCTCCACATAGGCGCCCGCCTTGGTGCCGTCGAAGACATAGTCGGTGGAGACATGGATGAGCGGCGTGCCGTAGCGCGCGCAGCGCTCGGCGATGAGGCCGGGGGCGAAGGCGTTGATGCGGGCCGCCCGCTCCGGCTCGCTCTCGGCCTTGTCCACGGCGGTGTAGGCCGCCGCGTTGATGAGGGCGTCCGGGCGCGCCGCCTCGAGCGCGCGGGCCACGGCGACGGGATCGGAGATGTCGAGGGCCGCATGGTCGAGGCCGACGAGGTCGAGGCCGCGCGCGGCGGCGAGCGCCGTCACCTCGCGGCCGAGCTGGCCGGCCGCACCGAAGAGCAGGATGCGCGTCACGATGCCAGCCCCAGCCTTCCGGTTGCCGCGCCGGCAGCTTTGTCGAGGCCCAGCCGCTGGCCCTGGTAGCGCTGGCGCAGGGGCTCCCACCAGGGGCGGTTGTCGAGATACCAGCGCACGGTCTTGGAAAGCCCGGTCTCGAAGGTTTCGCGCGGCGACCAGCCGAGCTCGCCGTTCAGCTTGGCGAAGTCGATGGCGTAGCGCGCATCGTGCCCCGGCCGGTCGGTGACGAAGCGGATGAGCTTTTCGCGCGGGCCGATGGTGGCGTCGGGCACCATCTCGTCGAGCAGGGCGCAGATGGTGCGCACCACGTCGATGTTCCGCCGCTCGCAGGCGCCGCCCACATTGTAGCTCTCGCCCGGCCGGCCCCGCGTGGCGATGAGCACGAGGGCCTCGGCATGGTCCTCCACGAACAGCCAGTCGCGCACGTTCTCGCCGGTGCCGTAGACCGGCAGCTCGGCGCCTTCCAGGGCGTTGAGGGTGACGAGGGGGATGAGCTTCTCTGGGAAGTGGTACGGCCCGTAATTGTTGGAGCAGTTCGACATCACCGCGGGCAGGCCATAGGTGTGGAACCAGGCGCGCACCAGGTGGTCGGACGAGGCCTTGGAGGCGGAGTAGGGGGAGTTCGGCTGGTAGGGCGTGTCCTCGCGGAACAGCCCTTCGGCGCCCAGGCTGCCGAACACCTCGTCGGTGGAGATGTGGTGGAAGCGGAAGGCCGCCTGCTGCGCCGCCGGCAAGGCGCGCCAGTAGCGCAGCGCCTCCTGCAGCATCGTGTAGGTGCCGACCACGTTGGTGGTGATGAAGTCGCCCGGCCCGTCGATGGAGCGGTCCACGTGGGATTCGGCGGCGAGGTGCATCACGAGGTCGGGCCTGAACCCATCGAGCGCCTGCCGCACCGCGCCGGCATCGCAGATGTCCGCCTGCACGAAGCCGTGGCGCGGGTTGCCGGCGACGGGCGCGAGGGACGCGAGGCAGCCGGCATAGGTCAGCTTGTCGAAGGTGAGGACGCTGTGTCCCTCGCCGATCAGGAAGCGCACCACCGCCGAGCCGATGAAGCCCGCACCCCCCGTCACCAGAACCCGCATGCCGTCACGTCCCCTTGAGTCCGCCGCGTCTTGGCCCCGTCGCGTCTTGGTCCCGTCGCGTCTTGGCCCCGCCGCGTCCGGCGTCACGCCGCCCCATAGACGAAGGGGCTGTCGAAATCCTTGAGCCGGGGCAAAATCCGGTCCTTGTCGGACAGGATCGCGTCGCCGTGGCCGAAGGTCCAGTCGATGGCGATGTCGGGATCGTTCCAGACGATTCCGCGCTCGCTCGCCTTGTCATAGACCGCGTCCACCTTATAGGCGACCCGCGTGTCCGGCGCGAGGGTGCAAAACCCATGCGCGAAACCGTGGGGAATGAAGAGCTGCTCGCCGCCGTCCGCGGTCAGCCGCGCGCCCACCCACTGGCCATGGGTGGGCGAGCCCGCCCGCACGTCCACGGCCACGTCGAAGATGGCGCCGGAGAGCACGCGCACGAGCTTCGCCTGGGCGAAGGGCGGCGCCTGCAGGTGCAGGCCGCGCACGGTGCCGGGCAGGGCCGAGAGCGACTCGTTGTCCTGCACGAAGGCGCAGGCGATCCCGTTCGCCGCGTAGAGCGGCTGCACGTAGGTCTCGCAGAAATAGCCGCGGGCATCGCCGTGCCGGCGGGGGGTGGCGAGGATCACATCGGGCAGGGCGAGGGGCGTGAAGACGGTCATGGCGCGCTTCTAGAGCACGCGCCGAACAGATTGCAATGCAATCTGTTCGGATCGCGCTCCAGGACCGATCGACCTTCCGTGTCCGCGTTTTTCTTCGGCCGCCGTCATGGCCGGGACAAGCCCGGCCATGACCGGTGCAGGGAGGGCGCCGGTCGAGCTGAATGTCGATCCGCTCCAAGTCGCCCCGGTCGGCAAACACAATGCGGCGGGCGCACCCTCAGCCGGCGCTGTTTTCACGCCCGACGCTTGAATATGAGAAGCCGATGGCGGCCATTTCGTCGGGCCGGTAGATGTTGCGGAGGTCGACCACGACGGGCCTTGCCATGAGGGCGTGGATGCGCCGGAGGTCGAGGGCGCGGA
>Ga0255338_1000610_pt1 | contig 100228 bp, 76 predicted proteins | sample MeOH1_35cm_T4_19_FD_203715 | JGI IMG/M metagenome (GOLD analysis project Ga0255338, IMG submission 203715) | Sandy soil microbial communities from University of British Columbia, Vancouver, Canada - MeOH1_35cm_T4_195 | ecosystem: Engineered > Artificial ecosystem > Sand microcosm > Unclassified...
CGCGCCCGCACGGCAGAATCGGGGCGAGCGCCCCGTAGGAGACGGAGAGTGTCGCGCCTAACGGCGCGCCCACATCACACACACACAGGGTCGGCATCAGATTTGCGCGGGAGATTTTCGGAACTCAGTCACAAAGGCATTGAATATGGCGAGGGAGTCCTCAGATACTATGATGGTCTTGCAGAGACGAGCATCAAACTCCTCGCCGGTAATCGCATCGCGAAACATGACCGGCTTGGGTTCAGGTGCAGAGGCGGTTGCTCCACCCGATTCTATTATGCCGTCATACATGGCTTTATTGTTCGTATAGTCGTGGAGCTGATACTCTGCACCCGCGACAGAGGTGCCTTGTGAGACCCCGATATGTGTCCAACTTTCGCGAAGCCTATCATTTGTGATCTGATTGTATGCGAGCGCAGCTCCAAGTTTGATTTTTCCCTGTTTCAGATATGTTTTCATATACTCCGGCATACTTCCGACAGAGAGACGGTCCTCTACATACTTGACACCTCGACGGAGCTTCTTTGCTACTTCGGGAATGGAGAGTTTTGACTGCTCAATATATTTTGCGATGAATAGAGACTCGTCGAGAATATCGACATCAGCTCTCTCTAGGTTTTCTGCAGCCATTACAGAGAATGTCGCATCATCATCGAGGTCGCGTACTACGCACTCGATTTGTATCTTGCCTGCTATCTTGCATGCAGAAAACCTGCGGTGTCCGGCGACGACTTCATACATATCGCCTTTGGGTCGTACTGTGATGGGGTTGATGAGACCGTTTTGCTTTATATTGTCAGCGAGCTCGAAAAGAGAATCGCGGTCGAGCTCGCTGCGCATCGCGTACTCAGGGTCGACGATGCGGTCGGAAGATATTGTTTTGATGGTGTCGGTCATTTTGGTTTGGGCTTAGAATCTGATCGCTATGAAAAAACATAGCCAGCCGAAACATAGATGTCGAGATGGAGACAGATATAAAGTGATTGTCGGAATAAATTCAAATACCCTATAGCGAAGCAAATTGTTATATTCTATTTTCATATCAAAATTCTAAATCTGTCGGCTTCATTTTGTCCAATTCGACAGAGGACACTTTTCGGAAGACGACAGTATTCTCATCGTATACTCCAAACACCACATAGTCGCCGCGCTTGATGCTCAATGAGCGAAGCACGGCGACAGGAATCACTACGGCGAGACCGGTCCCGAGACGGGTCACTCGTGAGAGTTTGGTGTTTGTCATATACTAATACTACTAATATACCATATCTCCCCCAGTCTTTCCCCTGAGTTATCCACAGTGACAATTTCGTGGGTATGATATCATCATGAGGTAAAGGTTCGCTCGATTATATTCTTACAGTCGCACAATACATATTTCGCAGACATGAAGCTACGCTTCACATCGCGAAATATATTGATATATTGTGCGACATTTATATAAAGGAGAAACCCCTATTCCCCCTGACCACTACTGCATTATCTCGAGCATTAAAAAACGCGAGACATATCATTGTCCCGCGTCATCTATCGTTCCAATCTCCAAAAGTGTTTGAGAAAGTGTCCCCTCGGGGTTACTCATCCACTCGTAGATCGATCCTACTTTCATTGTCCCAAAAGCATATCCAAACTTCTCATAGAATCGGTCTGGCAACTCCCATTTGTATCCATGAGTCGTAGATATCATCCATATACCTGGATATTCAGGACTTGGCACTGGCCTACCCCGCATCGTGCTGGTCCTATCGAGCCAAAACTGAAACTTGTTCGGTAATTTCTTTCCTTCAAACAGGACTCGATATATCCAGTCGACCATAGTGTCGAGCATACTCATCTTGTCGGGTATGATCGCCATCATGGTCCACCTAGACGGACATATATGGGAACCAGAGAGCGACTCACTATAAGACTCGACGAGAATCATGCCCCTGTAGCATACCTGGAGGGCCACATAGTCGGTCCGTATGAGGAGCTTGCCATCCTCGTATGGGATGAATTTGCGTCTTTTGGAGAGATACTCTTCGTAGAGTCTGGTCACCTTATCTCCCGCATCCCTACCCCAACATTCAAACGGGATATGGTGATCGATCAGCATCTCGATGAACTGATTGCGTGTCATCGTATCGATGTTCATTCTGTGCCTAGTATATAACGAAAAAGCGGCAAGGTGATGTGCGTGGACATCACCTTGCCGCCCAACTAACAATGCGGTACGAGACTGCTTTATGTCGCCAGAGGGAGCGACCGAGAGCTATCTGCACCAGCAGCCGAGATAGAGGATATCACCATGATTCCCTTCTAGGCAAGACAAAACCCGCTTTTGAGGCGGGTTTGTGTCTTTATTTCATAGCTACCTTTGGATTAGCCTTCCAACATTTGGAAGAACTGACCCATGGATCATCACCGTATTTATCGTACAACCATTTGGCGTAGCCGAGGTTGCCTTCGAGGGTGTAGATGTCAAAGCCGAGCTTTGATGCATCCTCCTCGTGATAATACTTGTTGATCTGCATAATGCCGATATCACCACTGTTCACTTTACCGCGGAGGACTTTTCCATCCGGACCATACTGCCTGAAAGTCGATTCGCATCGTGCTATCTCGGCGAGTATCGGTGTATCTTCGAAGTGCTTGCGCACATAGGATTCGAGAGTAACTGGGTGATCTGCATATTCCGTAGCTACAGGGGTCTGCTCAGGTATTCGCGGGCTCTCCTGTCCTGTGGCGCCAACGCCTGAAGGACTAAAAGCTGATGCGAGCATGAGAAGACTGGTCGTGAGCTCTATCATAGTGTTAAGGTTCGGATTTTCAGAATCGATATCCCTGTCAACTTGCGTCTTTTAGAGATACGGGACCCTGAAAAAGAAATCACCAGAGTGTTACTCTGATGTAGTCCTATTGTAGCACCTTTTGACCTGCCTGTCAATACTTCACAAGCCAAAAGAGTGCTTGTCAATACATTTATATGGCTTTATTGAGCCGTATTCTAGCGAAAACCCACTAGACCCCTCTCTACTTGATTTGGCTAGGTAGGGGGTATTCCCTATATTCCTTGAGAAGCCCCTTCTTGTATATGAGTCTAGAGAATGCCTCAGCCTCGAGGAGTGCGTCTTCGAGAGCATTGTGAGCCTTGCGGGTGTCACTCATGCCGACGAGAGCGAGAGTTGCAGCGAGATTCTGATCAGTGTGACCATTTTTGAGAGGTACATCTCTTCCCTGCCCTCGTATATAGGCACAAGCGATCGAATGGAGATCCACAGTGCGGTGTGCGAATTTCCAGTCGAGACCGTATCGCAGTGCTACCTGTCTCAAAAAATCGCGATCAAATGATGGATTCTCTCCAGCAAAAGTAGTGTCGGATGATGCATTGGCCCATTCAGTAAACTTCGTGAGGAGTTCTCTATCTGACATTTTTGATGCATCACGAATGCCCTCTTCGGTAAATCCGTTTATTGCCAGAGCTTCTTTCGAGACAAGTGCTCCATCAAATATGCGACATTCGCCATAGAAACGGCGTTCAGGGTTTTCAAAATCGATAGCACCTATGGAGAGGAGACTGTTTTTGACAGTATCTACACCAGTGGTTTCTGTATCAATGACTATCATGGCTTTTTCGTTTAAACATCTTCGACATGCGCTCATGATGGCGATCTACATGAGCTTTTGCTCGAGGATAGCGTGTGAGGAAGCTGTCCATGCGGATCTTGAAGGCCGGAGATGATATGGAAAAGAGATAGAGCGCCAGCACTATCATGATAATCCCTTGGAGAAATGGCAAGAACAATCCGATGACTCCTCCGATGAGGAGAATGAAAGCACCTATCTGTACTGCTGTCCGGATAAATCCGTTGTTCATAAGTGCCTCTGATTGTACCAGAGAATTGGTATCTATATGCCTGGACAATTTGCTGCGGGAGTGTAGCCGGCCTTTTCTGCTTCAGCTTTTGAAGTAAACCAGATCTTATTTGTTTCGATGATGCGTTGTGCGCCAGGACATGTCGGTAAATGATATTTTGTACCCGATTTTGATGCGACATAGACACCCTTGTCGGCTGATACCGTCGCTGTCGACACTGGGGTTTTTGACCCAGACGGAACCACCTGATTTGCCAATACAGCACTGGCAGAATTGCTCACTGTGACTGGTACGCCTTCAGTGCTTTGTCCCGAGAGAATACCCAGTATATAGGCCACAATAGCCGTCAAAACAATGAGAATGGCCATATAGACATCCCTTCGATCGAGTAAACCGAGCAAAAACTTGATTTTCTGCTTGAGGTCGGTTAGAATCATGTACCTAAGAGTATAACAAATACGGCCCAAAAGGCCCTAGACAACTATCCCATGGCAACCAAAAAGTCCGCAGGAACAACAAAAAACGGTCGCGATTCCGGACCACGATACCTCGGTATCAAGCTCTACGCTGGCGAAAAGGCCAAAATAGGCTCTATTATCGTGCGTCAGGAGGGTCTCAATACTCTCGCTGGCAAGAACACTGCTCTCGGCAGGGACTACACTATCTACTCACTCAAGGAGGGTCAGGTAGAGTTTGGCACGAAGCGAAAGGTGGGTTTCAACAACAGAACGAAGGTCAAGAACATCGTTCATGTAAAGTAAAACAAAAAACCGCCACTAGCGGTTTTTTGTTTTACAACCAACGAAGATACTGAATGCTATTTCGCTTTGACTACGAGGGTGAATGTCGCTGATTTACCCTGCACCTTCACATCTATCTGGTGCTCGCCGGTCGTCTTTATCGGTTTGTCGAGCTGTATGAATTCTGGGAGGAGATCGATACCGGTCGATGTCTTTACGAGTGGTGCGATCTCTGTAGCATGTATACCAGCGAAGAGATGGCCTTCGTCATTGGCTGCGACTGTGGTCTCGACGCGGACATCATGTATCGCCTTGAGATTCTTTGCGAGGAGGTCTTCTTGTACCTTGCGATCAGCGAGTTCCTGCTTTTTCAAGAGTTCGACACGAGCGAGTGAGCCTGGAGTCGCCACTTCGGCGAGCTTCTGAGGTATGAGGAGGTTCAGAGCGTAGCCGTCAGCGACCGCCTTCACATCGTGTCTCTTCCCTATTCCTTTGACATCTTTGAGTAGAATGATTTGCATGGTGTATCAGTGATTAGTGTGTGACTATTCTATCTATCAGGAGTCTCCTGTCAATCGAGACTATTTTTCTTTCGAGAGGAGTTCGACAGCTTTCTCCATCTGAGGATCTCTCTTTGCTTCGACATCTTTTTCGGTCACTTCGACGATATAGTCTGGTGTGATGCCATGTTTCGATATCGAGATGCCATTTGGCGTAAACCAGTTTGCTATGGTGACCTTGAGTGATGTGTCAGGGGTTATTTTGACTAGTTCCTGTACTGAACCTTTGCCGAATGTCTTTGTACCGACGAGTTTTGCTACGCCGTTCTCAGAGAGTGCGCCAGAGAGAATCTCAGATGCCGATGCTGAGCCGCCGTTTACGAGAATGACGACACGGAGATTGTCATTGAATATGTCATAACCCTTGCTACGGAAGACCTGCTCCTCTTTATCCTTGCCGAATTCCTCGCGTACGACTACTTTGCCTGATGGGAGGAACCAGCTCGCCATATCTATGGCTGCGTCGAGATAGCCTCCGGGATTGCCACGCAAATCGATGACCAGTTTGTGTGAGCCTGATGTGACGAATTCTTTGAGAGCACCTCTAAATAGGTTTGCTGAGTTTGCGCTGAAGCTATAGAGCTCGATGACGAATATGCCATCCTTGCGTAGACCAGTACCACCCGTGCTTCCATCTGCTGAGGCCACTTCGGTCTTTGTACCAGTCTTGATCGTAGGAATCTCTATAGTAGAGCGCACGATAGATATCTCGAGCGGAGATTTGACTCCAGCACGGCTGAGGAGGAGGCGCACCGTCGTACCACTCTTGCCACGAATGAGCTTGACCGCACTGTCTACAGGGAGAGATATGGAATCCGTATCATTGATTTTGAGTATGATGTCACCTGATTTTACCCCTGCCCTCTCTGCTGGAGTACCTTTGAGTGGAGCTACGACGATGAGTTTGCCATCTTTGATACCGACTTCCATACCGACACCCTCAAAAGCACCAGCGATTTCATCTTCGAAGGCTTTTGACTCGCTCGGCGGAAAGAATACGGTGTATGGATCACCAAATGTTGCAGTCATACCTTCTATTGCACCCCAGACACGATCTGCGTCAGGTGTCGTCGTCCCAGCAAATTTATCATTGAGAATAGTCCAAGCTTTCCAAAAAGGTTGAAAATCTACAGTGCTCGGCTTGTTTGTATCTTTGTTGTCGACAGAGATGATGCGATTTTCGAGAGGTATAGATGTCTCTCCAAAAGAGTATCCACTAAAAAATGAAATGCCGATGAGGACGATAATAATTGCGGAAAGGGATGCTTTCTTTGATGGTGTCATGGAGAGCATTATCTCAGACTCTGGCACGCTCGACAATCTTTTACCCAAGCGTGAAGCTCTGCCTCGTTTCTGTGTTAAAATAGTCACACATGAACATAGAGATTCACAATACTCTCTCAGGCAAAAAAGAGCTGTTTACACCTCTGAAGAAGAATGAGGTAGGTATGTATCACTGCGGACCGACTGTCTACAACTATCCTCATATAGGCAATCTCCGAGCCTACATATTTGCCGATACATTGAAGCGACTATTCCTCTATGCGGGCTACCATGTCAATCAGGTCATCAATATCACTGATGTGGGTCATCTCGTGAGTGATCAGGACCAGGGTGAAGACAAGGTTGAAAAAATGGCTCGTGAACAGAAAAAAACTGCTCAGGAAATCGCTAGTTTTTATACAGATGTCTTTTTTGAAAATTTACGCGATCTCAATATAGATACACGGGGTACTCATTTTCCTCGTGCGAGTGAACATGTACCAGAGCAGATACGCATCATAGAAACACTCGAGAAAAAAGGATTTACTTATCGTACTTCTGATGGTATTTACTTTGACACTACAAAATTCCCTGAGTATGGAAAACTCGGACACATCAATCTAGAAGGACTCCGTGAAGGTGAACGCATCGGTGTGAATGATGAAAAAAAGAACCCTACTGATTTTGCTCTTTGGAAGTTCTCGCCGAAAGGTGAGAAAAGACAGCAAGAATGGAATTCTCCATGGGGTATTGGTTTCCCCGGTTGGCATATCGAATGCTCGGCTATGTCTATGAAATACCTCGGTGAAGTCTTCGATATACATACCGGCGGTATCGACCATATCCCCGTGCATCATCAAAACGAAATAGCTCAGTCTGAGGGCGCGACCGGTAAACCTTTTGTTCATTACTGGATGCATAGTGCCTTCATGAATATCGATGGTGGCAAAATGGCAAAATCAGCCGGCAACTTTTTCACCCTCGACGAACTCAAGAAACGAGGTTTCTCTCCCCTCGCCTATCGATATCTACTCCTCGGAGCTCGATACTCGACACCTCTCAATTTTACAGAGGTGTCGATGGTAGCTTCCCAAAATGGATACGAGAATCTCCGTCGTATGACTGAAAAACTCGCCTCCGTCGAAGACATCGAGTCACATTCCCTCTATCGCACCAAAATAGAAGACTTTATATCTGATGATCTCAATACGGCTGGTATCATGTCGCTCATACCTGAAATACTCGGCAATTCTTCTCTCCGTCCCGGAGAGAAACGACATCTCATAGGAATTATCGATTCACTCATTGGACTCGATCTTCTAAAGAAGCCCGATGAAGCGCCTGCCGAGATACAGAAGCTCGTCGCTTCTCGTGAAAAAGCAAAAGCAGAGAAAGACTGGAAAAAAGCAGACTCTCTACGAGAAGACATCCGCTCTCTCGGATATGAAGTCATGGATACAAAAACCGGTCAAGAGGTTCGAAAGCTCTAAAATCGGCTGTTTTCTGTCCCCACCTTCTCAACATTATATAAACCTTCGCAATCTCTCAGTCATCGCACCGAGGTGCTAGAATGTCTATAACCATGCAACGAAAAGGCGATCATATCCGCATTCCTCCGCAATCACTCGAAGCCGAGCAGGCACTCTTGGGTTCCGTCATGCTTCGTCCTGAGGCCATTCACGATATCACTGATGTAGTAAACGAGGAGAGTTTTTACTCAGAGAAACATCGCACTGTCTGGCGAGCTATGCTCGAACTCGCTGCAAAAGCAGAGCCTATCGATCTCCTCTCGCTATCGAACAAACTCAAGGACCGCGGTGAACTCGAGCGTATCGGTGGATCTTCGTATCTATCAGATCTCGTCAATGTAGTACCGTCAGCATCAAATGTCAGGCACTACGCTAGCATCGTCCAGAAAAAGAACATGATGAGACGCCTCATCGAAGCTGCCGAGGATATTCACCATCTCTCGTTTGAAGAATCGGGCGATCTCGATGAAATCCTCGACTCTGCTGAAAAGAAAATATATGAAGTGACAAACTCAGTCGGTACTCACAAATTTATCGAACTCAAGGATACTCTCACAGACGCATGGGAGCGCATCGAGAGACTTCACAATTCAAAAGACGAGCTTCGTGGTGTACCGACTGGTTTCAAGTCGCTCGATGACAAGCTCTCTGGCCTCCAGAAATCAGATCTCATTATCTTGGCGGCACGACCTTCGATGGGTAAAACATCTCTCGCCCTCGATATCGCTCGAAAAGCGGCGCTCAATCACAATATCCCTGTCGGCATATTCTCCCTCGAAATGAGCTCTCAACAGCTCGTAGATCGTATGCTCGCCGCTGAGAGCCGTATAGACGCTTGGAAGCTCCGTACGGGCCGAGGGCTCCATATAGATGAGATATCCGTGCAGTTGCGCGATGCCATGGACAGACTCTCAAAAGCCCCTATCTACATAGATGATCAGCCGGGCAACAACATACTCAAAATGCGTGCTATCGCGAGGAGGCTCAAAGCCGAGAAGAATCTGGGACTCATCGTAGTCGACTATCTCCAGCTCATGACGCCAGTACAGTCAAAGAGTACAGACAATCTCGTACAGCAGACGACTGAAATATCTCGCTCACTCAAAAATCTCGCTCGAGATCTCGATGTACCCGTACTCGCCCTCTCTCAGCTCTCTCGTGCTGTCGAATCTCGTGGAGGCAAGCCTCGCCTCTCAGACCTCCGAGACTCTGGTTCTATCGAACAAGACGCAGATGTCGTCATGTTCATACATCGAGAAAAAGACGAAACTGGTGAACAAGCAAAATCATCTGCGACCGAAATACTTATCGAGAAGCACAGAAATGGTCCGACTGGCGTGGTGGCACTCTCATTCGATGCAAACAAATCGACATTCCTCACTGTCGAAAAAGCGGATTTTGGAGAATTCCAGTAAACTATCCCCATGGATCATCTGCATCGGCTACATGACCTCTTCCGACGATTCCCTGGCATAGGCCCACGACAAGCCAAGCGTTTTGTCTATTTCCTACTCACCGCCTCACCGAGCTATAAGAAAGAGCTCATCGATGAGATATCTCGTCTCGAATCACGGGTAGCGGTATGCCCTTCTTGTTATCGTTTTTACGACAAGAAAGGTAAGGAGGAGAAATGTTCTATCTGTTCTGATAACGCTCGTAGCCAAGAGACACTCATGATAGTGGCAAAAGATGTCGATCTAGATGCGGTCGAGAAGAGCAGAGTGTATGACGGTCTCTATTTTGTGCTCGGTGGTAGTATTCCTCTCTTTGACCAAGAACCTGAGTCAAAGATACGATCGAAAGAACTTCTCCACTCGATAGAATCTAGAGCAAAATCTGGACTCAAAGAGGTCATACTAGCCCTCTCGCTCAATGCCGAAGGTGAGCATACGAGAGAGCTCATTGAATCCCTCCTCTCCCCTCTCGCAAAAAAACTTGGTATAGAGATCTACACTCTCGGTCGAGGACTCTCGACTGGTACCGAGCTCGAATATTCTGACTCCGAAACGATAAAAAATGCCCTCCTTTCTAAAAAACGAGATACTGCTCTCTAGTGTTTCTCCGAAATATCTATTAATACCTAATCTCAAATATCTGGTCTCCATTAAAAAACATCTCTCCCAAGCCTCTTCCTCCTCTCATATTCATAGTACCATATATGATACTATGAATATTGGTTCTCTATCTATTTACTTCCTTTTATTTTTCTTATAGCTCTATATCCTTTCTCTATATCTTTATATTTTGTGAATTTCCATTTTCTCGATGACTGTCAGCGTCCTCTATTATGCCTTTGGGACTTCTATTTTGAATACCGAGCCTTGTCCGAGACCGTCTGATGTGACTGACATATCACCGTCATGTCGTTCGATGATCTGATGAGCCATGAAAAGCCCTATACCCATACCCTCGGTATCTGTCGTCTTTGCCTCTTTACTCCTAAAGAATTTGGTGAAAATACGGTCGAGATCGTCTTTTGATATACCCATACCTGTGTCGCGTACCGCTACGACGACCTTGCCTGCCTCCTGAGTCACTGAGACCGATACCTTACCCCCTTCTGGAGTGTAGACGACTGCATTTTCGATGACGATCTGGAGGGCAAATTGCATCCTACGAGGGTCGAGCATGACAAGAGGCAGATTTTCTGCACAGATGAGACTGAAATCTATTTTCTTGTCCTGAATATGTTTGTTCATATTGCGTGCAGCTTTCTCGACAACTTTGCACATATCAGCTTCCTCGAATGAGTAGAGGTAATTGATGTCATCAGACTGTTTGAGATTGACGAGCATATCTGTGAGCTCGACAAGGAGCTCGTTTGCATTGTCGATCTCATCGACGGCGAGGTGTGACTCTTCTGCTGATTCGGCTGGTATCAGTTTTTTGAGCATTTCTGACGCCCATTTGATGCGAGTGAGCGGTGTTCTAAACTTGTGTGTCACGACAGTGACAAATTCGTATTTCAGTATGTCTATATCGCGCATCTTTTCCCAGACGAAACCACCGATGAGCACGGCGAGTATGGATGATGTGAGTGGTATAGCCCAGACAGGAACCCAAGAGTAACGAGCTTGGATCAGGATATCAGCCCAGTTTATGAAGGCGATGAGGAAACCGACGCCAGTGATGATTATCGCGTAAGAGACAGCTTTTTTCGCAATCAGTCTGATGTCCATGACATCGTAACGAAGTGTTCCGTAGGCCAAAGGAATGATATACACACTGAAAAGCGTCGAGTAGATAGGATCAATCGGTATATTCATAGCGAGGAAAAAAGCGGTCGATCCGAGAGGAAATCCGAGTACAATCGCTGCTATGAAATAACGGAGACGGTTTCTATGTGCTGGATCAGCTATACGATATGCACGAATGAGTGCATAGAGTGCGTAGAGAGCACCGAGGATAAAAAATACGAACATGAGCCAGTAGTACTGACCTGCCACATAATAATTTGGCAGATAGAGTTTGGGTACTGAATCGAGGAGAAAGGCGCTCGGATGGAGGAGATAAAACACGACGAGGCCGACACCGACTATGTAGAAAGCGAAAATACTTTTCCATTTTTCTTTGTCTTTTTCGAGTACGGCTAGTATCCAATGTACAGTAAAACAGATGACAAATACGACAGAGAGCGAACCCATGAGTATTGCACGCGATGCTTCACCGTCAGCGACATTGATACCAAAGACATGACATATCTGAAATATTCCTATGGCGAGTGAGAGGAGGAGGAACATGATATGCGCCATCTTTTTCGAACTTTTGAGATACACTGCGATACCAAAGCCAACAGACAAGATAAATGTCACTCCGTATGCGATATCAGTGACCAATAGTGAGATATTCTGTATCATTTTCGTTTTATTACTTTCTCAACCGCTTTTTTAATGTCTGCGGGAGACATACCATACTCTTCTAAAAGCTCATCGGGCGTACCTGACTGGCCAAACCTGTCATTGATACCGATAAATTCGATCGGTACCGGACATTCTCGGGCGAGGAGTTCGGCTACAGCACTACCCATACCTCCTGCGACCTGATGCTCCTCGACTGTGACGACGGCTCCTGCTTCGCGTGCGACAGAGAGTATTGTTTTTGTATCAAGAGGTTTTATGGTGGCTAGATTGACGACGGTCACAGCTCTTCGCTCGTGCTCGAGGTCGCGTGCGACGGATAGAGCTCTGTGAAGAAGTGCTCCTGTGGCGATAATGGCGACATCAGACTTGCCCATGATAGGTTGGAAGACTATCTGAGCCTTTCCTATCTCAAACGGCGTATCGATGGTGGTGATGACGGGTGTTTTCTCTCTGGTGAGGCGTATATAGGTCGGTTTACCGTTGGTAGCGGCCGCTAGAGTAGTTTTCTTTGCCTCTATCGAGTCACAGGGTGATATGACTACCATGTTTGGTATGACACGCATGAGAGCTATATCCTCGATGGCCTGATGGGTACCGCCATCAGGACCGACGGATACACCTGCATGGGAACCAATGATTTTTACCGGTCTGTCATTATATGCGATAGTCGTCCTCACCTGCTCCCAATTCCTGCCGGGAGAAAACATAGCGTATGAGGATATAAAAGGAATTTTGCCCATGGAGGCCATACCTGATGCTACAGTAGCGAGATTTTGCTCTGCGACACCCATCTCGACGAAACGCTGCGGGAATTTCTCCTTGAATAGATGCATCTGGGTAGACTCAGTGAGATCAGCACAGAGACCAACGACATTTTTATCCTTCTCCCCTGCCGCGAGCAGTCCTTCACCGAATCCTCGGCGTACAGGAATCTGCTCGACATCGGTGTCTAATACTTTCGGATTAAGTTTTTGGAGAGGATTTATCATGAAAGTATTCTAATGAGAGAAACAATTGCGACAGTGCCCCACACAATATTGAGTACTACTGGTTGCCAGTTCTTCTGTGCCAATGCATCGATCACTATACCGAGTGCACCTGTGACATTGAGAACCTGGAATAAGATATCTCCTGAAGTCAGATAACCGAAAGAGACGGCAGCATATGCACCGAGGAGTGCGATGACACCGTACCACCCAACTAATTCTGTAAGAAATGTTTTCTTCATAAACTTAAGTGAGCGCTATTCATGTTCACTCTTGATTTTACCTCCTAGCGTCCTCAGTTCTTTGAGCGCCATAGTTGCTTCATCCTTGTTTGGTGCTTTGCCATGCCACTCGTATTTGCGCTCAAATTCGGCGACGCCTCGTCCAGGAATAGTATGTGCCACGATAACGGTCGGCTTTTCGAACACTACCCTCGCCTCTTCAAACGCTCGTATTATTTCTCCCATATCATGTCCATCTATTTCGATCACATGCCAGCCAAATGTGATGTATTTGTTTGCAAATGGTTCGAGTGGCATCACATCTTCGGTATAGCCATCTATCTGGATATTATTCCTGTCTATGACAGCAACGAGATTGTGGAGTTTTTCTTTACCAGCGAGAAGCACGGCCTCCCATGTATTACCCTCGTCATGCTCACCGTCAGACATGAGGCAGTAGATGCGACGAGGAGTCTCGCGACCATTATCCATCCTATCCGCTATAGCCATACCTACGGCCTGTGAGAGACCTGAGCCGAGGGGTCCAGATGAGTTTTCGAGCATCGGCAAGTACTCACGATGAGGGTGACCCTGGAGGCGTGAGCCGAATTTGCGTAGAGTTTTGAGCTCATCTACTGGAAAATAGCCGGCATGTGCCATAGTCGCATAGAGCACTGGTGCTATGTGCCCATTTGAAAGCACGAGTCTGTCCCTATCTTTCCAGGCTGGCTTTTTTGGATTGTGTTTGAGTGTATGAAAATAGAGCGCGGTAAATATATCAGCCATACCGAGAGGGCCTGCGGTATGTCCTGAACCAGCGAGAGTGAGCATTTCGATAATAGACTGGCGAATATCGTTTGCCTTGATCTCTAAATCCTGAATTTTTTGTTTAGTGAGTGGCATATCAAATGGCGAGGAAATCATTGAGAGCGTCTTGTGAATCGTGTTCGCCAAATATCGCTGAACCCACGATGAGTTTGTCAGCACCTGCATCGATGAGTTTGCGTGCATTTTCAGTATTTACTCCCCCATCGACTGATATGACGAGTTCGGGGAATCTCTCACGCAATACCCGTACAGTCTCGAGGGCGCTCGGCGCAAATAGCTGTCCCTGGAATCCGACTTTCATGATACCCATGACTTGTACGAAATCGATGCTCTCTATGTGTTTTGCCACATCATCTACGATGGTCGGATCTGGAGGATATGCGATGCCGAGAGCTATACCAAATTCGGAGAATGTATCAGAATCCTTGCCATAGTCAGCGAGTATTTTGTCGAGCTCCTCATCAGTGACACTCTCACGATGTATGACGATACTCGTCGCACCGATAGCGACAAAATCAGGGATTTTTTCGTACACATTGCGTACCATGAGATCAAATTCGAAATCGATTTGTTCCCAATGTGGTAGACCAACCTCCTGTGATACGAGGGCGTCAAAGTCGATATCGCTCTTACCGGTCGCATAGGGCCATGTCTTCGTCGGGACATACCCACCGTCACAGATATCTATCTGCACAGCATGTACTCTGCCCGATACCATATCGAGATCATCTCGTATCTCTCTAAACGATTTGGTGAGTATTGCAGGTACTATTTCAGCCATGTTTTTTTGCGTGGACTATATTGAAAAGCTTGCCGATACGCCTCTTGTGTCTCTCGTCACCCGAAAATGGTGTATCGAGCCAGAGTTTGACTGCTTTCCTCGCATCATCTGGTGAGAGGAACCGAGCACCTAGAGAGAGCACATTTGCATCATTGTGAGCCCTCGAGAGTCTCACGATATCGGTATTGCCCCCATAGTAGACTGCGGCACGGATACCATAAAATTTGTTTGCACACATCGCTTCGCCCTGTCCTGAGCCTCCTATGACGATGCCACGGGCCGTCGATGGATGTGCCTCCATCTCTCGTGCGACGAGCGATATATAGTCAGGATAGTCGTCTTCAGGGTCATATTTCTCCGGTCCCATGTCGCGTACTTCATGATCAGTATCACGGAGATACTCCACAAGTATTTTCTTGAGGTCAAATCCGGCATGATCTGATGCAATGAGGATTTTCATAAATAGCTACTCTATTATTGTGCCTTATTACGGTTTTTGATTTTTCCGTACAACCATCCAATTATTAATCCGACAACAGTTACTGAGACAATGATAATCAATAAATTGGTGATGATTAGATTTCTGTTGGCATGTTCTAATCCATTACGAATCACCCCTTGTAGAGCCCAGACTCCAGAAATTACAAACCCAGCAACTCCTCCTCTCAACCAATACTTTTTCTTCATAATTTTAATCAAATTAGTTTACCCGCCTTCACTACATGGTCGAGGAGAGTATGTGTATATCCCATCTCATTGTCGTACCAGCCGAGCACCTTTACTAGATTGCCTCCCACGACACGAGTGAATTTGAGATCGGCGATAGAGGCATGGGAATCGCCGAGTATGTCAGATGAGACGAGCTCTTCCTCAGTCACAGCAAATATCTTGTGCCATCTATCAGTGAGAGCGGCCTTTCTCAGTATCTCATTTACCTCCTCTATGGTCGTATTCCTCTTTGCGATAAATGTGATATCGACGATAGAGCCAGCGACGACAGGTACGCGTATCGATATGCCGTCAAATTTACCAGCAAGCTTGGTAAATGCCTTTGTCGTCGCTATAGCTGCGCCAGTCGACGAAGGCACGATGTTCATGGCTGCTGCCCTACCCTCACGCCAATCCTTTTTATTTGGACCATCGACTATTCCCTGGCTCGCGGTATATCCATGCACAGTGTTGAGCACGGCTTTTTCGATACCTATAGCTTCATCGAGTATAGCTATGAGAGGACTACCGGCATTTGTCGTACACGAGGCGTTTGAGCTCACATCACATGTCGCGAGTTTCTCCTCATTGACCCCCATGAGCACTGTGGCACTATTCGACATCTCATCTTTCATCGGTGCAGTGATGACGACACGGCGTGCGCCAGCAGTGATATGTACCGATGCTTTTTCGTATGAAGTAAAAAGTCCTGTCGATTCGACGACGATGTCTATACCGAGCTCGCGCCATGGCAAGAGCGACGGCTCTCTCTGCGATAGGTAGAGTGTCGAGCGTTTGTTGACGATTATTACAGGTTTGTCGCCCTCTCGCACAGAGATCTCGAACGGTGCGCGTCTATATACAGTGTCATGCTTCAAGAGATACGCCATATTGTGAATGTCGCCTAGATCGTTGACTGCCACTATCTCGATATCATCCGACTCTTGAGCGAGCTTGAAGAATGCTCGACCGATGCGGCCGAATCCATTTATTGCTACTCGTATCCTCTTGTTGCGTGAAAACATGTAAATAGTGCTTAATTGCTATCTATTATACCAAATCTAGGGCGATATCATTTCCCCATGAGATAGAGCTGCTTCACCTCTGAATCAGAGAGTGCCCTGCTGTATAGTCTGACTTCATCGAGCTTGCCGTTGAATGTATAGACTGAACCACTCCCATTACCCATACTGCCGATATATGTTGGAAAACTCGACTGACTGCCCGGATCTACTGTCTGTGCCTGTGTCTTTACGAGATCACCATTGAAATAAAGCCTCATATTTGACCCATCGTAGGTAAACGCGGCATGTCCCCATGTCGATGTGGCGATACTCGTCCCGACTGATACTCGATAGTTGGAGCTGTTATATATGCCACCGTAGAGATTGTTGTTGAAGAAATACATCTCGATACCATTGTATGTACCACAACAGTCTCGCGCATTACTCAGGATATAGTTGTACTGATATGTGAGCGTATTTGGATTTACCCATGCAGATACAGTGAATCGACTCGGTACGAGTGCTGTGCTACTTCCTACATTTATCCCTCCTGTGTTGAACCCACCAAAACTGAAAGCTTGTCCGGATTTCCCTATCGTTTTTCTTGTCGAAGTAGAATTGTTTGCACCGACGAGATACCCATTCCAACCATTCCCAGTGACATCTCTCACTGTCGTACCAATATCCGACCCATTGAATGTCCAGTAGCCGACGAGGCCATTTGTCGACTTTGTCGTCTGTGTAGTGTTCATACTCGTTTCATTTTGACGATATACCGCCATGACTTCATCTGCGGAAAGAATTTTGTTATATATTCGAAAATCATCGAGCTTGCCCTTGAACCAGTTGGCAGCAGTCCCTCTCTGTCCGATAAACCAGCCACTCGACCAACCTCCTATATTGATAGTTTCCGTATATGAAGAATCGAGAACTCCGTTGATATATATTTTTATGTCCTTATCATTTATAGAAACAGCCCAATGTGTCCAACGATTCAAGGGGATTGATCCTATCGATGAATACCGCGCTCGATTGTTCACATCTGCTATCTCAGTAAAGAACACTTCGAGTCTTTGATTTGTATTATCGTAGGAAAGCCAATTGTCAGAACCGTTTGCTGCCGGCGCTATAAAACGCGCATTTTGGTTGTCAGGATTTATCCATCCTGAAATAGTAAAGAGGTTTGGGCTCGTCTGTATATTCGGCTGAGCGATAGTAAAGTAGTCATCTATTCCATCAAAAGTAAGCGCTCCACCGCGTTTACCGGCCTTTGTCCATCCACTCGAAGCTGTCGCAGGGAAAGAAAAACCGTTCAACAGACTCTGATTGCCATTGCCGGAGAAGTCAGCGACCTTGGTCGAAGTGCCTTCGTTAAACGGCCAATAGCCGACGAGATTATTTTTCGCTAGAGGTTTTGTCGTCACCTGTCCGGAACGATAGAGTGCTGCTATCTCACTCGCAGAGAGAGCACGGTTGTAGATACGCATGTCATCGAGTTGCCCATTATTGCCTGTCATCATGGCCAGTCCTACAGCATTTGCTGATATGTCGACCGTGCCTGCAGCGGCGGTGGATACACGCACGCCATTTTTGTATGAATATATGTTTGTACCATCAAACACTCCCGTGAGGAGATACCACTGCCCGACATTCATGGCACCAAAGGATGCAAATATCTGTCCAGCGCACCCTCCTGAGGTCGTGACACCAAAACCGAGTGTCACATGCATGAGCCATGAACCGGCAGTACACCAATTCCTAGTGATGATACGAGGATCGCCTCCACCACCCTTGTTGTAATACCAAGTCGAGACAGTGATTCGATTCGTCGAGGCCACAGGCACGCTACTCGGCAAGCTGACCACGCCATAGTAGGTACCATTGCTCGAGAAATCGAGAGCCTTCCCTCTCTTGCCACTTACAAATGTCGGGACGATGCACCCCACACCGCTACATGAAATCGTGCCGGTGTTTCCGTATCCAGAAAAATCAGTTGCTTTTGTACTCGATGCATCATCAAATGTCCACCAACCGACGAGAGACGATGAGGTAGTAGCAGTTTTCACAGTCACAGCGGCGTTTGCCCGCATAGGCAAGCTGGTCAAAAGCAAAAAACTAAAGACAAAAAACACCAGACCGCTACACACCACACCACTCATACCCATAGTGCCATATATGATACTATGCGTATGAGGTTTTTTGTGGATCTGCAGTATTTGGGTGAATGTGAGAGGTGATTTGTTCATAGATTTATTTCCCCATGAGATAGAGCTGCTTTACTTCACTCGCAGAGAGAGCACGGTTGTACATGCGAGTCTCATCCATAGAACCATTGAAATACCTTGTAGCGCTACCGTCGTCTCTTCCAATGTCTATGACACCTGTATCACTTGTATTTATCGACCCTCCAGGCACCGCCGTGCCTCCTGCAACTCCGTTGATATAGCATCGCAGAGTGGTGCCGTCCCATGTCATGGTATATAGATTCCACCTCGTAATAGCGTTTGCTGGCGTACAACTAGCAGAAATCCATGCACCATTGTTTATATAAAAGCTGACAGCCGTAGCGCTCTGGGTCGGATGCATCACAAACACATCTCTCTTGCTGACCAAGAAACCGAAATCGTTCCAGGTCGCAGTATTACTTTTTGCCCATGTCGACACCGTCAGATTACTCGGATTGAGTGAGGCACTATTTGACACTTCGACATAACTAGAAGAACCATTGAAAGCCACTGCTTGACCGACAGCACCAGATGTCACTGATGTCTGTTGGTTCATATTCACAAAAGTGGCATTGTTTCCATTTCCCGACCTATCGTATGCAATACCAGCGCTCGATGATGTCCAATTCATATCAGCGCCATTGAAACTCCAATAACCGACGAGACCGTTTGTAAGTTTGTCGTTCTGAGTATGGTTTATGTTTATTGCACTCTCTTTATATAAGGCAGTGATTTCAGTCGTGGAAAGCGCACGATTGTAAATGCGAACATCATCGAGCGTTCCCCAGTTCTGACAACAACCTTGATAGTTGCCTATCGCATATATGTTCCCTGTGGACTGTTTGTCTGTCTGACCTACATATACACCATCGATGTACATACGCTCCACGCCACCAGACCCGACTATGACGAGATGATGCCAACCACTCGTGAGTGTCGACATGACAAATCCGGAGGTGCGAAAACCAGTACCAGTAGTGTTGTCATACATTCCGAGTAGATTTGTCGATTTTTGGATGATGACTTGATGATCATCACCTGCACCATTGCTACGAAACAATGTATTCCATGTAACAGGTAAAGAAGATAGTGGGTATTTGAACCACGTGGAGGCAGTCCATGTCGACCCGAGACTCACACTCGGTGCGATAGCGAAATCACTGTTCGTATTACCTGTATTGAGACCCGCACCAAACTTACCTGTGACCCACAGAGGGGACCCGTTGAATGGAGCAGTATATCCATTGCCGGAGTAGTCGACAGCTCTCGTCGAGGTTGCCTCATCAAATTTCCACCATGCGACGAGACCGTTTTGTGAGATGGTCTTCTTCGTCACTTCCCCACTACCGTAGAGAGTTGCGACTTCTGTCGCGGACAAAACCTTGCTATAGATGCGAGCATCGTCTATCTTGCCGTTAAAACTGAAACTAGAGTTACCCGCCCAACCTTCACCATATGGATACAGAGTTCCTATGCAGAGAGGAGCACTAGTATTTCCGCTAGGTGGTGTCCAGCTGACTATGGTGTGAGAAGTAGAACCGACGAGCTGTCCGTTAAAATACACACTTATGACCTTCGCTGAAGATACAGTAACAGTCACGAGACTCCACTGCCCTCGAGGCAATGTCTGGGTAGTCGTATAACCAAAAGTAGTAGCTCCAACCAAATTCAAAGTCACAGTCCTGCCTGAATCATAAGATATACGATAGTTGTATTCTCCATTCCCGTTCCATGGTTTGGAAAATATATGTGAGCCATTCGTTTCAGTACTATCAGGGTTTATCCACGCTGAAAAAGTGATATCCCCTCCTATATACACCAAGGGTGTGGAGGCGGGCACTTCAACATAATCATTTACCCCATCTAAAATCATGGCATCCCCTCTTTTACCTAGTGTCCACAAACTCCCATTTCTTAATGTCCCGTTGTTGTTGTACCCAGAAATGTCGTGAGCGATGGTCGATGTGCCTTCATTGAGAGGCCACCAGCCGACGATGCCGAGATTTGAGAGTGATTTCACAGTCGTCGCCGCATTTGCCTGCATAGGCAGACCTGTCAAAAGTAAAAAACCAAATGCGAGAAACACCAGACTGCTACACACCATACCGCTCATACCCATAGTGCCATATATGATACTATGCGTATGAGTCTTGTGGGTCTCTGATATTCTCCGTGGTATCACCTGTGGCATCATCTGTGCTGTCCGGGATGTCTCGATGGTTGTGAAGTGGAATACAGACATATTTTTATGGTGTGATGGTTACCGTGGTGCTCGCAGTATCTGTGGTAGCTGTGGTTGTGGTCGTGTCTGTGATCGTCACAGGTGATGTGATCACTGGTGCAGTGGTCGTAGCGGTATCCGTGATAGTCACATCGGTCGTGGTAGATGCTGTCACGCTAGATGTCGATGAAGCTGTCGTATCGACGACAGGCAGTATATCGACCGTCGTAGTAGCTGTCATATCAGGAGTCGTCGTGCTCGTAGATGGAGTCGATGAGGCGGTGGTATCTATGACAGTCGTATTTGTCGTGGTAGCCACAGTGCCAGCACTACCATCTGATGTAGCAGTGATACCTGGTATAGGCAAACCCTCTGGACATGCACCCTTTGCATTTACGGTGACACCATTTGAAATCCTGAGACAGTATGGCTCACCAGTAAATTCGTCATAGAGTGTGATACCAGAACGCTTGTCCGCAGAACCGACCGTGAGAGCATCAGCAGTGACAGACTTCACGATAGCGTTTTCTATCGTCGCAAACTTGACCGACATGGTCTCTATGACGGCATTTTTCATGTATGCGATACCGCCAGCGAGCTTGAGACCCGCTGTCTCGAGGAATGAGAGGAGTGATGTGCTGGTATCAGATGACCATGTGACAGTCTGAGAACTATTGACCACACTACCCTGCGAGGAGATGAGTGAGGCGACCTGTGCCTTGAGTGTCTCTATCTCAGACTGAGCAGTCGCGACATCTGCTGTAGTCGAAGCGAGTATCGCCTCAGTCGTAGCGACACGAGCAGTCGTCGAAGCGAGCGTATCGGTGATAGTCACGATACCTGCCTCAGCGAGCGTGAGCCTATCCTCGATACCATCGAGCTTGCCTGCGAGCTCCTGTACACCAGCGAGGATAAATGTCGAGAGTTTGTAGACATCCACACCTTTACCCCCTGTAGCAAGGACTTCGATAGGCGCCTCCTCTGCGATGAGACCGAGATGAAGTGCGTCGCTAGTGTCCTCATTGTTGTAGCGGTATGTGGCTACTCCGACTTTCTTTATCTCATCGAGTATCGACGCTTTCTGAGGCTCATCGAGATATGTGATCTCTTTCTTTGAACTCCTCGTCGAGATATTGATGAATGACTGCGCTGCGACATCTCCGAGAACATGGAGCTTGTACATCGGAGTCGAGGTACCGATACCGATATTGCCAGAGGCATCTACGAACATGAGAGCGGTCGTCGTGGCACTCTGTATGAAGCTCGTCCTCTGATTGAGCTCGTTTACGCCGCCGACGAGAGCCGAGGAGATCTTTGCGTAGTTGAGGCGGAGATACCCATCCGCGCCATCAGTGATGAATTCTGGGAACACATTCTGCACATCCTGAGCGATGAGGCCGAGCTGAGTCGTCGAGGTGCTGTATGCGGAATTGAGCGCGTGCATAGTGTCATTCCACGAGTAGTAGACCGGCTGGAGCGTAGCGAGCTTGTCGAGCGCATTTGAGAGATTTCCCGTGACCGTCTTGAGTCTCGAGTCAGAGTATGTACCGCAGGCGGTGACGATGCCGTTCGATGAGTCGACTGAGTTGTCAAAGCAGCTTGCGCCCGCTGTACCGTTCGTATAGTAGCCGCTGACGCTGTTGACAGTACCGTTGACATCGAGCTTGTAGCTCGGAGTCACATCATTGATGCCGATATTGCCGTCATTATTGAGGAACATTTTTGAGCTCGTATCGCCATTGTTGCCGGCCTGAAGGTCGATCTTCCATCCGCGGAGCACCAAGCCGTTGTTGCCGTCATTGGTAGTACCGTAATACATGCGTACGGCAGTGGTATCTGCTCCTGGATTGTTTGTGCTCGAGAGATCTATTCTGCCCGCGGTAAACAAACCCGCACCTATGTTGTTGGTGATATATCCATACGAGTTGTCCCAATTGGTATTACCGTCGGTGATAAAGCCATACGAATTGTCCCAGTTGGTATTACCGTCGGTGATAAAGCCATACGAGTTGTCCCAGTTGGTATTACCGTCAGTGATATAAGCTGCACCCGCATCGTTCATGAGAGTACCCCAAACACGGACCTGCCTTCCCGTCGCGGGAGAAGTCTGAGTACCGACGATATTGAGACCTGATGCAAAGATGCCGGCACCAATGACGCCATCGTTTGTGTCGGTCTGATTTGCGTGACCGAATCTAAGAAAACTACCAGAAACCATTTGATTACTTGCATTGAGATACACACCGTTTGTAACTGTGCCAGCATTTCCTGAGATGTTTGTTTGATCACCAGTGTTTGTACCTGAAAGGTTCGAAGCTGAAATAGCACCGGTTGCGACGACTGCGCCTGTATTTGAAATAGTGAGAAGGTTGGTGAGCGATTGATTATCAGCGCTTGCAGTAGCAGCCTTGCCAAATACGAAACCACCGCTTGCATCCGAACGCAAGACAGAGCCTACGACACCACGAGTGCGATATGTGTTCGCATTTGTGCCAGCCTCTGCGTGGAATGCGAGGAAATTATTACCCGAGCTCGATTCCGCACCGATAGTACCGCGATATCCGGCACTATTCGTATGACCAAATTCAATACCATTTCCGTTTGCTACCGCACCTATACGGGCATTGCTGACCATTGCCGTACCACCGACTGTGAGTGTAGAAGCAACAGTTGCAGAACCTGTAAAGGCTGCAGCACTCGATATCGTCTGGCCATTGATGAGACCGGAGGTGATAGTGCCTGAACCGAGAGCGAGACCTGTGCCGGTATACACACCAGTATTTGAGACACTCGCGCCGCTCACACCTGATGCACCATTACCGAATATCGTGCCACCTGTGCCTGAGTAATAGTTGAGGTAGAGTACCTTGGCTGTACCTGCATCGAGATGGAGATTACCATCGGTAGCTGCGACACTCGCATAGAGATTACTTGCTGGTACGGTCCTGCCATTACCACCTACACGAAGATATGCACCCCAAGTAGAGTTTGGTCCATATGTCGTGTACGCATCAGCTGACATAGTGGTGTTGCCGCTCGAAGTGATGGCACCAGAATTTATCGTACCGATGTTTGTGAGATTACCTGAAGTATCGATACGAGTCGTGCCAGCCGTTTGAATGCCTGTGACAGTAGAATTAATAGCGTTTGGAATAGCCAATCCAGTAGAGTCCAAAGTTCCTCTATTCACATAGGTGATCGGAGTTCCTGCCGTGCCGTTCGTCGCACCCCAGAAGCGGAAACCTCCGTTAAAGTATTCAACCCTAGAAGTAGAATCTGTTGCGGTGTAATTGTAGACACCACCTGAGCCAGTTTGAGTAAAGTTATATCCGGTGCTTGGGTAATCACCACCTGAAGCTCCGATAGTACCGCGGGTCTGTCCGGTAATCTGTCCTGCCACAGTGAGTGAACCTGTAAAGTTTGCAGTACTCGATATCGTCTGGCCATTGATGAGACCTGAAGTGATGGTACCGATATTCACAAGGTTTCCTGAAGCATCGATTCTCTGGGTGCCGGCGCTCGCGCCTGTATTGATACCTGTCGTACCGTTTAGCGTGGTACCTGTGACCGTGCTCGTAAATGTAGCCGCCCCTCCGGCACTGATGGTTAAGTTCACAGCATTGTTTGTACCCAATGTAAGTGGTGCATTCAGTACATTGATGAGATTCAAAGAGTTGGCACCGCCATACCCTGCATTTGCAGAGCTATTTTGGAACAAAGCACTAGCTGTATTACCAGAATTTGTATTAAATTGGATGGATGATCCTGCGGATGCGCCAGCATTATAGTTTGAAACTTCCAATTTCGTATACCCATTCTGATCTTTTGCTATAGAGAGAAGGTTTTGAGGCGTTGTCGTGCCGATACCGACATTGCCATTGCCTCGTATACTCATCACTTCATTGAGACCCGCGCTGTAAGCAAAGAGTCCGAGACGATCACCGGTGGCACCGTTTACATCATTTATTTCAATCTTTCCACGCTCACTATTGTCCGAGACGCGGAAGCTCGTGACCGGTCTGTTTGTTGCGGTAGCACCGAGCAGTATACCTGACCAGTTGTCTGCCGAGCCTATGACTTGCATCGAACCGCCCTTGATCTGAAGTTTCTGGCTCGGTGTCGTTGTGCCGATACCGACATTACCTGACCTCACTACAAATGACGCGCCAGTAGCACCACTTTGAACGGTCTGATTGATGTAGAATGTTCCACCTCCTGCAGCATCGCCACTACCTGCGACACCTATCTCTGCCTTGCCTACTCCAGCCTGAGCAAATGTCTGATATGCATAGTTTGATGCACCGTTAGCATTTATCGTGAGCGATGCATTACCTCCTGCACCGTCGATGATCGCGCTCGGAGCCATGACGCCACCGCCCGTACCAGAAACAGTGAGCTTTGCTATCGGCGTCGTCGAGCCGATACCGACATTACCCGAAGCAAGAACGGACATGAGTGGCGCTGTGCCATATGCATTAATATCGAGTCTGTTGCTAGTACTACCGTTACCCGCATATGTGAAGCCGAGAGAGAACTGATTATTGTTTGCTCTGTTGCGGCCGATAGCGAAGTAGCCGTTATTACCCACAGTGAGGTTTGGGGCATTAACCTCGAAAATGGGTACGAATGTCGAGTTAGCGTCATTGGCTGCGACAAATATCGGGTCAGTCGCAGCATTACCGTGGACAGAGAGTTTGTATGTTGGTGTCGTCGAGCCGACACCGACATTCTGGTTTTGCAATATCGTGATAGTCGAGGTACCCGACATAGTTGTGCCATTTGCATTGTAGAATGCCACCTGACCCTGTGTACCTGCTACTGCTGCTGCGGCTGCACCTGTCTGAGTCGAGCCATCAGCAAATCGTATACCGCCGGTAGCATAGATGGCACCATTTATTGAGAGTGCCTGAGACGGCGAAGTAGTACCGATACCAAAGTTACCAGAAACTCCGTTTACATATGAATTGCCAGTCGTGTTGAATGAGAAGCCACTATTTGCGGCATTGATAGATGTGTCGTTGAAATAGAGCGAGCCAGTACCTGTACGGAGCGTGCCTTTGACCCAGAGATTTGAAGCAAATGTCGATGTAGCATTTGCACCAGTGCCATTGACATCGAGGAAGCCGGCGATAGTCGAGGTCGCTGTGGTAGATGTAGCGATGAAGCTGTCCGCGATGACATTGCCTGCAACAGAAAGTTTTTGATATGGAGATGTGGTGCCGATACCAATATTTCCTCCATGAGTCACAGTGAATATGTTGAGGTTTGAGGATGATGATGAAGCTGTGATGTTGAAGATAGGGAGTGTAGAGCTGAATGCTGTAGTGCTTGCATTTGTAATCGAAACTGGGCCGTCAAACCATCCGCCAGAGCCGACATTCAGTCCACCCCTGACAGAGAGGTTATTCCCCACATCTACATTGTCCCAAACGGTGATACTAGATGATTGTAGGTTGCCGACAAGTGCTGTAGGTATGTCGAGTCCAGCGAGGTTGACGACACTGAGGCGACCAGATACAGCCACATATGCATAGCGACCAGCTACGGCGACATCTCTTGCGAACACCAGATTGGTGCTATCCAACAACGACCCGATCACTACAGGATTGGCTGGGTTCGAAACATCTACAGTAGTCAATCGGTCTGTACCACTACTGGTCACGTATGCATAGCGACCAGCGACAGATATACCACGCGGACTATTTAGATTGGTCGCGTCGAGTATCGAGCCCGTAACTGTGGGTGAGTTCGGATTCGAAATGTCGACTATCGTCATTCGGTTACCAGAAGAAGTCACATATGCGTATTTGCCAGAAACATAGAGTTTGGTAGCTGAGAGGAGGTTTGTAGCATCCTGAACAGAGCCAGTGACTATAGGCGAAGCGGGATTGGATACATCAACTATTGTGAGTCTGTTATCACCACTCACGGTCACGTAAGCATATTTTCCCACGACGTATACGGACTCTGGTCCAGATAGGCTTGCGTGACTCAAGGTACTGACCAAGGTAGGAGCTGCTGGATTGGATATGTCTATGATAGCCAGCTTATTGCTACTGAAGGCAGTCACATATGCATAATTTCCAGATACATAAACCCCTCTCAGTCCATTGAGGTTGGCATTTACTAAAGTTCCCGCAACCACTGGAGTGGTGGGATTGGAAACATCTATCACTGTAAAGCGAGTATTGTTTTCAGGTGCAAGGTAGGCGTAATTTCCGGAAACAGCCAAAGCTCTGACATTGCTGATATTGGTGCTATCAGTGAGGCTTCCTACTACAGTCGGTGATGATGGATTAGAGATGTTGACGACAGTAAATGGTCCGTTCGTGTAAGTCACGATATATGCGTATTGGCCCGATACCTGTATCCCATAAGAGCTACTTAGATTAGCGTTGCTGACACTCCCCTTCACTGTCATATGGAAGTCACGGATTGAGCCAAATTCAGCAGGTGAAGAAGCTGCGGTAGTCGTAGCAAATCCATGAAGGAAAGACATGATAGGTCCGGTCGCAGTGGTCGAAGTGGACTGAACCATCGCCAAGACAGGATTCGTCGAAGAAGCTGAGATGGAGAGCATGGCATATGGAGAAGTCGTACCAATGCCGACATTACCCGTATCAGTTATAGCTACACGGGATGTCCCGCTTGTCATTATGTGCACAGGTGAAGTGTTTGAAGTTCCCATGACGAGGCCTGATCCAGAAGTAGAGGTAAATGTCACAAGCGACGCATTATTGAGTCCTGTAAAAAGATAAGTTCCCCCTATTCCGCTACCCCTTATTGTCGTGTCTGCGTAAGCACCAGAATTATTGAAAGCCCTAAACGAAGCACCACCGGCACTATCCGTATTTGTCACCGTAGAGAACACTGACGCACCACCACCTCTGGACTTGGTGATGTCCAGATCGTACTGAGGAGCTGCCGTGCCCATACCCACATTGCCAGTAGCAGTCACGATAAATGGTGTTGTCGTCGCGACCGCTGCAGAAGATGATGCGATAACAAAGAGTGGCACACCTGTCGTGACATTTGCGCTCGCCACAGAGAGCTTGCCCCACGGTGAAGTGGTACCGACACCGGCATTGCCTGCAGTAGAGATTCTGAACTGTTCGGTGCCTCCGTAAAGATACTGGAACCCAGTGTTGATACCGAGAAAGACATCCGCTCGCTGAGAAGCAGTGACGGCTGCGTTGCTGAGCTGTAGATAGTCAGCACGATTTGCATCCCAGCTCCTCGCCAATTCGGGCAGGTTCCTGTTTGAGTCAAAGATACCGTTTGTGAAATCAGAGAACTGGATCTGAGCATTTCCTGCTCCAGTGTTGTATGTACCGATTCGGAGCTTCGCGGCAACGCCACCGATTTCTAGGTTGGCCTGTGGTGTCGTCGTACCGATACCGACATTGCCAGAACCTCTTATACGCATAGCTTCCGAGACCAATGATCCTGTATCAGTGAAAAACTGGAAGCTACGCTCGCCCGTCGACGGCTCGGCAATCATGGAAATCCTTCCTATCTGCCCTTCGCCAGTTCTCTGAAAATCTATACCAGTGTAATTGTTGGACGCAGGTATCGTCCCTTCTATCACCAAAGGCAAAGCGTTCGTTACGGTTTCAGAGACGACCAGTTTTGCCTGTGGTGTCGTCGTACCGATGCCGACATATCCACCATTGGTCACAATGAAGTCGGTCTTCGTCGATGAACCGACGGCAAATGATGGGCCACTCGCACCATTTGGATTGACCGAGAGGAATGCCCATGGCGATGTCGTACCGATACCGACCGCCTTGTTCTTGATGCTACCTGCCCCATCAGAGAGTGCATAGACGGTGAGCATTGGATTACCATTGAGATTTGCTGTATAGCTCTCGACAGTATTATTTGACGAAGCCGCAGTCACTGGCATGTCGACCCAATTCACGATGCCAGAATCTGCATCGAAATTGGTCTGACCGATGGTGAGATTGTCTATATTTGTGACGCCTGACGAGAAGTCGTATCGGAGTGAGCCATTGTTTACATCGAGACCTCCTGCAAATGTCGATGTGGCGGTGGTCGATGTCGCATAGAAATTGTCTGCTACTACAGTACCCGCGACAGCGAGCTTTGTGTATGGAGATGTAGTACCGATACCGACATTGCTACCGACTAGGCCCATGACCGGCACTGTGAGCGAGGTCGGAGTAAAGAAGAACATCCTGCCGTTACCACTACCACCGCCAGAGATATATGTATACGAATTGCCAGTACCAAATCGGATAGCGCCAGCATCGAGACTCGAACCTCCGGCTTGCAAGCTATAGTCGACAGCGCCGTTTCCTGAAATATGAAATCGTGTATCACCTTGATATACATACTTGATAGTAGAACCATCAGAACTGATACCGCTACCAGTACCACCATCTATAGCAAATTTTGCTATAGGAGATGTCGTACCGATACCGACATTGTAACCAAACAGAGCATTACCAGTCGCAGCTTGGAGAGTCAGTGGGGTGACACCGACCAAGCCAGACTGATTGATTGAGAATAATATGTCTGATGACCCAGCTACAGGAGCACCGCCGGTCGTAACTTTTGATATGACAAGTGGTTTTGGATTGTTGAATGGATCTACGGCCTCTATCCAATGCTGTCCTCCACCGAGCTCATTGATGCTTATGTACTGAGTCGAATTTCTCCTGACAGTGATACCCGCAGGGTTTGTATTGTCGAGAAATGCCTGAACATCGAGAGGTGCAGTCGGAATAGTACCGATACCGACATATCCATTTGAGTTTGCACTACCTACATAGAGTGACGGTGTCGAGCTACCCGCTACACCGACAACGAGCGCGGGTGTCGTCGAAGCCATACCTACTGACAATTGTGCCCATGGTGTAGTCGTGGCAATACCGATGTTGCCTCCATATGGATTGAATGTGATAGGTGCATAGACGCCAGACGATGTCTCAGCAGATAGGACCCCTCTATTCGTACTCGTATCCATACCTATATAGAACTTCTTTGTCGGACCAGTCGCACCTGAAATAGAGAGCTGTGAATTCTGTACCGCACCGCCAGTATTCGCATCAGCAGTGATCTGAAGCCTCGAACCTGGCGTCGTCGTACCAATACCGACATCGCCAGTCGCATCAATCACCATCTTTACACCACTAGCAGTACCATATGATCCGAAATAGAGAGGATTCCAGCTACCTGACGCATATCCGCTACCACTCTGGATATAGTTGATACCGCTCGATGTGGTAAATCGCATCGCGCCCGTACCTACGGCTAGACCACCTGCGACATCGAGTTTTTCGCCTGGAGTAGTAGTACCAATACCGACATTGCCACCATTTACAATGGTCATCGCGGCAGCTCTGTTTGCTGCAAATATGAGAGGAGCTGTTCCGTTTGTTCCGATATACAGACTACTGCCACCATTTTTCCCTTCAATAACACTCTGATTGTTCCCTGTGACGCCACCAAAAGCAGTGCCACCATATGTAGAACCAAGCGCATATAGGTTCAAACCAACCTGATTATCATTGAATACATTGATGTTTCCAAAAGAACCAGAAGTGAAGTTTCTTGATGTAATACCACTACCAACAACATCTAGATTTGAGGTATTAGCTCCTGTTCCTGGAGTAGTCGTCCCGATACCAAAGTTTCCAGAAACGGCATTTACATACGAATTACCGGTGGTATTGAGCTGGAATCCGCCGTTCGCCGCGGTGAGTGATGTGTCATTGAGATAGAGCGAGCCTGTACCTGTACGGAGTGTACCTTTGACCCAGAGATTACCTGCGATGGTCGAGGTAGCGTTCGTACCGGCGTTGTTTACATCTATCGAACCTGCGAATGTCGATGTAGAAGTATTTGTGACGATGAGATTTGTGACAGTCGTGGTGCCAAATGACATCGTACCTGTAGCGATGATATTTGCAGCAGAGACTGTGCCCGAGAAGAGTCCATCGCCCTGTACTGAGAATGTAGCCCCCGGAGTCGTCGTACCGATACCGACACGACTATTTTGTATGCCCCCCGCCCCATCAGACTCAGAGTAGACAGTGAGGAGTGGATTGCCATCTATCTGAGCTGAGTAACTCTCGACAGTGCCTATCGCCGCTGCGGCCGTGACTGGCATGTCCGCCCACGAAATGATGCCTGAGTCAGCACCAAACATAGATGCACCGAGCTCGAGGTTGTCTATGCTCGTCACGCCTGATGAGAAGTCGTATCGGAGTGAGCCATTGTTTACATCAAATCCACCAGCCAGAGTAGTCGTCGCAGCAGTGTCTGTCGCGACGAGATACTGACCGACGATAGGTCCGACTACAGAAAGTTTTGCATATGGAGATGTCGTACCGATGCCGAAATTACCCAATGCTGAGAATCGAGCAGATTCTGTAGCACCGTTTTCAAACGATATCTCACCTGTACCGCCTCTGAGTACCATACGAGCTCCATTCGAAGCAGTGAGTGCACTCGTGACACCTGACTGTGCTGACGCTGACTGTGACTGTATATAGAGAAGAGCGTTTGTGCCAGATGTATCACTATTCATGAATATCGAACCGCCAGTGATTCCCGCGCCGGTAGAACGCTGTCTGATGAAATCAATTCCCGAAGTATTACCGTTGCTAGTATTTTCAATGCTGAGTATCGAATTTCCTGCAGTCTTGTAGACATGGAGCAGGCTCGATGGTGTCGTCGTACCTATACCGACATTGCCTGTCGAACTTTTTATGACAAATCTATCCGTAGTTCCAATCGCACCACCTTCAGCAACATTGAAAGAGTCATTTGAAGCGTCGAAACCAAAAGAAAATTTGTTCGACTCATTTGAAGTGAGAGTAATCTGTGGATCTCCCGCACTTGCATGTAACCTGAGATCAGCACTTACTCCATTGCGTCGTGCAAATCGTGCAATATCTACACCACTAGCACCACCTTCGACAAACAGGCCGACATTTGTGTTCGCGCCATTGTATATGTCGAGTTTTGCGCTCGGCGTCGTCGTGCCAATGCCGAGACGCTGGTTTGTCCTATCAAATGTGGCAAATGAAGTAACACTATCAGTACTAATAACTTCAAGATTTGTACTAAGGTATGTACCAATAGAGCCATTTGGAGCAAAGATTCTGAATTGACCTGACGCTGCACCGATACCACCTGATCCACCAAATCCGTTGAACACAATATCCGCTGTGCCTGGCGCATTGGACTCATTGACCGTGACTGTACCAGTATTGCCTATCGAGAAGAGCGTCGTCGTCGCACTCGCAGTCGATGATGCGACAGCAAGGAGTGGCCTACCGGCAGTGTCATTTGTCGAATTGTTTATCGAGAACTTTGCCCATGGCGAGGTAGTACCGACACCGACATCGCCAGTGTAGTCGATAGTCAATGCAGTATTGGTAATACCCCCAGAATAGTTGTTTGATGTACCAAATTGGAGATATGAACCATTACCAGTGTATCGAGCGCCTATACGAGCAGTCGGTTTTGTCGGATCAGCAGACTCCGTGAAATCGAGTGTTGAATACTGGTTACCTGTGTTTGTAGGACCACTCAGTATGAGGTTACCTATAGTCGTACCAGTAAATGATGCTATACCAGTACCGTTTGCGACCTCGAGTTTCGTATTTGGTGTAGTGGTACCGATACCGACATTGCCAGCATTCGTCACAATAAATCGTGAGGTCGTAGCGTAGGCTGAAACACTCGAGAGCTGGAAAAGTGGCACCGTGAGATTGTTTGTGCCCGCGACATCGAGCTTTGCGAGTGGAGATGTCGTGCCGATGCCGACATTACCGAGACCGGTGCCATCGGTCTTTGTACCGAGAACAGTATTTGCATCCATCGATTTGATGAGGTCGAGATCTCCTCCATCGGCATTTAGTGCAATACCAGAAGCGTACTGATACGCACCCCTGATTGCCCAGTTCATCGCACCAGTGATACCAGACATACCGATACCGGTGATGCTTGCCGTGTTTTTACCGACATAAGTTGTCGGATGAAGTATGGCTTTTATATCACCCTTTACTACGAGCCCCTCATCAGGCGTCGTCGTACCGATACCGACATTGCCACCAGTCGTCACAGTCATCACGGTAGTAGGAGCAGAACCGGTTCTGAATTGAATACTTGCACGACCTGCTATATTGTCATTGTCCTTGTTGTCTATATAGAGTATGCGACCACCCGTGTCGGTGTTCATACCCATCTGATAACTACCGGTGGTAAATTGCGTTCCGATAAAGTTGTTGCTCCAAGACTGGAGAATACTACCAGTGACATCGAGTGCTGCTCGCGGAGAGCTGTTGCCAATTCCTACCATCCCTGTCGAGTAGTTAACGACGAGAGCAGACCCATCGACAGTGAAACCACCAGCAAATGTCGATGTGGCAGCGGCATCTGTCGCAGTGAAGTACGGAGCAGAGATAGCACCTGTGACAGCGAGTGTGCCAGTCGCTGTGAGATTGCCTCCTATATATGCATCACCTGCGACGGAAAGTTTTGCAAATGGTGATGTTGTACCGATACCGACATTACCGGTCGAAGTAATTCTCACTGACTCCGCTCCGCCAGTACTCAATGTGATATAGCTGGAGCCACCCGCGCTCGTTATGTTGAATTCTCTATTCGCACCTGTTTGTGAGGCATATCCCACATATCCAAAAGGTTGACCTGTATCACCTGTGCGGAAAGTGATTCCACCTGCACGGCCGACCATACCTAGTCCGATTTGTCCCGAAGCTCCGCCAGGCCACGAATTTCCAATATCAAGTGGATAACCGGGCGTCGTCGTACCAATACCGACAAGACCGGCATTATTTATATAGAACAAAGAATTTGCCGGATATTCAGGTTGTGTCGCATTTCGGCCGATAGAAAATGCATCTGCGCTATATGGTGTACCAAAGAACCACGGTGTGAGAGCGCCGGTCTGAGAATCAGTGATGATACCACGCGCTCTGTTTTCATTGCTTCCCGAAGTCAAATAGAGTATCGCCTGTCGAGCAGCTCCACCGACACCACTACCAGTGATTCGAGCTGACGCCTCACTACCTGTCACATTCCATATTGAGAGATTGTTGTTTGCTGTTGTTGTGCCGATACCGACTTTGCCTGTCGAGTAGTCAACGACGAGAGCAGACCCATCGACGGTGAATCCTCCTGCGAATGTCGATGTGGCAGCGGCATCTGTCGCAGTGAAGTACGGAGCAGAGATAGCACCTGTCGATGAGAGACCTGCTGTAGTGAGTGTTCCCGTCGCCGTCAAATTCCCTCCTATATATGTATTGCCAGCAACAGAGAGCTTTGTAAACGGAGAGGTGGTGCCTATGCCGATATTACCAGTACTGCTTACTCTCATAGCTTCTGTAAGTGCAGTGTCACCATTGGCCGTTCGGACACTGAAAGCGAGGCTGCCGATGCCACGACCGCTTCCATTTGAAAGAACACTCTTTATCGCTGCCTGAGGATAGACACCGCTCGTTGCGAATGAAGAGAAGAGGAGTGCGCCACCAGCACCTGCTGGATTTGCAGGGTTTGAGTCGGTGATATTGATCGTACCACCTGTGACACCTGCATCAGTGAGGTTTGCGGTAGTCTGTGCCGTACCTGCTACCTGGAGCTGAGAGTTTGGTGAGGTAGTACCTATACCGACATTGCCAGTCGAAGTGATACGCATCCTCTCACCGAGAGATGTCTGATTGTTTGTCTTGAATATGAGCTGACCGTCTGCACTGCTACCGCCTCGTGCAAATGTGATGGCAGCGCCCGTGCCCGTCGGATCATAGTTGCTTCGCTGGAAAGCGATATCAAATGTCTCTGCATTGACTGAGGCGCTGTCAGACCTGAGTGTGAGAGATCCGGTACCAGCACCCGTGCCTGCGATACCTATTATTGAATTACCAGCAACCTGAAGCTTCGCTCCTGGTGTCGTCGTGCCGATACCGACATTACCACTGTTGTCGACAGTGAGGAGATCGCTCATGGTCTCTGAACCGACCGTAGTATTTGCCCCACCCATGATAGAAAATGCGCGTGCGTTTGCACCTCGACCAGTAGCGAGATACCACGGATAGTAATTTGTAGCGACACCTGTCCATCGATACATCTTTGTCACTGCATCAGCGGTAGAGACAGAAGAGAGTATCTTGCCCTGACTGTTGCCACCATCGACGGCAAGTTTCTCATACGGCGTCGTCGTACCGATGCCGACATTGCCTGATGCGAGCACGGTCATGAGCCTCGTCGTGTAATTGTTTATTCCTAGGATTGGCCTCGTGCTGACTGTGGTAATACCAGAAAAAGTATCGAGTGTGTGTCCACTTCCCTCGAGCATGATGAGTGGTACAGTGCCAGAATCAGAAGAAGGAGCGACGAGAGAACGGATACCAGTCGAAGTGTCAGTATTTATCGCATATCCCTGGATACCATATCCGTTGTTTGTGTTGAGATATGGAGTGTTTCCGAAAATAGCATAATTCCTCGGTGTCACACCCGAAGCAGCAGTGACTGTGCTGTTTTCCACCCTCATACCATCATTGTTGCCAGTGTATACCTGCAATTTCGACTGAGGAGATGTCGTACCAATACCGACATTGCCAGTGCTTCGCTGGATGACAAAAGGATTTGCGAGTGCGGCACCTGCATCTGATCGTGATGTGAATACGAGATCCGAACCGACATTACTACCAGTCTCCGTATTTAGTGTTCGCATGTACCATCGAGAGATGCCGTTTATATCAGCGAGTACAAAACCGTTGGTTGCCGGAGCGGTGTCGACCTGAATCGCACCTTTCACATCGAGAGTGTTTGCAGGTGTCGTCGTACCGATGCCGACATTTCCAGAAGCACCTATGAAAAGTCGTGATGTAGGTGTGAAGGTGTTACCAATAGTGAGACCGGAATCAGCGTAGTAGTTGAGGGAGCCATTATCGATATGAATAGCCCCAGCTGAGACATCACCCGCAGTCCATGAATTTATGGATCCAGCAGCGTAGCCAAAACTTGCACCCACGGATATAGCGGCCTCATTCTCCCCTGTCCCAGCGCCTGAATACTCGTCGACTGATGATATGAAGAGACCTGCACTTGCCGGTGCTGAAGCATTCCCACTTATTCGAAGAGCAGGAGTCGATCCATCAGTTTTTACCGTCAATCTATTCGTCGGAGAAGTAGTGCCGATACCGACATTGCCTGTCGTCTCGACATTGAATGCCGAGGCACCACCACTCGATACATTGACTTGGAATGGTTTCGTCGGAGCAGTGTTACCCGCGAGGAATACACCTGCTCCAGCGGTGCCGACAGTGAATCTCGTGCTGTTGCCGACACGAAATTCGAGATCTGCCGTCCCTGAGTTTGCGACATTGAAGAATGTCTGTCCGCTTGTACCGAGGAATGCATAGTTGCCAGCTGAGGCAGTGGTCTGTCCGAGCCAGAGTCCGGCATAAGAACTCGGTGCATTTTCAAGACCTGAGAGAATAATCGGGAAATTATTTCCATCATTTACTTTCAATGCTCCAGCAAATGTCGAAGTACCAGTCGTCGATGTGGCGACGATAGTAGGAGCAGTGAGGTATTGCCATGCTGCTATACCACGAGCGAGTATATCTCCTGCAAATGTGGTAGTACCAGTACCGGTGACATTGAAAGCATTGGTATTGAGTGTACCCGTCGCAGTCAGATTGCCTCCTATATACGCATCACCGGCGACAGAGAGTTTTGCGAATGGAGATGTAGTGCCAATGCCGACATTACCGGTATTTCTGAGTGTGAGGACTGGGAGCAAATCTGTAGAGGTAAAGGCGCCTGATGCGACATTTACGAAACCGAAGTTTTTCAGACCAGAGACAGGAACATAGTCCTCATAGTAAGGCTTGAAGGCGTTTGTCGGCTCGACGGTACCAGCTGTCTCGCCAGTCCATGTGAGATTTTGACCGTACAAATAATGAGGACTGTTGTTTACCGCGACATATGTGTGCTCACTCGTATTTACACCAGAGGATGTCCTCTGAAGCCTGAAATCAACTATATTGTTTGAAAAACCACCTATGAGAGTGCTACCTGCGACTTGGAGTTTTGCGAGTGGTGTCGAAGTGCCGATACCGACATTGCCATTCTGATCTATTCGCATGCGTTCATTGCTTCCTGTTTGGAAAATCAATGATGCCGATGCCTGACTAGCATTGAGTATCATACCAGCAGAAGCGTCGTTGCTTATTGTCTGCACTCTAACGATTGACCTCTGATTGGAACCAGATGGAGTAGCACCGCCGAGATCCAAACCAGCACCGGTTATCAATCCCCTGTTAGATACAGAAAAAGTGGTTTGATCGGTGCTGTTTGTCATCAAGAGTGAGTTGGCACCAGTCGTGTCAGCACCCTTGATCGACAAAAGTGATTGAGGTGTCGTCGTACCAATACCAACATTGCCCCCTGATGTGACGCTGAAGATGCCCGTGCTATCAACATAGAAATTGTTGCTCGATGGATCGAGACCTATATTGACGCTCCTATCATTGCTATCCGAGAAATTGAGTCGAGGGTTCGTCGTGTTGATGATACGAGACTGATTTGCGACATCGAGCTTGAATGTTCCGTCATTGACCTTGCCTATACCGACATTGCCAGTCGAATAATCGACGACAAGAGTCGTGCCATCAACAGTGAGCCCTCCTGAGAATGTGGATGTAGCTGTAGTAGATGTGGCAAGGAAATTTTGTGCTGAAGCCGTACCAGCGACCTGAAGTTTGTTTGTCGGTACATTGTCACCAATTCCTACATTCCCAGTAGAAGGACTGATATATAGATCCTGATTCCCTGTCGCGGTCACGAGGACTCCTCCGACACCTGGACGCGAACCGAGGAGTAGTGTACCTGCCGCATATCCAGATGTGCTTTCGAGCCAAGCGATCGTGTCTACTGTGCCAGTAGTCGGAACGGTAGCTAATCGATTTTTGAAATCAATACCTGCGCCAGATGCGCCTTCTCCAAAGTGCGCAGCGTATCCACTGCTTGAGACCTGCAGCTTTGCAAGCGGACTTACTGTGCCAACGCCGACATTTCCAGAAGACTGCTGAATAGTGAAACTTCCAGGTCCGGTGATACCTCCTGCAAATGTCGATGTAGCAGCTGCGTCAGTAGCTACGAAATACGGAGCAGAGATAGCGCCTGTCGATGAGAGACCAGCTGTAGTGAGTGTACCTGTCGCCGTGAGATTGCCTCCTATATATGTATTGCCAGCGACGGAGAGTTTGACGAATGGCGATGTCGTACCGATGCCGACATTACCTCCTGGAGCGATAGTGAGCCTATCGATAAGCGTGCCTCCACCAGCAACACCAGTGTTAGGAGTCTGGAAAGCGAGAGCACCTCCCCAATTGTTGTCATAGTCATACGCTTTGATACCAGCGAGATTGTACTCTCCTGCGTTTGGTTGAGAGCCCGTACTTGCATTGCCAATACCGTTTGTAAATCGTATGAGGGACCCTGAACCTATGTTTGAATAATTTGAAGTAAATCGAGCGACTTCGAGCGCGGTGGCTGAGAGCGTCGAAGTAGCGACATGAAGACGGGTACGAGGGGTAGATGTACCTACACCGACATCACCTTCGACAATGAGACCACTCGACGGAGTAGCCGAGTTGCCGTTCGAATAAGTAGATCCAATGCCGACACCATTGTTGCTCTGTATGCCGAGAGCCGATCCGCCATTCACACCTATCGCAGAGTTCGCATTCGCACCGCCCGGAGCGTTGAATGAGAGGTAGTTACCATTTGCCACCGAGCGACTGACGCGGAAGTCTGTCGTCGCGCCAGTGCCTGTGACTTGGAATATCGCCTCATTGCGAGGCTCGCCTACAGATACCTTACCGCCATTAGACACTGTGAGATATGTTGCTGTCGACGAACCTACTACAAATGCAGGGCTAGTCACACCATTTGGATTTACTGAAAGGAGGCCCCATGGCGTCGTCGTGCCTATGCCGACTGCATTGAGTGCGTTCGATACCGTGACTATTGGCACAGGAGCAGCCGCACCGCCACCAGAGTCTCCTATATAAGTACTCTGAGTACTTCCGTCTGGATTTATGTAGAGGTCAGCCCATGCAGTGAGATTTGCCACATGTGCACCGAGCCATGCCTGAGAGTTGTACTCACCCATGAGGAATTCCCTGTTGTCACCTCCTGCAGTGATACGACCTCGCCATGTCGCAGCTGATGAGCCAGTACCACGAACAGTGAGTAGGTTGTCCGCATTGGTTGCATATGTCGGCGATACTGCATCATGGAATGTCGCGCCAATACTCGAAGCACCTGAGCCAGCTTTGTAGAGTGTGAGAAGGCCGTCTGGAGTGGTGGTAGCGATGCCGACATTGCCGGCACTTGTGATTCTGACTTTTTCCGTACTATTGGTCGTGAGACGGATAGAGTGATCGGCTAATATACCGATCGTATCCTGCCCTGCTGTCGCACCACGAGTGAGAGTTATCAAGTCATTTCCCGCATTGTTAGAAGAGGTGACACTTCCTGACACACCACCACTTACCGCGTCATAGAAATCTAATGTACCGGTCGTATCAGTCGAAGCGCTATTTATACGGAGCGTTGGTGTCGTGTCTGATACAACAAGCTTTGTCGCTGGGCTGGTCGTACCGATGCCGACATTGCCTTGAATATAAGCACCATTTGCTGGAGGATTTGCTGTAATCGCAGCACTACCGACAATCATTCCTCCGTTTGGTGACAACAAAAGTGCCTGGACGCCATTAGGTTTGAAATAAAGCTCACCTTGTGAATATGCATAGTTTGATGAAATGTCTCCAAAATATGAACCAGTCGAGTCTGATACTCGTATTGCCCCAGCAACCTGAAGTTTTTGTGCCGGTGTCGTCGTACCGATGCCGACATTACCACCAGCAGCATTAATTGAGAGGTTTGCTGATCCACCAGTTGTGGGGACAAAACCTTGTATTGCGGGAACATTTGCAGAATCTACACCGAGCTTTATACCTCTGTTGTAGAAGAGATTTGATATTTGAAGGTCGTAGTCATTTCCGCTTGAGGCACTATATATATCCAGTTTCCTGAGAGGTGTCGTCGTACCGATACCGACATTGCCTGTCCCCGTGAGTCTAAGTCTCTCTTGCATCGCTGCTCCACTATCTGCTGTCCTGAATACCATATCTCCACTATTCACGACAGAAGCACTCCTGATGACAGATATCTCACCGCCACCGAGATCTGCGCCGAGCGATGTGCTGTTGACGAATTTGATTGCAGAGGCGGTGTTGACTCCCGTAGCGTTTGAACGGATGGTGAGGAGATCTGTCTCAGAGCCAGTAGTTCCCCCCACTACTTCGAGTGTTGTGAGTGGATTCGTGGTTCCGATACCTACCTTGCCAGTCGAATAGTCAACGACGAGTGTATCAGTATCGACCGTGAGACCCCCTGAGAGGGTCGATGTGGCAGTCGTCGATGTAGCGACGATAGTAGGAGCAGTGAGGTATTGCCATGCTGCTATACCACGAGCGAGTATATCTCCTGCAAATGTGGTAGTACCGGTACCAGTGACATTGAAAGCATTGGTATTGAGTGTGCCAGTCGCTGTGAGATTGCCTCCTATATATGCGTCGCCAGCGACAGAGAGTTTCGCAAACGGTGAAGTGGTACCGATGCCGACATTTCCAGAAGCAAATACCACCGATGTCCAATTGCCTGCACCGGCACCTGCACCAAAGACGAGATTGGTGACTGGTGTACCAGCACCTACTGTCTGTGTCGATATGTTCGCCTGAGTACCTTCAGTAGATATAAAGAGTGAGCCAAAATCAGTAGATGACTGAGCATTTGCGAGCGAGAGTTTTGAATTCTGTGATGTGCCATTTGGATTGAGCTGGAAAGCTACACCTCTATTTGTATTTACCGCCTTGAAATCGAGCCTATCATACGAGCTCGCTGCTCCAGGCACGAGATCTATCGTATCGAGATTACCCGTAGTACCCGCGATTCTGAGACCTGTCGTACCAGAGACTTGGAGATTTGTCGCTGGAGTCGTTGTGCCGATGCCGACATTACCGGTAGTCGAAGCGATCGTCACTCTCACCGTATTGTTGTTTGCAAAATAGATCGGAGCGTCAGTAGTGAGACCTATAGCGAGCTTTGACGGTGTCGGTCCACCGAGTCCACCACCATTGTTTGCAAATATGAATGCACCGTTTGCCGTCGGGAGACCAAATCGTGTATCAGATGTCGTACTACCAGCCATACCCCATGCAAAGAACTGATTGTAGTTGCTTGGGCTATATATATCGAAGCCAGCGTATGTGTTATCACCTGTGCTTGTGATTTTGACAGGTAGATCACCGTTACCGAGCGATGTCGAACCACGACCAGCTACCTGGAGATAACTTTCTGGCGTCGTCGTACCGATACCTACAAATCCTCTATTTGTCACCACGAGGTCTGTCTTTGTCGACGAACCGATGACAAATGACGGGCCGGTAATACCGTTTGGATTCACAGAGAGCTCGGCCCATGGAGATGTGGTGCCGAGACCCACAAGACCTAAATTGGAAATATTGAATAGCGTGCTACCTGTCGACGATGAAGCACGGAATATATCAGTAGTCTGGCCTGCATATCCTTGAGTCTCGAGTGTGATTGTATTTGAGAGACTCTCGTTCTGTATATAGACAGGTTGATTGAACTTAAATTTGTCGAGCGTCGAATCCCATGAGAGGAGTGCGTTTGGCGTCACGATACCTCTCTTGAATATGAGATCCATGTCCTGCGCGTCGGCACTCACATTGTCAGAGTTGATAGTGAATGATTCGCTGACTGTGCCTGAGATAGATGAAGAAGCGGCCGAGAGATTGTTGACGGTGATATTGTCGAAATACCCTTTGTTCCAATAGAAAGATGGTGAACCGAGATTTCGAGTGATATTCACATCAGGGATGAGGTCGGATGCGATAGCTCCATTTATTGCGAGTGTATTACCGAGACCTGTACCAAAAGCGAGATTCCCTGCTACTGAGAAATTTCCGGCGACAGTAGAAGTCCCCGCACCACTTATATGGAGGAGCGTAGTCGTCGAGTAAGTCGTATTGCTATTTACTGCAAAGAGATTTGTGCTCGTAGCATTTGTCGTCGATGCGTTCGTCGAGAATATATTCGTCGTCGTGGCATTGGTGCCTGTCGCATTGGTAAATACGAGGTTTGCTACTGTGCCATTTGATGTATATGAAGTGGTCGTCGTAGCATTTGTAATAAATGAATTCGTAGTTGTCGCATTGGTCGTGGTCGAATTTGTCGCTGTGAGTCCGTCGACTGATACTGACTGAGCGATGAGTGTAGTGATATTTGCCAGAGTAGAGGTCAGAGAATTGATGACACCTGTAGTGAAATGACCGAGTACTGAGAAAAAGTTTGTGGATGTTGCATTGGTCGTCGAGCTATTTGTGGCAAAGAGATTTGTCGTGGTCGAGTTGTCGACAGTGAGATTTGTCACATAGCCACTCGTCGTAGTGGCGTTTGTCGTCGTCGAGTTTGTCACGGTGAGGCCAGTGATGTTTGCGAGTGTCGAAGAGAGCGAGTCGATAGTCGCTGAGAGCGCGTGCATTATAGAGACAAAAAATGATGTCGAGGTGGCATTGGTCGTCGTACTATCTCCTATCGTCACACTCGTGAGTGTCGATGATGCTGAAAAGAGGTTGGTCGTCGTAGCATTGGTCGTCGAGCTATTTATGGCAAAGAGATTTGTCGTGGTCGAATTGTCGACAGTGAGATTTGTGACATAGCCATTTGTCGTCGTGGCATTGGTCGTGAATGCATTCGTCGTAGTCGCGTCGACCGTGATACTCGATGTAGCGAGGAGAGAATTGATGATAGCGAGATTGGTGACATTGATATTTGCGGCGCTCGAAGTACCGATAGCATTGAGATTTGCTGCATTGAGATTGCCCGCGATCTCAGCATTACCATCGATAGCAAAGTTGCCGTATCGGTCGAGCGTGACATTTTTCGAATTGATAGTGAGTGTCTCCTGAGGGTTTCCGAGTTTTATTTCACCACTAGCTGAGAAATCACCACTCACACCGAGAGTGTGGAATGCTCCACTTCGTCCGACGATCGCACCCCTTGCCTCGATCGATCCATTGACGCGCACATTTTTACCGACATTGATATTGCCAGAGGAAATAAATTCTCCACCAGAGACGACACCTCGTGCAGAAATATTTGTCGCGTTCACTATCGATTCAAAATACGCAGGACCATCGACTGAGAGCGTCTTTGCAAAATGTGCATCACCGAATACTGATATATTGCCATCGACTGTGAGTGATGAGAGGAGTTTTGTAGCACCTTTCACGAGTAGCGTCTTGCCCACTTCGACATTGCCATCAAACTGAACATCATCAGTGGTGACATTTCCATTTTTCGTGACGAATGCGAGTGTGAAATCCTCTGCACGATTGCCACCCACATATTCGGCATTGAGATTTTTTACCATCGTCTTTGAATCGACGACTATCGGTGCTATACCATCTTCGACATACGAACGAAACTGTCCTTCAGTCTCGATATGTCCCATGATCGAAACATTGCCCGCCTTGTCGAGGAGGAGTATCTCATTCTCATGAGTACCAGGTCTGAATCCCATGACCGTGTTTGCATCAGTCCATGCTGATTTTGCGATATCGAGTGTCTTTTCAAAGAAGCCAAAGACGAATGGCGTCGGGAATATAGCGAAGAAAAGTATAGCCCCGAGTGTGAGTACAGCTAGAGCTCTGTTGCTAGCCACAGTACGGAAAGAACGGGTCACTATATTGCTAAAAGCCTTCTTTGCACCTGCATAAAGTGGGAGTTTCTCATCGAGTACTCGTGCAAAAACCTGCTCCATATCTGCCGATGGAGCCGTGGCACGAGTCGCCTCTCTCGTAGCGAGAGTTTCGAGTCGTTTCGATATCTCATCGAGTGTGCGTGCGATGCCCGCAAACTCAGGAGTCTGAGGCATGATCATCTTTGGAATCTCTATCTCTTCGGATTTGATAGAGATCGGTGCGTCAACATGAGGAGGAGTGATGGTAGATGCTACTGGTGTGCGAGCGACAGTCGGCCTCGATACAGATACGGGAGAGACGATAGTGCTTTTTGGAATTTCTTTTATTTTCGCAGGAGTGGTTTCTACATGTTTTGGAGAAAAGAGATTTTTGAATGTGCCGAGTGATTTCGGCATGTGCACATGATCGATGTGTACAGTCGCATTTGGATGTGCGAGTGAGTCGAGATATTTTTTGAGATCACCGTGGTATGTCCTGAGCTTCGTCGTTTGTGGATGATCGATTGATGCATCGTCACCATCTAGAAACATCGGCTGTGCGACAGGTGTAGGCATAGACACCGGCATACTCACTGGCGGAGCGTTGACGATCGGATCCTTCACCACTGGTGCAGAGAGATTCTCAGTCGGTTTTACTTCTTCAACTGGCAGAGTCGACTGTGCTGATGCACTGACCTGTGGAGGTACACCGACGAGACCCTGTATGAAATCCTTGCTTCGTTCTGATGAGCCGGTAGAGACGAGTCGTGCTACAGACGAGAGATCGCCATTTTGCATCTGATTGCGAATCATCTGCCTCTGCATGTACTCCTCGAGTATCCCTTTGGTCGTGTACCAGGTCTTGCCTATCTTTTTTGCTGAGAGCTTCTTCTTGCGAGCGAGGAGTGAGAGGTATTCAGCAGAGTAAGGCGTGAGACCAGCCGCCTCGGACATTGATATCCAATCGTGGAGCGAAAAGTCCTTATTTTCTGAATTCTCTTTCAAATCTTTGGTATTTAGCATCCGATACTCCGTATCGGGTAACAAAATATGTTGTATTCATTATAGTTCTCAAAGCTCGAAAGACAGCCTTTTTCTGTGGAAAAGTAATAGATTTTTTTGACGACTTTGTAGATCAAAATAAAAAGTTCTCGCACCTTTTGGATGACGAGAATATACCTGTTCTATCTGCTTGAAACCGATGTCCCTAAAATGAATACCTGTATACAGGTCTGCTAGATGGCTCAAACCATCACAAAGCTTTTTACTTTTTTATAAACATTACTAAACATTGATAGAGCCAATTCCTAAAAACCTATATATTTCAACCTCTTGAAACTGATGGCTCCGAATACCTTGCCTTTGATATCCCAGCGATCCATCATGCCCAATTCGCGGGAATCGATGCTCACATTTCGATTATCACCGAGTACAAAATACTCACCAGGGTCTATATTCGTTTTTATCTTCCCTACCTCAGGAGTATTAGGAAATTCCAAATATGGTTCGTCAATAGCGACACCTTCGTCAGTTCGTGAATTTTTTATCACTATTTTCTGGTTTACTATCTCAAATCTCTCACCCGGTAGACCTATCACCCTCTTTACTACTTTCTGTGGTAGAACTCGAGGTATCACTATCACGACATCTCCTCTCGCTGGTTCCTGATCACCTATATATGCGAGCTTGTTTACCAAGACGAAATCACCTGAGAGTATAGTAGGAGCCATAGAATCCCCCTTTACGAAGAAAGCTTCGAATATAAAGAGTCGTAAAATGAGCACGACGACAAATGTCACGATACCGACCGCTATGAGATTGTGCTTGTTCCAGAGCTTCATGTGTTGTATATATTAGTATACCCTATACCTATGAGTGGCAAATTCCTCACAATCAAACAAGCCGCGGAGTATCTCGGAGTCACTCCGCTCACGCTTCGCAATTGGGACAAATCAGGCAAGCTCCCCACTACTCGACATCCGATGTCCAACTATCGTATCTACAAGAGTGAAGATCTCGAAAAGCTCGTGAACGATATCAATATGGGTGCAGTACCGATGAAAGCAAAGAAAAGAAAACTCGCAAAACGAAAACTCCTAGTGCGTTCAGTCAAAGATTAAAAAAAACCGACTCATGTCGGTTTTACTTTTTGAAGAGAGCGACTATACGAGTAATCACTTCATCGACAGTCTCTACTGTGAAGTCAGGACTATGCTGTGATTTCGATTCAGACGCAGTGATATCGCGAACAGCAAATCGCTTGTTTCTCGTATACTCGATGATGACAAGCCTGCCGTCGAGTCTCAAATCAAGAAAGAATCCCTCCCCTGTCGACAATTCAGATCGTATGTCGGCACCGATGAGATGTTCTCTGATAGAATCTTCCAATTGTTTTTGCATGACAAAATGGTTCTCACTAGAAGCTAACATGAGAAATGCCTCTGCGCTAACAAAAAAACCGCCAGAAGGCGGTTTTTTGTTTATTTGATCGCTGTGACTGCAACCTTGAAAAATGGCTGTCTATGACCTGCTTTCTTGTAGTATTTTGACTTTGCCTTGTAGTGAACGACGACTACCTTCGCATTACGGCCTATTTCCTCGAGTTTTGCCTCTACCTTGGCACCTGCGACATGTGGAGTACCTACCTTTGTGGTCGAACCATCGTCTGTGAGGAGGATTTTATCAAATACCACCTTGTCCCCAACCTTGAAATCACCCTTTATTTTCTCGATTTTGAGGGTATCGCCGACACGAACACGGTACTGCTTGCCTCCAGTCATTACGACTGAAAATGTACCATTTGCCTTGTTTTCTGCCTTTTTCGTAGCCATTTTGTGGAAAATTAAGAGCCCGTATGAGGGCTTTGATGGCATCAGTATTACATAGAGCCCTATTTTATGCAATAGAGGCCCCAAGGGGCTCTAAAATACCCTATTCTTCAGTATCAGGCTTCTCTAGAGCCATGGCTTCGATACCGATGCTCGTGCCTGTGATACGCATGACATCCTTGTCTATCTTCTTGAACTCCTTGTTTGAAGTCATAAAATGATTCACCACTGTGCCGAGCGAATTGCCCATCTTTTTGTGATACTCCTCATATGATTTGAGATGTTTACCCAGCTCGCCGACATATTTGACGATATCTTTTGCCGTCTCTTCGATCTGCATCGCTTTCAACCCCTGGAGCACCGTCTGGAGATATGCGAGGAAAGATGTCGGTGAGACGATGATGACTTTGTATTTCGATGCGGCGCGTTGTATGAGATTGTCTGTCTCCTCTGTCACGGCACCGACTTTGTTTACGAGGAGATCATAGTAAATAGCCTCATGCGGTATAAACATGAATGCAAAGTCCATGGTGCCCTCTGCAGGTCTGATATATTTGCTCGTCTCTTGTATGCGTAGTTTCAAATCATTGACGAAAAGTTTTTCGAGACGAGATTTTTCCGAAGGATCTTTTGCTTCAGCGAGTCGGTTGTAATTCTCGAGAGAAAACTTTGAATCGACAGGAATCACTTTGTCCTTCACAAACACCGCCGCATCTACTATCTCTCCATCAGAAAACGCATACTGCATCTGATATGAACCCGGAGGTAGTACATTTTTGAGCAATGCTTCGAGATAATACTCACCGAGCACTCCACGCTGTTTCGGATTCTTCAGTATGTCCTGGAGACTCTGGAGCTGATCGGCAAATGAGACCACCTGCTTGTTTGTCTCGTCGAGTTTGGTCAGTCCTTCTGTCACATCGCGTATGAGGCGTGATGATTCTGAAAACTGCACACGCATAGTCTCGCTCATGTTTTTCGTCGTCTCCCCCATTTTCCTATCTACCGTGCGCGAGAGCTCGTTCATCTGCTCGAGGAGGAGTTTGAGCCCTGTATCATCCGCCCGCGTAGGCTCTTCCTTCTTTCTCATGACAAAGAAAAGCACTGCGAGATTGAGCAGGGCGAGTACGATGGCGATAGCGATAATGAGACCGTTTGACATGCCTCTAGTATAACCTGCCTGAGACCGTGATAAAATAGAGACCTAATCACAACATATATGTCACTACATCAGACGATCAAAGACGAAGTAAAGAAATCTATGATAGCGAGGGACGAGCTCCGCACCATGACGCTCCGTGGTGTCCTCGCTGCATTTACCAACGAACTCCTCGCAAAAAAGCTTGTGGGTGATGTACTCGACGACAATGACGCTCTCGCCGTCGTAAAGAGACTCGTCAAACAGCGCAGAGACTCTATCGATCAATTCACCAAAGGTGGCCGCCCCGAACTCGCCGAGGCCGAGATGAAGGAGCTCACGATTCTCAATGCCTTCCTCCCTGCTACCATGCCAAAAGATGAAATACAGAAAGTTGCCGTGGCCATGAAGGCAAAACTCAATGTCGTGGACAAGAGTGGTGCAGGCAAGCTCATCGGTGCGATATCAAAAGAGCTCAAAGGCAAGGCTGAGGGTAGTGATATAAAAGAGGTCGTAGATAGTCTCTTTGCCTAGATAGGCGGGTTTTTGGCCTCGTGGCGCCAGAGCGCCACGAGGCCTTGCCATTTCCCCACTTCTGTTTCATAACTTGACAATGTTCTCGAATGTGATATAATGGTAAGAGCATACAGCACCACCACCTTCAACCAAAACTCAAGCCCTTCATCACATGAAAGCTCTGCCCTCCATCGTTGATACCGATGCAAAGGAAAAAGAGGTCGTAGAAGAATTGGCAAGTCAGGTCGGTCAGTTGCTCGCAGAATCAGAAAAGCCAAACTTCAAGGCCTCGATGTCCGCAGTCCTCTTCCATCGCTACAACGGACGGTTCGGATGCTTCTATCGCAAGGTCGCCAGCTATCTCAGTCAATGCTCGGCGAACAAGCGAAAGCAGATGGCGCTCCCCCTCGGGGTCTGACATCTCTCGAAGCACCCCTTCTATCGGAGCCTGACACAGGTCGGGCTCCTTTCTTTTTTCATAAAACTTCGAGAATTTCATATTTCTTACTATCCCTCCTGTCCCTTGACGAAAACACTATTTAGGCGTTGAATCATATTGATACAGCTCGTTGGAAAAATCCCAAATCATAGGAGGCAACCGTGCCTAAAACAAAAGAACGACTATACGATACCCTCACCGACGAGGAGCTCGATATATTCGGTTTCTTCGCGGCGCAGGCAGTCAGGCTCCTCATGGTTCATATGATGCAGTGGAAACAACATTTCGGATTTCGCTCGTCAAAGAGCTCGATGAAGAATGCTCGCACCATCGCATGGGCGCGTTATCGGGAGACTATGGAGGCCACCGATATCCCCGTATCAGAAATCGGGGGACACAGGCCACCAAAGAATCCTGAATCAGTAGAGAGAGGCAGAGTGCTCTGCGAGATTTATGACCAGATATTCCCGATATATCTGCAGGGCGACGAATACATTGATGCGTGCAGGAAGACTTCGAGTATCATGTCGATGCGGACATGGGCAGAGAGGAAACGCAGGAAAGCCATGAAAGAATCTCTGCCTCCCGCCATGTTCATCCCTCGCAAGCCAGTCCCCACCCTCTCTGAGAGACGAGAACGCTGGCAGGAGATGGTGGATAGTAGACCGGACATGCAGAGTGACATGGGACTCAACGGCACGAAAATCGGCGTCACCGAGACTCCCATCACCACACTCCCTCCGCAGACGACCGAGCTACCGAGATACGAAGCGTCGCATGAGGTGAATCTCATCATGCCGATCATCATGTCTGAGGCAGAGCATGAGCAGAAAACACATGAGTATCCAAAGCCGAGATGGTTTAAAAAGCGGAAATACCGCAAATACCAAGCACAGGACTAGTTCCTGTGCTTTTTATGTACATTCATTTCAGAGGTATAATAGATGGATTATTGGTCTCACATCACTACTATGTTACGCAACAATGTATTCAATCTCATGAATCAGATGGTGCAGGAGTCAAAGAGCCTCCATCGCATAAAAAATGTATACATGCAGGAAGCAGTCGGCTCCGACGATATCATGTCTTTCTGGAAGAAACTCGAGAAAGACAAGGAGGGGCACATTACCGAACTCCAGACCCTCATCGCTAAATACAACAAATAATATGGGATTCTTTTTCAACACTCCAAAGCCTCGCGTCACTGCCATCGAATGGAAGAAGGTTCGCACTTCCCTCTTTGATCGTGATTTCACGAAAAAAGAGATTGATTGGATAGAGGGTCTCTTTCAGGGCGACCTACATGAGACGAGACCTCTCGACGCAGGTATACAAGGTGATGAGATAGAACAGACCATCGGCTGGCTCAGGGCAAACATGACCAAACACCACCTCACTGATGCCAAAATCACTCTCCTCGAAAACGCTCTCCGTCTCAGACTCTAAAGTATTCCACCTTTCCTCCTCCACGCCTCTTTCGCTTTCATAAAAAATCCCCAAAAGCCCATCAAAAAACAAAATCACTCATACCCATAGTATCATATATGATACTATGGGTATGAGCTTGGTTATTGGGATTTTGCAGAATCAGAAATAGTTTGAGGGTAATCGAAGTCTGGTGGTGGTGGAGTCTATGCGAGACTACTGTGTGGGAGATGGTCTGAAAAGCTCCATAAATCGCACAGGGTCTATAGAGATACCACCGATACGCACGGTGATGTGGAGATGTGGACTCTCTGCATAGCCGGTATCCCCACTCTGCCCTATCACCTGCCCAGGAAGTACGAGCTCGCCTTCGTTTACAAAGATCTTTGAGAGATGCATATAGAAAGTCATGAGACCGAGTCCATGATCGACGACGACGGTCCGTCCATAGTCCTGATAATCTCTCACCATCCTCGCCACCCCACGATTCATAGCCATGACCGGCGTACCTGTGGCCGCACGGAAATCAGCACCTTTGTGAGCGACACTCGTCACACCAGTCTTTCGTGTATAGCCATAGGTATCGGTGACTATCGGCACAGCGACTGGGTATCTAAAGATTTCCGTCCAAAAGGCTTTTCGCCCAGTCCAGATGTTTTCCAGACTCGCATTTTCTGTAGCCAGCCTCGATACCAGAGCTTTTTGACTACTCGTGGCATTGCCTCCGAGCTTAGCTGGTATGGTGAAAACCGCCACATATTTTTCTTTTGTCCCTATGACGATATCTTTGCTGAGAGACACACCGTCAGAAAGGCGTGCGGTGACACGATAGATACCAGGGACTTTTCTCAAATCAATGCCATAGAGCGCCGTGGTTTTTCTTTCATATATGAAAGAACTGAGGGGACGCCCTGCAAATGAAATGCTCTGTACCGTAGTCGTACTAGAGAGACCGTCTATTTGAATCATGAGTGGATCGCCCTGTATCGGCTCTGTGGGTTGGATAGTGATAGACGCCCCAAAGACTGCCATCGGAAACCCACATATGATGAGACTCATGAGGAGATAACGCTTCATATCATCAGTATACCCCGCCCACCTCCACCGACCCCTCCCCAATCCTCCACACACTCACTCATACGCATAGTATCATATATGATACTCTTTTATGACGGGTTAAGAGGTGGTAGGTATGGAGAAAAGTAAAGTATGGGAGCTATAGAGAGGCTTTCTTGATTATGGGCCGTAAATCTTGTATTCTCTACGAGCTAGGCAAATGCATGGCCCTATCGTCTAATGGTTAGGAGTTATGCTTCTAACAAGTCGCAGAATGGTCTATTGGAAAACTAGCAGATGGCCCTATCATTTTGGTTAGGAGTTATGCTTCTAACAAGTGAGAGCGAGCCAGAAATACAGGCCCTATCGTCTAATGGTTAGGACAGAAGCTTCTCAAGCTTTAAATCGGGGTTCGATTCCCCGTAGGGTCACAAATCAGCTCGGTTCTATTTTTATGGGTTCATTACTGTTCAACTTGAAGCGACTTCCACACTGCCAAAAAATCAACCTTGCTTGAGTCAATTTTCTTTAACCAATATCTAACATCTGGTCTTGTTCCCTTGTCGAGAATTTTCAAATCAATGAGTTCGATTATTTGAGCTGTTAAGATTAGAGATTTTGAAATAATCCAGAAGTTTTCTCTACCTAAACTCATTTTATGGAGAATATTTCCATGTACATAATTTGAAAACTGACCATAGAGTAAGTAAGGATCACCTTGGTCCAATGGAAAAACCACACTTGTAAGAGGTGAAGAAGAGAGAATTCTTTCTTTATTCAACATTTGAAAAACATTGGGATAATCAAGGCCATTATTAGTCGCGTAACTATTAGTAAGTTTTGTTGGGTCAGCGGGTATATTTATTGAAAATTTTTTCAAAATTGATTCAAAATGTTTATACTGATTAGAGTACTCTTCATTTACTCCCATTTTCTTTGTTTTAGAACTAACCATTTTTGAAATCGTCGAAAACATATTGTAAAAAATAAGAGTCAATTGTTTCTCTTTTGATTCAAAAGATAAATGTAAGATGTGGGCATATATCTCAATAAGCGCTCTAACATTGGGTATATAAAAAACAAAATTCTTTTCTTCATCTGTTTCCAACTTAGAGCATAAGAAAACCATTATTCTCTTAAAAAAATCTACATAATCTTTTTTTGCTATCAAGATGACTATCTCTGCGTCATCTAAAATCCCCTCCCTTCCCTTACAGTCTATTTCATCCAGACGAGAATCAAGTAACTCTATTCCATTTTTGAGTAGAGATACTTGATTATTGATTGTTGTTCTATAATCAGGTTTTAGTGTCATGTATTATTTTAATAAAAAACTTAGACTTGAGTTTACTGAAAGTCGATAGAAAAGGGATACATACCCATGCCACAGGAGCCGGAGAGGGTCCCTACCTGCCTCGTGCCGAGATCTATATCAGTCGAACCTGTCTGTGGGAGGAATTTGGAGATATTCATGCTCGGAATCCTCACAGATGACGAACAATCAAATGTCCCCCTCGTATTGAATCGAATGATGGTGGGTATACCCGCCTTGGCTACACTCGCGCGAGGCTGATAGCCTCCTTTTGCATTAATTTCAACGATTTGTGTACCGTTGACGATACTCACATTACCCGCGTCTACTGGTCGCGCGAGAGCGTCACTCGTTCTAGCACCTCTCGTGAGGATGAGTGCGCCTGCTATGAGAGCGAGAGATATGATGACTGCAGGAATGATTCCTTTCATGGGTGAGATTATACTAGAAATTAAAGAGTGGCGGTATGAGACCGATCACCACGAGACTATTTAGGAGATTGAAGAGCGCAAACATGATGACGATGAGACCTGCTGATTTGAAGAATATTCCCGCCTTTGGACTATCTTTGAAATTAGAAAGGCTGAAGCTCATGAGAGCGAGCACTGGGAGCGTACCTAGAGCAAATGAGAGCATAGTGAGCCCGCCTGCGAGGAAACTCCCTGTCGAGAGAGTAAAGAGTTGCATCGACTGAGTAAATCCACATGGGAGAAAGAAGGTCGCAACACCGACGATAAGTGGTGTGAGTGTGTGATTGAATTTCGATACGCCGTGCGCATGACGAGCAATAAACCTAGGCATTGATGGCTGGAGTTTCTTTGCCCATGGGAATATATCGAGGAGATTGATACCGAGTACGAGCATGACGAGCCCTATGACAAAGCTCAGGGCAAAAGAAATCTCTGTATTGAGAGTAAATGCCGATCCGATAGCACCGATGACTCCGCCGAGCACAAAGAAAGAGACGATTCTCCCGCCATGGAACATGAGCTGGGGTCGTATCCTATCCCCTTCTTTTGCAAATGTCGCTGACATAGAGAGGACGAGACCGCCGACGACAGCCATACAGGTCGAGAGCGATGCGACAATACCTATGAGAAATGCCGTGCCGTAGGTGACATTGCCTGCATCGACGAGGTTTACCAGACCTATTTTCTGTAGAATGACAAAGAGCACGGCGAATGCGAGTGCTATTGGTAATGCTATTTTGAAATCAGACCATTTTTTCTCAGCGATTTGTTTCTCTACCGATACAGTGTATCCACGAGGTTTCAAAATCGCAGTCAAGTCAAAAGCAATCTGTTCGGGTGTTTTGTTTCCAAAAGTACCCTCCACCTCTACTGTATGAGTGGCGAGGTTAGATTTTGCGCTCGTGATATATGGCAAGTCAGTGAGCTCGCTCTCAGTCATGAGTACACAAGCATTGCAGTGCATGCCCCGTACATGAAATGTGTATTTTTTAGTGTTCATATGATTGTTACAATTTTTTAGCTTTTATCCTCAAGGAATTGGTCACCACCGAGACACTACTACCAGCCATAGCGATACCTGCAAATACCGGATTGAGCACGATGCCCCAGATAGGATACAAGAGTCCCGCAGCGACTGGAATACCCACGATATTGTAGATGAATGCCCAGAAAAGATTCTGTTTGATGCCTCGCATGGTCATCTTCGAGAGCTTGATGGCTTTTACGAGCTTTGATATGTCGCCTCCGAGGAGTGTAATACCTGCGGACTCAATGGCCACATCAGTACCGGTACCCATAGCGATGCCCACATCAGCTTGAGCCAGCGCAGGGGCATCATTGACTCCATCTCCAGCCATAGCAACTATCCTACCCTCAGCCTGCAATGATTTTATTTTTGCGAGCTTGTCCTGTGGCAATACATGAGCTACGACATCATCGATACCAGCGATAGAGGCCATGTATTTTGCCGCCCGCTCATCGTCTCCAGTGAGCATAACGACGCGTATACCGAGAGCATGGAGATCTGTGACAGCTTGCTTTGACTCAGCCTTTATCTCATCTGAGACCATGACAAAACCTATGACCGCCTCCTTCGTCGCGAGAATCACAGGAGTTTTTCCCTGAGCCGTAAACTCGTCGATAAAACTAGAGTCAAAAGAGAGCTTGAGATCTCTCATGAGAGCAGTATTGCCGACAAAATACTCTGTTTTACCAATCAATCCTTTCAGCCCCTTACCTTCTATACTCTCGAAACGAGAAATATCACTGAGTGGAATATTTTTCTCTCGAGCATAATTTACAATCGCATGAGCGATAGGATGCTCTGATTTTTTCTCGAGGGATGCGAGCACAGAGACGATTTCTATCTCTTTCATGCCTGAGAGAGACTCTATATCTACGAGAGTGGGTTTGCCGACAGTGACAGTTCCCGTCTTGTCCACGATGACTGTGTCCACTTTGTGGAGTTTCTCGAGAGTTGCCGCATCTTTGATGAGAATACCCTCCCTCGCACCCTTGCCTACCCCTACGATGATAGCTGTCGGTGTCGCCAGTCCGAGTGCGCACGGACATGCGATGACGAGTACCCCGACAAATGAGACAAGTCCGTATGATAGAGCTACTGAGAATCCGAGAGATCCTGTACCGAGGAGTAGCCAGACCGCGAGGGCGAGGAATGCAATCACGAGAACAATAGGCACGAAAGCACTCGATATTTTATCTGCCAGAGCCTGTATGGGCGCCTTACTACCTTGAGCCTCCTCGACCATGACGATGATTTGTGAGAGAAGAGTCTCTTTGCCCACTTTTGTCGCCTTGAATCTAAAATACCCGCTCGTATTGAGTGTGCCGGAGACCACACTGTCACCCGCTTCTTTGTTCACAGGCATAGGCTCACCAGTGACCATAGACTCATCGACAAATGATGTACCGTCCAATATCACACCATCCACAGGAATTTTCGTGCCTGGTTTTACGATGATGACATCGCCGTGTTTTACATCATTTATCGAAACTTCTATTTCTTTTCCATCTCGTACGACCAGAGCGGTTTTTGCCTGTAGATTGAGGAGTTTTTCGATGGCATCACCAGTTTTTATTTTTGAACGGGCTTCGAGATACTTGCCGAGGGCTATAAAAGCAATGACGATGATCGTCACATCGTAATAGGTATTTTCGACATTGATAAAAGGTTTGAGTACATCTTCGAAGGCTGTGACTGCAAAGCTATAGAGATAGGCAGCGACCGTACCGATACCGATGAGCGTATCCATATTTGCCTTACCATGGCGAAGGAAACGATAAAAACCGACGAGATACGGCTTGCCCACGACAAAGAGCATGTATGTCGCCATGAGCGGTAGGATATGGTGAAAAAATTCCTCTGTGGTGTAGCTCATTTCTGGCGTCAAACTATATTTTGCGAGAATGTCCCAAGTCATCACAAAAACACTGACAATAGCGAGCGGTATCGCCGATATCACCTGCCATCGCATATGATTTACTTCGACAAGTTTCTCTTTTTTTGATTGATTGAGACCGAGATGTAGAGCATGCTCATCGGCACTCATCCCTGCCTGCGCAGGCAGGCCCATCTCATCCGCTGTCGGAAGAATGAGAGAGTAGCCCAGTTTTTCAATCTTCTCAGAGAGATGTTCTGGGTTCGTCTTTGCCTCGTCAAAGGTGATTTTAGTACTTTCATTGCCATAATTGACCTCCACAGACTCCACCCCATCAGTCTTTTTCAAAGTTTTTTCGATAATGCCTGCACAGGAAGCACAATGCATACCTCGCACTTTGTATATCTTGTGATGTGTCATGGGTTTATTTTCTCTTGAGCTGGTAGACCTTGAGTATCTCCCCAATAGCTTTCTTTGCCTTTCCTTTTTGTATTTGATGTACCACACAAGTACCGAGATGATTTTCCATGAGAGCATCTTCAATACCTGAAAGAGCCTGTTTTACTGCAGAAGTCTGAGTGATGACATCGATACAATACACATCTTTAGTAAGCATTTCTTGCAACCCCCTCACCTGTCCTTCTACGATTTTGAGTCGACGAACTAGTTTTTGTTTTGATGTATCCATATGATTATTGGAGATCTTTTTTCATCATCTCGAATTGTTCTTTCGTAATCTCCCCTTTTGCATAACGCTCCCTGAGGATATTTTTTGCATGATCGTGCCCTTCTTTTGGAGTGCGAGAGAGATATTTCACAAAACTGACAATACCCCAGATAATCAAAGCCCAAAATACAATCATAAAAAGAGGACCGAAAAAGAAATGAGAGAAAAAGAAATCATTGTAGTAATACATCATAGAGTTTGTTCGTTATATGATAACAACCCCAGTATACCCCCTAGGGGTATACTGTCAAATGTACCCACCAGAAAAGAACACTCGGATACATTACATTCATACCCATAGTATCATATATGATACTATGGGTATGAATTGATCCAAAAAAATGTGTGCTGTATGAATACAAACTTGGCAAATTATCTCTTTTGCCACTCTTCTTCCTGACGAACGAGCATATCTTCTGCTTTGAGACCTCTCTCCATGAGAGCTTTCGTCACTCGTTCCATGCGTATGGACTGTGAACCTTTGATGAGCACGATGTCCCCTACCCTCACAAAATCTCGCAGGTATCCTGCAGCACTCATCGAATCAGCAACCCAGTGCACCCGATCGGCCGTCATACCATGCTGTAGAGCAGACTCGGCGATGCCATGCGATGCCTCTCCGACAGCGATGACAGTATGAGCCACGCGTGATGCATACTCACCCACCTTTTCATGTTCAGCTTTGGAATAGTCTCCGAGCTCCTTCATGTCACCGAGGACAGCGATTTTGCGCCCCTTGGTCGTGACTTCGTCGAGTGTGTGCAGAGCCTCTCGTACCGCTATAGGAGAGGCATTGTAGCTATCATCTATGAGGATCGAGCCTGCGAGACCTCCGATGAGTCTCATACGGCCTCGAGGGCTCTCATACTCCTCGAGTGCTTTCGTCCAGTCCACGGTCTCCATACCGAGGGTGAGGGCCACGGCCCGTGCAGCAGCAAATGGTACAGCCAGATGCCCGCCGACTATGCCCTCGACTTCTATAGCTGAGACATCCTTGCCTGTAGTGAGAACCATTTTTTCACCTCTCGGGAGACGATGCGGTCCATCGGTGTATGCGATAGAGACTTCGTCTATATGTACATCGGCTTCGCGTGAAGTACCAAAAGTAATCCTTCTCGTATTGAGCTTGGCGACTTCTCTCATAAAGAGTTCATCATCAGCATTGACGACGATGGTACCAGTGCGAGAGAGTGCCTCCGCGAGTCTCATTTTCTCAGCGAGTACTTCCTCTGGTCCTTTGAAATACTCGACATGCACAGGCACGGTCGACATACGAGTGAGTACCGCAATGTCTGGCTTCATCCAGCGAGTAATCGAAGCGATATCGCCTGGGTGATCTGCGCCGACCTCGAGGACGAGGTACTCTGGATAGGGGCGTCTCGTGATGATGAGTCGCGCTCCACGGAGTACATTATAAAACCAGACTTTCGGCGATGACCAACCGTTTGGACAGCCGAGTATAGTGAGCGGTACTCCTATCTCAGAATTGAAACTCTTTTCATTTTTCCTCGCATGGTATCGAGTAGAGACGACTGCATAGATAGCGTCCTTGGTCGAAGTCTTCCCCACACTTCCCGTCACCGCTATGATGCGTGGCTTGTATTTACGGAGCACCATACTCGCTTCGAGAGCGAGTATAGAGGTCAGTGTTTTCCTGAGTAGTGTCTTCATATGGTCGTTTGTAGAGAAATCAGCTATCAACGGTCCGGAGCTATATCATAGTAATTTATAAGGAATTTGACGAGGTCTACGAACGGATAAGTCAAAGTGTGGGATGCATACTCGGCACCTTTGGGATAGACCGTATAGAGGAATACGATAAAGCGTGGATTGTATGCGGGGAAATAACCAAAGAAGGAATGGAGATAGCGGTCCTTGTAATAGCCACCCTCAGGACTCGGTATCTGGGCCGTACCGGTCTTTGCGGCTATAGAGTAGTGAGGCATTTTGACCACACCGCCGAGGAGGGCCTTGTCGACGACGGTGACGAGCATGCGCGTGATGCTCTCAGAGGTGCCGGGTGAAAGGACGCGTTTATCACTCACATAAGACGGAGTTTTTGAGACACCGGAGAGGTAGTCGATACGACGGACGATGTGCGGATTTGGCAGTATGCCACCATTGCCGAGCGATGAGAGCGCTCGCACGGTCTCGATAGGTGTCACGGCGATACCTTGTCCGAATGCAGCAGTCACATGTTCGACATCTCGAGGACTCTTGAGGTTTGAGACGAGACCAGGAATCTCGCCTGGTAGATCGATACCAGTCTCTTCACCGAGACCATAGTTCATAAAATATTTTGTGAGCGAGTCGTTGCCGAGTTTCTGAGCGACGAATGCCATACCCACATTGAGCGATTGGCTCAATACTTCCTGCATGGAGACGATTCCACGAGCCTTGCCATCAAAGTTTGATATCTTCGCCGTATTGACCACGATACTACCCTTGTCATCATAGGTCGTCGACGGTGTGACGACACCTGCATCGAGACCTGCGGCCATGGCGAGAGGTTTTATGATAGAACCCATCTCATAGACGCGTTCGACGAGCGGATTGGCGAAAATCGAAGCGCTTTTGACTGACTGTATGTCGTTTGGGTCATAGGTCGGTAGAGATGCCATAGCATAGATCTCACCCGTCTTTGGATTCATGATGATGCCACCAGTCGTATCAGAATTCCATTGTTTCTCGACCGAAGCGAGCGCTCGCTCGAGCTCAGATTCCACTGTCGGCTCTATGGTCGTCACGATATCTCCCTCTGCGTGTTTGCCATCAAAGAGATTGCCAATATCAGAAAACATCTCTACGAAAAAATTGGCATAAGGAGTATCTGAATCACGAGAAAGCACATCTTCATAGTATCGTTCGAGACCGTAGCGTCCGCCAAATCGATTGTCCGCATCATATCCGACAAAGCCGAGTACATGAGCAGCAGAGGTCTGTGCTGGATAGTAACGCCATCGTTCCTTGTACACATTGATGCCTGTGAGTGTCAGCGCTTCGATACGATGTGCTGTCTTTTCATCGACTCTCTTTGCGAGCTCTTCATAGGGATCGGTCGTCTTGCCGAGTTTGTGGAGAAGCGCTGTCTCGTCGATGTCGAGGACACCTTCGAGCGCATTGACGATGTCCTCAGGGTGAGCAACCTGTTTCGGGTTGAGAGCGACAGTATAGCCCGAACGCAATGTCGCGGCAGAGACGAGACTGCCGTCACGATTACTCATCAGTATCGAACCACGATCAAATATGACTTCCCCGCGTTTTACATACTGGCGATCGGCCTGCTCAGCGTAGAGCGACGATCGCATCACCTGTAGGACATAGAGCCTGCCTGTGAGAAGCAATGCAAAAGCAATCACCAATACACTGAGGGTTTTTAGTCTGTCGGTCCTCAGGTGCTTCATAGGTAGCTCTCCTCGAAGAGATGATTATCGGTTAAAGGTAAGTCCTGAGCGATACGATACAAATGTCGTCGCTTCTTTGCCCGCTTCTTCAAATCCGAGAGATTTTGCATATGCCAGAGAAATACCTCGCTTCAAGGTGAGATACTCAGCCTCTTTCTCTCCGAGCGCTGATGTGAGTGTCGATATATCACTCTCGAGAGATGTCTTTGCGACCGCATTGACTATCGTCGCGTTTACAAAGTAAGCATACGAGAGTATGAGGAGTCCTATCACACCAAAAAGAGCCCAGGTGAGTATAGGTGTTTCAATCTTTTCTATATTTTCTCGTACATACTGTGTCATGTGCTTTGTTGTTAATCTTTTTTGATAAATATCCTCAGTTTTGCGCTTCGAGAGCGAGGATTCTTCTCTGTCTCAGAATCTGTTGGTATTAAAGGCTTTTTTGTCATTTGAGAACCAATACCCTCCTTTTCCCATTCTTTGAATACCTGCTTGGCGATACGATCTTCGAGGGAATGGAATGATATGACCGCTATCCTGCCCCCTTTTCGAAGGACGCTACCTGCCTCCGCAAGACCCACCTTGAGGGCTCCGAGTTCATCATTGACGGCTATACGGAGTGCTTGGAATGAGCGTGTTGCTGGATGTATGCGACCTCTACGGTATGATGCGGGTACTGCATTCTCGATGATCTCTGCGAGCGCACTCGTCGTCTCGATAGGATGCTCGATGCGTGCCTCGATGATCGCTTTTGCGATGCGTCTCGCGTATCTCTCTTCACCATAGGCATAGATGACATTTGCGATATCTTCTTCGGCCCAGTCATTGACGATGTCTCGCGCGGTAAGTTTCTCTGGTCCTGCATCTCGTCTCATGGTCATCATGAGAGGTTCATCTTTTCGAAATGAGAAACCCCTACCAGATGAATCAAGCTGAGGAGAAGAGAGACCGAGATCGAGTATGACTTTGTCTACTCCATCCCTACCTGCTTCATCTACAAACTTTTTGATATCTCGGAAATTGCCACGGAAGAGTCGGTACTTCCCTGCATACGACTTGAGTCTCATGTCTGACTCTTCGAGTGCTTGTTCGTCTTCATCGATACCGATGAGAAAAATGTTCTTACCACTCTCGAGTGCTGCGATGCTGTGACCTGCTCTGCCGAGAGTGCCGTCCACGACGACATCCCCATCTCTGAGTTTGAGACCGTCTATTGTTTCATGTAAAAGAACGCTCTCGTGCATGGACTAGATGATGCCGACCTGACCGAGCTTCTCAGCGAGAGCTCCTGCCTTGCCTTCAACACCCTTCTTATACTCTGACCACGATCGGTCATTCCAGATTTCTACTCTCGACTGCACTCCGACGACTGCGACCTTCGTCTTGAGTCGTGCCCAATCACGGAGGAAATCAGGGACGAGTATCCTGCCGATTGAATCCACCTCTGCCTCTACTGCACCGCCAAACATAAAGCGCGAGAATGACCTCTGATCTGCCTGGCCGATAGAACCCGAAGCGAGTCGCTCGGATATCCTCTCCCATTCAGAAGGCGTGAACACAAAGAGACAGTGATCGAGTCCTGGTGTGACTACGATTTTCTTACCCATCTTTTGCCTAAATTTCACCGGCAAAGAGATTCGGTTTTTTTCGTCTATGCTATGTGTGTATTCACCTATGAGCATGCTCGTCGCTTATGACTTCTTTGTCTTTGACTCTCGCTTTGCTCGTACTGGTACGAGTTCGCGGAGCTTGAGACCTACGACTCGTGTCATCGTCATGACATGATGCGTCGCTCCTACTTTCACCACATACGAAACTTTTTGAATTCGCATGATTGTTGTGGGTGTTTAGAGTGAAATATAAGTTTTCCACCTTTTCCCACTTGTCATATATTGTATACCATTTACTCCCACTTATACTACCTCGTTATCCACATCATGTGAAGTGGTTTTGATCACCACATCGGAGCACAACAAAAAACACCCTTTCGGGTGTCTTTTGCTCCAAATTGAGCCTTATTTATCGTCTCTCGGTCGCATCGTCGGGAATAGTATGATCTCTTTTATATTCCTCGTATTGGTCATGAGCATAGCTAAGCGATCGATACCGATACCGACACCACCTGCTGGAGGCATACCGTATTCGAGTGCTTCGACAAATTCGATGTCATTTGGCTGAGCCTCAGTGTCCCCTGCTTTTGCATTTTCTTCTTCTTTATCAAATCGCGACTGCTGATCGATAGGATCATTCAGTTCTGAAAATGCTTTCACTATCTCCATACCAGCGACGATGAGCTGAAACGCATCGACAGCAGATGGATCTTTTTCCGAACGCTTTGCGAGCGGTAGCATATCGACTGGATAGTCGGTGACGAATGTCGGTGCGATTATTTTTGGTCGTGCTGATTTTTTGTATATATTGTCTATGATTTTCTCACGAGAATCTTTTGGCTCGACTTTGACTCCGAGCTTGTGAGCTTTCTTTTCTACATCTTCACGAGAGGCCTTGTGTGGGTCGATACCGGCATGATCTTCGAGTAAATCAGCGTATGAAATACGAGTGAATTTCTTCGAAAAATCAAGTTCACCCTTCTCACTCTCGAGCTTTTTCCCTGCAAAGAGAGTCTCAGTGAGTTCTCGCATCATGTGTTCGACAAAATCCATCTGCTTGTCCGCTGTAGAAAATGCTTCGTAGAACTCGAGCATGGTGAATTCTGGATTGTGCGTGACATCGATACCTTCGTTTCTGAAATTGCGTCCTATCTCATATACTTTTGGAAAACCACCGATGAGGAGTTTTTTCAGATAGAGTTCAGGCGCAATGCGGAGGTAGAGGTCAATATCGAGTGCATTGTGATGTGTGACAAATGGTGTCGCATTGGTACCACCAGCGAGCGGTTGGAGCTGAGGTGTCTCGACTTCGAGAAACGCATGGCGATCGAGAAAGGCGCGGAGAAATGTGATGATGCGTGAACGAGTGACAAATCGACTCTTCACATCATCTGACATGAGGGTATCGAGATATCGACGACGAAATCGCTCTTCGACATCTTGGAGGCCATTCCATTTTTCTGGAAGCGGTCGGAGAGATTTCGTTAGCATGGACCATGAAGTCGCGAGGATACTCTTCTCCCCTCTCTGTGTCGTAAAGAGTGTGCCTGTCACCGAGATGATATCTCCGAGATCGGTAGCATCTGAGAAGAGAGAAAAAAGTCTCTGATCCATGTCGTCCTTCTTGAACACCGCCTGGAAACGGCCCGTACCATCATCGAGCACGACAAAAAGTATCGCACCCTGACCACGGATAGCCATGATACGACCGACGACCGAGAGCATTCCTTTTTTCTCAAGTTTTTCGAAGTCAGTCTTGATTGTCGAGAGCTCATAGTCACGCGAAGACTGTATCGGGTACGGATTTACGCCCGCACTCTTCAAGAGCTCGAGTTTCGAGAGTCTGGCTTTGCGTATGTCTTCGAGAGATGCCATTTTGAATGATTCAATATTGAATATTCACTATTCAGTTTTTAGGCAACAGATACTATTTTGTAAGAAACCTGCCCCTTTGGCGTCGTGACTGGTACGATATCACCCTTTTTCTTGCCAATAAGGACGCTTCCTATCGGTGAATGATTTGATATCTTGCCTTCAGCAGTATTGACCTCTTCTGAACCGACGATTTTCCATTTCTGAGTACTCTTGTCGCTCTGTTTCTCCACAGTGACAGTCGAGCCCATAGATATAACATCACTCCTATGATCAGAGACAATCTCAGCTGTTTTCAGGGTATTTTCTATGCTTGCGATACGATCTTCTATCGTAGCCTGCATTTCACGCGCTTCTTGGTATTCTGCATTCTCTGAGAGGTCTCCGAGTGAACGAGCGTATTCGAGGTTTGCGGCAACCTCCTTTCTCTTGGTCGTTTTGAGCTCGACAAGCTCTTTTTCGAGTTCCTTGAATTTCTCAGTAGTAAGATATTTTGTGTTTTCTGTCATTTCGAAAATTGATTAGCAATATCCGCATAATAACACAAAAGGATGGTCAGACAAAGGATGCCCCCGCTCTACCGCGAAACCTCTAGATATTCGGGCGTATTTTCGTGCATCCAGTCGAGCATTTCCCTCATGACATAGGTGCCTCCATAGAGATTCGTCCTTGAGCCATGTTCCATGATGATGACGAATGCATAACGCGGATTCTCATATGGGAAAAATCCCGTGACCCATGAATTGACAAATTGTTTGAATACACCGAGCTCAGCGGTACCGGTCTTTGCCGCGACAGCGACATACGGAACATTGAGACCGCTCGCAGAACCTATCTGGGCACCCAGGCGCATACCTCCTCGCACGATTTTGAGATGATCTTCACTCACTGGCAACAGTTCACCTGGTAATACAGGTATGGTGCTCGATGCTATAGAAAGTATAGTCGGATGGAGTAGTATGCCACCATTTGCGATGGATGAAACAGCTCGGAGCATCTGCAGGGGCGTCACTTGGAATCCGTACTGCCCTATGGCGGTGTAGTAGGTATCGCCAATTCTCCATGGATCTCCTGGAAATACGCGATCCTTCCATTCAGGTGATGGTATGGTGCCATCTGGTCCAGAGAAAAATCCTGACTCAGGGCTCGTGCCGAGATTGAAAAGTGAAAGGTATTTATTGATACGATCTATACCGAGCCCTGGCTGATCACCATATCCACCCCCGACTTCATAGAAATACACATTTGAAGACACTGCGATAGCGTGTTGCATATCGACTAGACCATGAGCTTTCCAGTCATTGAAGACAGTCTTTTTCTCTGGGTCGTAGGGATTTGGCACACTGATAGAGCCGGTAGACAGTATCTGCTTCTCCGGTGTGATCACTCCCTCTTCGAGGGCACCGATAGCCACATACGGTTTTACAATAGACCCTGGTGTATAGAGACCGCTCGTCACACGATTGAGAAACGGTTTTCGTATATCAGAAAAATATTTAGTGATCTTTGCTGCGTCGGCACCAGAAGACATGACCGCATTGTCGTATTCAGGGTAACTCGTGAGTGCCACTATCTCCCCTGTATGTACATCCATGATAGCTCCACCACCTCCAGTAAATCCGACTCGATTGGCGAGATCTCGTATAGCTTCGTAGAGTTTCTTCTCTAATCGTGCGTCTATAGAGAGGGTGAGATTTGCACCATCGACAGAAGATCTCAGGGTCGATTCTGATTTCACTTCTCCGAGCGCGTCAGTCTCGACGATTTTCACACCGTGCGAACCAGAGAGGATATCGTCAAAATATTTTTCGACTCCATCCATAGCTTGAAAATCATTTCGATAATAGACACCATATTTATCTTTTGCTGGGTATTTGACATAGCCAAGGACATGAGAAAACCCCGCATCTTTTGTGTAGGCTCGTATCGAAAAATCACCATCTTCACCGAGAGCATTCCAAGCGAGTTTTGTACCAAATCTATCAAATATAGCTCCTCGCTGAGAGAAAAGTATGGTTTCCTTGAGTCTATTTGCCTCACTCTTGGACGCATAGATAGAACCATCTCTCGCCTGGAGTACCCATGAACGCCCGAGAAGCACGATGAGTAGTAGAGAAAACACGACCGATAGTGAGACGATAGTCGTGAGTGATATAGGTTTTTCGATACGCCCTTCAAACTGATGCACATCAAAATCAGGGAGATTCTCTGAGTCGAGAAATATCTCATCTGGATAGATCTCTACTGATGGTTTGCCTCGCTTACGAAAGCGTCTCTTCCAGCTCGAAAACATATAGAGAGTTTACCACGATACCCTACGACGAATGAAAGTAATGACTGGCAATAGGATGAGTGTCGCTATAGAAAATACATATGAGACACCCCAGAGAGACACAGTCGAGCCGTAAAAAATGTCTATGAAAAATGCCCAGAGAAATGCCTCTATGAGAAATCCCGTGACAAAGGCAAAGATGAGTATGAGAGCCGCTGTCACATACCACGGCAAATAGAGAAATGAGAGACCGATAGCTATGTGGTAGAGAGCGTGTCTCATTTGCGAGTAGATGTCGCAGGCATCGTGCCTACCTCGACATATGAGAGTTCTGATAAAGCCAGTGGCATTTTGAACAGAATCTCTTGGAGAGAGTCTGTCGAATCGACTATGATCTCCTCTATGACACCGATGACATTCAATTTTGATTGCGCAAAACGGACAGGGTCGCCTTTTTCAATACCGACTTCTGAAGGCAGAGTCGCTCTGAAATTGCCTCCTCCACGCCCTTCGGCCTCGACTTGTATAGCTGATGGACCGACGAGGACAGGGACTTTCCTACCAGCAGACGAGAAGAGATTGACCTTTGCGGTATGGCCGTAAACCTCTGACACATCACCTACGAGTACATCTGTCGATGCATATACTTTGTCACCTACTGCTACCCCATCACTCGAACCCGCGTCGATAATGAGCGAATCATATGGTGAGAATGGCGGACGAGAGAGTACGGTCGCGAGCACCATACGGAGAGAAGTGTGCCTGCCGAGGAGCGCACGGAGAGTCTCGTTTTCTTTTCTGAAAGAATCGAGCATGAGTAATGACGGCTGGAGCGAGAGCGAATCTGCTCGGAGACGAGCATTCTCTTCGATGAGTGACCTCTTTGATGCGACGAGACTAGCATATCGAGTGACTGTATCTCCGAGGAAAGTACCTGACTTTAGAAAGACCGATGTGACGGGATAAAAAATAGATCCATAGAGATGTGGAAATATGATATGGAGTAGAAAAAAAAATACTACCAAAACGATGAGGCTCGTCCTCTTTCGAAAATCCTTTCGTGCCGCTGGATTACTGCGCCTTAGGTAAATCATCTTCGCTTTCTATGAGAACATCACGGTATTTTTCCAAATCTTCGAGTATGATGCCGGTACCTCGTGCCACTGCTGTGAGCGGATCCTCTGCGATGTGAACCGGTATTTTCGCATGCTCTTCGATGAGAACATCGAGACCCCTGATGAGCGCTCCGCCACCGACGAGATAGACACCGCGATGCATCACATCAGCGAGTATCTCAGGTGGAGTGGTCTCGAGGACTTCCTTGACTGCTTCTATGAGATTATCTATCGATTGAGAAACTGCTTCGCGAATGTCGGCATCAGTAATGACGACTTCTCGTGGCAAGCCTGTGACGAGATCGCGTCCTCGTATCGCCGCTTCGTGTGGACGATGATCTGGCACGACGACGCCGATAGACATTTTTACATCTTCAGCAGTCTTTTCACCGACGAGGATTTTGAATTCATTTCGTATGTACGAAATGATGTCATTATTGAAACGATCTCCTGCAATCTTGAGACTCTTTGAACGGACGACCCCTCCGAGAGATATCACTGCCACATCGGTCGTACCACCACCGATATCTATCACCATATTGCCAGCAGGCTCATGTATCGGGAGCCCTATACCGATAGCCGCAGCCATCGGCTGTTCGACGACATGCACTTCGCGTGCACCGGCATTTTTTGTCGCATCTCGCACCGCACGAGCCTCGACATTGGTCACTCCTGCAGGGATACCGACAATGACACGAGGACCAAAAAACTTCTTTGAATCTTTTTGAGCTTTGTTCAGGAGATAGACAATCATCTCTTCGGCCACTTCAAAATCAGAGATCACACCGTCGACAAGTGGTCGCACTGCCTGTATGTGGCCCGGGGTCCTGCCGAGCATGTCTTTTGCCTGACTGCCAACAGCTACGACACGACCGGTCTTTTGATTGATAGCGACGACTGATGGCTCATTGATGACGATACCCTGACCTTTCATATACACCAGCGTATTGGCCGTACCGAGGTCTATGCCGACATCGTGTGAGAACGCTTTGTAGAGTTTTTCTAGTAATCCTTGAATCACGGAATATAGTTGTTATTTACCAAGCCTACTCAGAAGCTCCTTTTCCGCAAGCATCGAGATGGCGCCGGTCGATCGCTCTTTTACTTCATATCCACCTTTTTCGAGCGTCTTGTCAGAGACTACGATACGCAGTGGTACACCAATGAGGTCAGAGTCAGCAAATTTCTCTCCTGGACGAATATCGCGATCATCATAGAGAACCTCAATCCCTTTTGCAGAGAGAGAGGTATAGAGCTTGTCGGCCTCCTTCTTTGCCTTGCCGTCCTTACCATCGACAAGTATGAGGTGTGCTACAAACGGCGCAATCGATGTAGGCCATACAATGCCTTTGTCATCTGAGAGGACCTCGACTATGGTGCCCATGATCCGTCCTGGGCCGAGACCATATGAGCCCATGATGACAGGCTTTTTTCCACCTTTTTCATCGACATAAGATAGCTCAAGTGCGTCTGAGAATTTTGTACCGAGATTGAATATGTTTCCTACCTCTACTGCTTTTTTCTCGACGAGGTCAGCGCGTTTTAGACTGAGGTCCTTGAGCACTGCGTCATTGAGCACTTCTTTATTGACAGCAATTTTCTTTTTCTCATCTACATAGATGACATCCTCACCAGCGTCAGTCACGGTCTGAAACTCATGTGAATATTTTGAGAAACTACCGCCCGTCGCAAATGTCACATAGGTCATATCACCCAAGCCGAGACGCTCGAATACACGAATGTATGCCTGTTTTGCTTTCTCATAGAAAGCGTCGTGGCTCGCCTGATCGAGCGAAAATGAATACAAGTCCTTCATGAGGAACTCTCGACCGCGCATGATGCCAGATTTGGCGCGAGCTTCGTTTCTGAACTTGGTTTGGAACTGGTAGGCGTAGACAGGTAGATCACGATACGAATGAATATATTCGGTCATGAGCGCGGTAAGAGGTTCTTCGTGCGTGAAGCCGAGTCCGAGCTCGGTACCATTTTTGAGTTCAGTCTTGAACCAATTGTCGACGACAGCATCTGACCAACGATTCGTCTTCTCCCATGTCGTTCGCTCTTGAAGAGCGGTGAGTATGAGCTCTTGTCCGCCAATGGCATTCATCTCCTCGCGGATGATCTGTACGATTTTTTCCATCACGCGCAATCCGAGTGGCAAATACGAATACACTCCAGCCATCTCTTTGTGTATATATCCGGCACGAATCAGGAGTTGAGCATTTTTTGCTACTTCATCCTTTGGCGCCTCTTTTCTCGTCTTCGTAAATAGAAGGCTTTGTCGCATATGTAGGCCTATAATAACGCGTATTTACTAGGTTTGTAAGGACTTGACTTTAGCCTATATATTGTGCTATAATATACAAGGAATGAAAACCTACATTCGTTCAAAAGCTCATTCCGAAGCTCATTCGGAAATCAATCGCGTACTCGACGATCCTTTCAGGAAAGACGAGGAACGCTGGGAACAGTGGTTCAATCAACTCACACCGATGCAGAAAGTGTTTGTGTTGGAGGAGAGTTGCACTGGCTCTGGTTATGGTCCGGGCAACACCGTCCTGATCTAAACTAAAATAAACTAGGAGGAAATGCATCATGCATGTTCATGCCTAAATACGCCACCGAAAAGTGGCGTATTTATTTTCTCTAAAACAATTTCGCAATATCACGATATGTCACGACGAGCATGAGGAGTATGAGTATACCGAAACCGATAGCGTTTATGGTATTTGCTATCTTTGGTCGTATTGGCTTTCTCATCACCGCTTCGATGAGTACAAAGAGTATGCGTCCTCCATCGAGTGCTGGAAATGGTATGAGATTCAATACTGCGAGATTGAGTGAGATGAATGCAGTAAATGACATGAGGTAGACGAAGCCGAGGCGAGATGCGTCTCCGACGAGTCCGGCAATACCGACTGGACCTGAGATACCAGAAACATCAGCATGGCCCTGAACTGCATCTATGATGAGCTGGTAGAGATGAGAGAAAATGCTCGTAAAGAGTGCGCCAGTGAGTCGGCCACCTTCGATGAAGGCACGATACATCGGGAGCTTTGCTTCGCCGACCATATCCATGGAGACACCTACCGCATAACGATCCTCAATGAGACCTTTTTCTGGTACGACTCGGACATACATGTGTTTTTTCTCTACATCACCGCGCACGATATCAAAAGCCACTACCCCACCAGAGGAATCTACTACTGCCTTCTGCACATCTTCAACAGAGGTGACCGTCGTCGTCCCAGCGCGAGAACGAATCGCAAAGATACTGTCGCTCGGGAGGATACCAGCTCGTGATGCAGGAGAATCAGGTGCTATACCTGTGATGATGACTCGCTGATTTTGTATATACTCACTATTTTGTTCAGAGACACCAGTCGTGAGTCCTGATGAGAGTGCGATGGAAAAAAGTACCCACGCAAAAAGTATATTCATCATGACACCTGACCCGAGTACGATTGCCTGTGCCCAGCGAGGTTTGTGTACGAAACTACGCGAAGCATCAGGGCCTGAGATATTCTCGGCGTCAGGAGTCTCTCCAAATATCTTCACAAATCCGCCAAAGGGTATCCAGTTTATCGAGTAGATGGTCTCCCCTATCTTTTTACCCCACATGCGAGGTGCAAAGCCGAGACCGAATTCATCGACACGAATACCGAGTCGTTTTGCTGCAAAGAAATGACCAAACTCGTGCACGAGCACGAGTACAGCGAGAACTATGAGGAAAATGACGGTAGACACGCTTTTTTTGGTTTTAGCTCAGTATTTCTTTTTCTTTCTTCTCCATCATAGCTTGGAGCTTCTTGTTGCCTTCATCGACGAGTTTCTGCATCTCAGCCTTGAAACGGAATTTCTCATCTTCGCCCATGCCACCCTCTTTTTCCTTTTTGTCTATATCAGCATTTGTCTCATCTCGATGTTTGCGAAACTGTATACGGGCTTGCTCAAATTTTTCTTTTGCCATCTTTACTATCTCAGCACGCCTATCACCTGTGAGTTCTGGAAATGACACTCGAACCCCCCTCTCATCCACCGAGACAGAGACACCGAGATTTGCGAGAGTGATGGCTTTCTCTATCGCTTTGACGAGAGAGTGATCCCACGGAGTGATGCGTATGGTGCGAGGATCCTCGCTCGTGATACCTGCAGCCTGATTGATAGGCATATCAGAGCCATACGCCTCGACACGCACGCCGTCGAGTACAGCTGGATTGGCTCTACTCGATCGGATCTGGCCAAATTCCTTTGCGAGCCACTCCTCGGTCGCTTGTATATGTTTTTTTAGTTCTGCAAAATTGTATGTCATATATATGTAGTATAACCTCGATTATTTGACTGGCACAAGGAGAGCTACCCGTTCGAGTATGAGCTTTACCGAAGGGGCACGATCGCCGAGATACGAGATACACTCCACGAGCTCACGCTCAGCTCTAGACGAGAGTCGGCGTGAGGTGTCTCTGCGTGTCTCTTTGAGAAGTGCGATGAGAAAATCTTTTACCTCGGACTTGATACCTTCCTCCGCCATGTCTTTTGCTTTCTCGAGACGCGCCTTGTATCCAGATTTCATAAATTTTCTCGCCTCGACTTCTTGCTGTGCCGTCGAATGCTCGTCATGTCGCACGATATAAAAACGAGAAAGAAGTGTCGGTAGAAATACTGAACGAGATGGAGAAATGACAAAAAAATGTGTGTCGGGTGTCGGTTCCTCAAAAGCCTTTAACAGAGAATTTTGCGCTTCATGTGTCATAGATCTCGTCGCAATGACAAATATCTTTTTGCCTCCATCGAGTGCTCGTTCGATATGTCTCCCTGCGATAGTGCGACTATCATCGACTGAAAATGTTTCATGCTCCGAATACCAAAAATCAGGATTGCCTCTGCGCTCTATACCAAAGTGCTCTCGCAAAAATGCTTCTATATATGCGACTGCGAGCGCTCGATCCCCTTCTATGAGATAGGCGTGATGGAGTTGTGTGGGATTCATCAGTTTGATTATAACAAAAAACCAGCTTGTGCCGGTTTATTGATTATCGCTTTGCGATGATAGTCTTTTTGTAGACATCGAGATGATCGAGAGCGATACCAGTACCTTTGGCCACACAGTAGAGTGGCTCCTCAGCGAGTACGGCTTTGACACCAGTCCTACGGAACATGAGCTCAGGAAGATTTCGTAGCATGGATGAACCACCAGTCATGATGATACCCTGATCGATGATGTCCGCAGCGAGTTCTGGTGGAGTGTCTTGGAGGACATCCTTGACCGCCTTGATCATGTCGCGGAGCTCGCGAGAAACAGCTTTCACTATTTCATTTGTCTTTATCTCAGTCGAACGAGGAAGTCCTGATATAAAATCACGGCCCTTGATGATCATAGAGAGTTCCTCTTCGAGTGGTACTGCTGAACCAATATTTATTTTGATATCTTCTGCCGTCTTGTCTCCTATCGCGAGATTGAATGTCTTCTTTATATAGTCAGCTATCGCAGCGTCTATCTTGTTGCCTGCACATTTGACCGAGGTCGAAGCGACGATACCACCGAGAGAAATCACTGCCACATCTGTCGTACCACCACCGATGTCGACGACCATGTGCCCACGAGCTTCATGGATAGGTATACCAGCACCGATAGCTGCGAGAATCGGTTCTTTGACTACATAAGCACTCTTTGCACCTGCACGAATAGCTGCTTCGACGACTGCGCGTCGCTCTGTCGATGTGATACCTGCAGGGACTGAGACGAGTACTTCAGGCTTCCAGATATTCCATTTACCGAGAGCCTTGTCGATAAAGTAGCGAAGCATCGCTTCGGTCACGCGATAGTCCGCGATGACACCGTCTTTCATCGGACGATATGCAATGATGGACTCAGGTGTGCGACCAATCATGTTTTTCGCCTCTACTCCGACAGCGAGTATTTTGTTGTCTTGCTCAGAGACAGCGACGACGGATGGTTCATTGAGAATGATGCCCTTGTTTGGTACGAATACGAGTGTATTCGCAGTGCCGAGGTCTATACCGAGCTTCTTCGTGAACAAAGCCATAAGTGGCTCTACTATACGCTTTCTGGGCTTTTTATCAACTCACATGCTTACAGTGTCCAATCATACTTGACTACCTCACATGACAGGCGTAGAACAGATGGCAGTCACAGCACTTTATGCAATCCCTACGACACTTGTCTCATACACCCACTTGCCTTACAGAAGAGTTCGAAGCGCTCCGTGCATTCAATGTAGACATAAAATCGCGCAAACAAGAGTTCCTCGCATTCGTGAGAGAGTTTCCTGAGTTACGAATTTTTCTCGGTATGGTCGAGAAGCGCCTCGGACCGACCGCATCAGCGACACTCTGGTTTCGAATCTGGTGTGCAATGCGCGACGATGCGAGAAATGGATCGACTGCGACTGTGGACGCACTCAGCGAACTACGGTCGTTTGATCCTCGGGATATCGACTATCCACCTGTAGATTGCGACAAGCCACTCTCTTTCTACCTCGACAAGCTCAGCGAACTCGTCGAAACTACCGCTTCCTAGGAAGCGGTTTTTTAATTTCTTCGTATATCTACCCCGAGTGCAGTGAGACGCTCTGTGAGATTTTCATACCCCCTATCTATCACATATGCATTTTCTACGATCGATTCACCTTTTGCGATGATAGCCGCAATGACAAACGCGATCCCTGCTCGTAGATCAGGTGCCTTCACTTTCTTGCCAGACAATTTTGTAGAACCCTTGATGAGCACACGATGAGTATCTTGAGGTGTGATATGAGCACCCATAAAAACAAGATCGGATATATAACCGAGACGACCTTCATATATAGTCTCGAAGAGTGCACTCTCACCGTCCGCCTGTGTGAGAAGCACCGCTATCGGAGCCTGCAAATCAGTCGGAAGTCCTGGGTACTCATGCGTTCTCACATTGACTGCAGATACCGATTGGGCACCATATACGGTAATAGTATCTTTCTGTATCTCTATCTTTGATCCAGCAGTACGGAGTATCTCAGTAATGATCTCAACATGTTCAGGAACACAGCCTTTGATCGTTATTTTCTTACCCGCGAGAGTACCGAGTATCATAAAACTCCCAGTCTCTATTCTGTCAGGCATAGTCTCATATACTTTCTTTCCTGAAGTGAGAGGCTCACCACCTTCGATAACGATGGTCGATGTGCCAGCTCCGGTGATATGGGCGCCACATGCATTTAGAAAATCCGCGAGCGATTTGACCTCTGGTTCGAGTGCGCAATTTTTGAGTACGGTCCTACCTTGTGCGAGTGTCGCGGCCATCATGAGAGTCTCGGTACCTGTATGACTCTGCACTTTGAAGAAAAATTCCATACCGTGCAATCCTTTTGGAGCCTCTGCGACATATGTCTCTCCTTCTGAACGGATAGTCGCACCAAATCTCTTGAATCCATCTATGAAGAGATCGATAGGTCGGTTGCCGAGTGAACACCCTCCTGGATTCGGAAAAGCCACTCTCCCCATACGCGCAAGGAGTGGTCCTGTGAGCACGATAGACGAACGCATCGAACGCGCTGGACCATCAGGTAATGTCGTCTCGAGTTTTTTTGGTAATGTGAGAATGCGACGATTCTTTGATGTCTCGATCGAGATGCCGATACCTCCGAGGAGCTCACTCATGCGGTTTACATCTTCTATCTCTGGTATGTTCCGGATATCGACATGATCAGTAAAAAGCACAGCACTCGCCATCACTTTCAGTGCTGCGTTCTTTGCTCCACCGACTGAAATCTCGCCTTGCAGTTTCTTCGCACCATCGAGACCTTGTATTCGGAAAAAGTCCTGTGTCATGCAGACTATTCTACATTCTCTCGCTCCAGAAACAAAACCGCTTGCTACTTGATACTTTCTCATTGATACTTATTTTATGTACCTCATAAAGGCCATACCGATAGCACGAGGCACTCCCCTCGACATACTCTCCTACTGGAGCCCTGAGAGCGCGCCAAAAGGTAGCGTCATCAGAGTGCCACTCCGCAAGCGCGTCATCGGCGCTATAGTCGTCTCGTCTGAGCACGCCCTCGAAGCAAAAGCAGAGATTCGTGGAGCAGAATTTGAGGTAAAGAAAATCGAGAGCGTGAAACCTCGACAGATATTTTTACCTGAGTTTTTCAAAATCGCAGAGGAAGTGTCACGCTACTATGCTGCATCGATAGGCTCAGTCCTTTTTTCTCTCATACCGACAGCCATACTCGCTGATACCGACAAAGCGCCAGAGATAGATGGTGGATTGAAACGAAATAAAATCCGCGAATCGTATGTACTCCAAAAACCGGACGACGACCGCTACGCACACTACAAGAGTCTCATACGAGAACGATTCGCAAAAAAACAATCAGTCTTTATGGTCATGCCAACCATAGAGGACATCAAACGCGCCTGCAGTTATTTTGAAAAAGGTATCGAACCATACACCTACATACTCCACGGAGGCATGACTCGTGCCGAAATATTGAAAATGTGGAAAAAAGCTCTCGAGGATACTCATCCTATCGTCATCGTCGCGACTGGTACTTTCCTCTCTCTCCCACGAAACGACATCACGCTCTACATAGTCGAACGGGAAAATTCTCGTTCATACAAGGATCAGGTGAGACCATTCCTCGACGAGCGCCTCTTCGTCGAGCGATTTGCTGTCGGTACTGGTGCTGACATCATATTTGGTGACTCATGCCTCAGGGTCGAGACACTCTATCGCGAGGAAGAAGAAAAACTCGTCGAATACGCTCCTCTCTCCATGCGCTCGCTCTCGACTGCCCGCGACACTCTCGTCAACATGAAAGAGAAGAAAGATTCTGAGACACGATTTGCTGTACTCTCACCAGAGCTCATAGAGCTCGCACGGAAAAACAAGGAGGAGAGCGGTCTCATGTTCGTCTTTGCGGGTCGCAAAGGACTCTCACCGTCGACTGTCTGTGCTGACTGTGAGAGTGTCGTATCCTGCGAGACCTGTAGTGCACCTCTAGTACTCCATGGCTCGGGCGACAAACGATTCTATCTCTGCAATCGTTGTGGTGCACGCTATGATTCTGAGACCAAGTGTCGTGACTGTGGTAGCTGGCGACTCCAGCCACTCGGTATCGGCACTGAGCTCGTCGAAGAAGAGCTTCGCAAGGCTGTCCCAGGTATCTCAGTCATGCGTTTCGACAAACTCTCCATGACGAGTCACAAAAAAGCTCTCGCCCTCGCTGAAAAATGGTACTCCACCCCAGGTTCAGTCATGGTCGGTACCGAGCTCGCCCTCCTCTATCTCGACAAACCTATCGACACATCGGCAGTGGCATCGCTCGACGCTTTTTTTTCGATACCTGATTTCCGTATCAACGAGAAAATATTTTCTATCATTTTGCGAATGCGCTCAATCACGAGAAAAGAGTTTCTTCTCCAGACCCGCAAACCAGATGAGCCAGTGCTCACCTATGGCATCAAGGGTAACATCATCGATTTTTACCGAAGCGAAATCGACGAGCGTCGCCGTGCCTTCTTTCCACCATTTGGTGTGTTTATAAAAATTTCTTATACAGGTAAACGCGAAGACGCACTCGTAGCAATGGATCATCTGAAGACCCGTCTATCGCATTGGACCGTGACTGTATTCCCCGCCTTTATCGCGACGGTGAAAAACCAGTTCATCATGAACGCACTCGTCAAACTCCGTCCTGGAGAATGGCCAAATGAAGAGCTCCTCGAGCACTTGCGTGCCCTCCCACCGTCCTATGCGATAAATGTCGATCCTGAAAGTCTCATATAACACACCTCGGCATTACTATAATATGGCTATATAGAGCCATATAAATCCCATACACATAGTGTCATATATGGTACTATGTGTATGGGATGTGGAGGTGCGATATGATGTATATAGATAGTTGACTTATGTGCTATATGTGGTATAATGGTAACAGAGAGTGAGAGATGGGAACAGGACTAGGAACAATTCCGTTCACGGTCCCCGACCATCCCCCACCCCATGAAAAAATTCCAGAAGTTCGTTGCAAAAGGGCGCCTTCTACTCAATCTCTGGTCCGTTCGTCAACAGATTCGCCTCACTGTGGCACTCATAGACCGGATCAAGAAAGACATCGCAGGCGCACAGGATGTGCTCAGACTCGTCGAAGAGTATGTCCCCGAGAGTGGCGTCGCAAAGAAACTCGCCGCACTCGAGGCAGACAGACAGTCAAAGCTCAGAGAGCTCGAGCATCTCCGTCTCCAAGCTGACGAAATCATCACCGAACTGGCAGCTTGAGAGTGTTCAGTCCTTTTCAGGCCGTATCACGGGATACGGCCTTTTCTTTTGATATTTTCACATTTTTCTATACACTAGCAGTATGGTCACCATAGTCCAAAAGGAGGATCCAGTCCTCCGACAAATAGCAAAGCCTGTGCCAGAGAGTCTCTTTGGCACACCAAAGCTAAAAAAAATACTCCGCGATATGTCCACCGCCCTCGCATCTCAGGACGATGGAGTTGCCATCGCAGCACCACAGATAGGTATCTCCCTGCGTATATTCGTCGTATCTGGTAGCGTCATCGAGCTCCTCTACCCCGAACGCACGACGACAGAGAAAAAGGCAAAGGATATCGTCTTCATCAATCCGGAAATCATCAAGCTCTCCCGCGAACAGGAAGTCGTCGAGGAGGGCTGTCTCTCAGTACGATATCTTTACGGCACCATCAAACGAGCAAAAAAAGCGCGCGTACGAGCACGAGATGAACGGGGTAATGAGTTTGAGATCGGTGGATCGGGTCTCCTCGCTCAGATATTCCAACATGAGACAGATCATCTCGAAGGCAGACTATTCATAGATAAGGCAGACAATGTTCGTGACATGCCACCAGAAAAACCAAAAAGATAATTTCATGAAGAAACCTCTCATTGCATTTTTTGGTACACCTGAGTTTGCTGTATGGACACTCGAATCCATGAAGAAACACGGCATACTACCGAGCCTCATCGTGACAGCACCTGATGCACCAAAAGGGAGAAAACTCGTCCTTACCCCACCACCAGTAAAAATCTGGGCTGAAGAAAACAACATACCCGTCATACAGCCGAAAGAAGTCAAAAGTGATGAGTTTAGAAAAGAAATAGAAACAAAGCTCGGTGGTAGGCCAGACCTCTTTATTGTCTCTGCGTACGGAAAAATACTGACAAAGGCCCTGATAGAACAACCTCGCCATGGCACTATCAATGTCCATCCGTCCCTCCTACCACTCTTGCGTGGTGCGTCTCCACTCGAGAGCGCCATACTCTCTGACATGCGCGATACCGGTGTCACTATCATGCGTATAGACGAGGAGCTCGATCATGGCCCTCTACTCGCACAAGAGGAAGCCCTCCTCTCGACATGGCCTATCGACACAGATACACTCGGCCGACTCCTCGCACATCTCGGCGGAGATCTACTAGCGAGAATACTGCCGAGTCTCCTCGATGGCACTCTCACAGAAACACCTCAGGATCATACGAGGGCGACATTCACAAAAAAAATAAAAAAAGAGGATGGTCTCATGGATCTCAGTGCTGATGGATATGAAAATTTCCTCAAATGGAATGCGTATCGAGGCTGGCCAGGAAGTTATTTTTTCATAGAAAAGGATGGCAAGAAAATACGGATCTCTATACGAGAAGCAGAATATGTAGATGAACAATTCATCGTCAAAAAAGTCGTACCAGAAGGAAGACGCGAGATGACCTTCGCCGAGTTTGAATCCTGGGCACAGTCCTAAATCTACTCACGCAACTCTATAGAATCGAGTGTTACTGGCGTGATTGGCCTATCCTTCTCGCCTGTCGGGACTCTGCTGATGGTATCTACTATCTCCATCCCCTGTGAGACAAAACCAAATACGGTAAAACGCCCATCGAGATCAGGTCGATCACTCGAGAGGATAAAGAATTGACTCCCTCCGGTGTTCTTCTCACCTTTGTTTGCCATCGCGACGACACCGCGCTTCATGGGCACATCGTTTATTTCATCTTTTATAAAATAACCTGGATCACCTGTGCCGTAACGAGAGACATCAGGACGCTTTGTGTATGGATCACCCCCTTGGATGAGCACATCCTTGATAACACGATGAAATTTTGTCTCATCATAAAATCCATTTTTTGCGAGCGATAGAAAATTCCTTCTGGCTTGTGGAGCTTTTTTCGGATAAAACTGCATCGTGAAATCACCCTTTGATGTATGTATGACTGCGTCATACACTGCACCGAGTTCAGCATTCGAAGCCGAGAGTGCTTCTTTGCTATCAAAAGCTACGGATACGAGGTACCAAAAACTACCGAGAAAAATTATCGCAGCAACGATAAAGCCGAGCTTATTCCCTTTTAGGAATCCTTGCGCCATCGATATGCTTTCTTCAAACTACCTCGACCTATATCATATGCTCCGCGGACGACATTCTTTAAGACACGACTACTCTTCCTCAAAAAACTCATCCTACGCCTATTGCTCAGGGCGAGAGATTGAGCTATCTCGTCTTTGACATCATCTATGGCAGCGTAGAGATCATTTGTCTCGGAAACAGCACGAAATGTGCCAAATCGTGTGTGCAATGTAACTTCGGCACGGAATATATCACCTGATTTGTGATGATGAGTCGTCTTGCCCACTTCGATATCGGCGAGTACAGAGGTATCACCTACTTCGACATGTTTCTCAATAGTTGCGAGTATCTTGTCTACATAATTACCGATAGCATCCGTGAGTTCTAGATTCGTCGCTTTGAGTGTTTTCTTTATCATGATTGAATGATTGATTAAACTGGCTCAATTATATCATTTGCCCTCCTCTATTGAAATAAGTTTATGTGGTGAATGGTGACCTGATGCGATACGCACTATCAATCGTTTACCTGCATATGTAGGATCGGTCTTCAGATGCTCTCGTACGAGCTCGATGACCCGCTCATTGGCGAGACCTCGCTCAGGAGGCACGCGCACAGCAATGAGATATGAGTTGTCACTCTCTTTTTTCACAAATTCTATACCCGCATCAGTCCTGACCGAGACCCGTATATACATAAAACTATTTTACAAATTTGACTCTCCTTCAAAATTCTGTGCGACTTCAGCAAACTGCATAGTGGTCGGATCGAGTTTGAGCCATATACTCTTCCCTATCGAAGGTCGAACAGTAAAAGGCTCACCCAGTCGACGGACAGCATAATTGACGACGATGACATTTTGTCTATTGGTTCCATTCGCTGTCTTGCCTTCATCCATATGAGTCGTCTGTGGTGCGATACGATCGCCTAGAAAAGTAGCATGTGAACCGACATAGCCATCCGGAGTATTCAAGGCAGCGACGATGTAAAAGAAAACCCCACTACCGCCGGTCTCCTGTGTCAAAAGAAAAGCAATGTCCTCACGGCCGTCATCATTGAGATCATGTCTTACTTCATTGCCGAAATATCTAGTGACAATCTTCGTCGCCGAGCCAGAAGCCGCCTCAACCTCAGACAATCCATCACTGAGAGTGACAGATCGTCCTTCGATTATATATGTCGCGTCCTTTGGACTAGAACTCTTGGACACTTCGGCAATTTTTGGACTATTCTGGTTCAAATATAGAGATACACCAAAGGCGATAAAAATGATAACCACCCCGATATAGATGAATCGTTTTTTACTCATACGGTAACAGTAACCAACTTTATGCATCAATGCAAAGTACTGTATCGCATCTTTCCGCACGACAAGACACAAATTTCTCCAATCTTTTAGATTGGTGTATGATTTAGCATATGAAAAAACATACTTCTCAATTCAGAGAGACTGAAGAGATCTACATTCGACTCGATCACTATGATGACATCTTTTCTGACTTCGATATGAGACCTTATTCAGACAGAGCCCTCTCTATTGATTTTCTCGATGAGATAAAGCGAGCGGTCAGTGGGAAAAATGGCAATAGTATAGAGCTCGTACTGCATGCACCTGAAAAGAATCGTGACGAGGCACAAGAAAAAAACATCCAGAGCCGACTCGCCGCACATTTTGCTAGACACTATCGACTCCTCTCAAAGGAAAAAAATCATGTTCTCAAACTCGGCATAGGTATGGTAGTCCTAGGTATTCTCTGTATGATTTTGGTGACATTTGTAGTGTTCAAGGATCCTACACATAGCATGTTTCTCTCATTCCTCGTGGTCTTCCTCGAGCCTGCAGCATGGTTCCTCCTCTGGGAAGGTATGGATCAGATAGTCTTTCATTCGAAAAACATCAATCCCGAGCTCCACTTTTATCGCAAAATGGCTGACTCACAACAGTCAATACATTTTAGGTCCTACTAGACCTACTCCGCGGCTTGGGATGTCACTCCTCGGAAACCCACGGTTTTCCGATTCCTTCCTCCACGGGAAAACAAATGTTTTCCCGACCCCTTTCTAGTTCAATCCCAACCATTCATACAAATACAAAAAGAGACATCCGAAGATATCTCTTTTTGTATTTTGCTCCGCGGCTTGGGATCGAACCAAGGACCCTCCCGTTAACAGCGGGACGCTCTACCAGCTGAGCTACCGCGGAATATTGCGAACAAAGGCTATGATAGCAGATTTTTTGCCATGAGCAATACGGTTAAAAATCCTCAAGCTTTTTCGCATTCTGTACTTTGTAGTCTCCTATAGATACTCGTCTCAGATTTTGTATGGTACCCACCGTTTTGAGTCGTCGCGCTAGCTCCTCCGCGAGACTGCGGATATAGGTGCCACTCGATACATCAAATACCGCTCGTATGACATAGTCGTCGTACGAAACAAATCGCACATCTCTCACTATCATCGTGCGCATAGGCGCCTCGATATCTTTGCCATCTCGTGCGTATTTGTAGAGAGGTTTACCGTCTTTCTTTATCGCAGAGTAGAGAGAGACTGGTAAATCGAGTGTACCCTTCATCCCAGTGAGTGTGCTCTCTATTTCATTCGTCGATAGTGTGGGCACAGGCACAATCTCCACCACTCTACCATCTATATCGCTCGTATCTGTACGAGTACCGAGGAGAATCTCTGCTTCATAGACTTTTGGCAGACCGACGAGAGCCGTCAGATCCTTTGTCGCTGTACCGACACCTACAATGAGGAGACCTGTCGCGAGTGGATCGAGTGTCCCGGCATGACCCATTTTTCTCACACCGAGTTTTCTGCGCAATGAACGAATCACATCAAATGATGTGATTCCAGACGGCTTGTCGACGAGTATGATGCCGTCTTTCATAGTATTAGCGGACTTCTATTTCTATCGAAATATCCTGATTCATCCTATCGTAAAAGGAGAACATACCAGATGTATTGAACTGCAATGAATAACTTTCGTCTGAGCCAAACTCTCCAGACGCTATCCTCGCATCACCTTTTTTGTCGCCATTCCTGCGTTCTGCGATGTCGTGACGACTAGCATCCTTGACTGTAAATTCGACTGAGTCGCCCCTGCGTACTGACACCATCTTAGGATCAGCGTGATCTGCGTAGAGACTGATTATAGTATTTACCCCATGACCAGAGAGAAATACCGATGCATTATCAGTCCCGCGCGTCTGTATCGACTGCGAGAAATACCATGTGATACACATGAGGAGAATGATGGCTATCCAAAATAGAACCTTTTTATATTTTGAGACAAACGAAGTCGCTTTCGGCGCCTGTGATATCGTCGATGTGTCTTGCCTATTCATTTCTACTGTGTTCTCATCCATATCAATACCTTTATTATAAGGCTAAACCGTGGGGAAAAGTAGCAATACCCAACTATTTTCCGAGATTATAGAGTCTCTTCACCTCACTCGCAGAGAGCGCCCGACTATAGAGACGGACTTCATCTATAGAACCATTGAAAAATCTCACAGGAGAACACAATTTTTGTCTGCCTATCTGAAATGTACCTGCAGTTGATTTGATACCTTGTACATGAGAGACAGATGATACGAATGTTCCGTCTATATAGATGGAAGCTGTCGAACCATCATACACACCAGTCACTAGTTTCCATTGTCCCGTAGGGAGAGCTGAACCCGTCACAGCGTCTCTGACACTACCCGTGCTCTCGACAATAAAATTTGGCGTAAATCCGTTTATCTCAAATGCATATGAGGAATTTGTACAATCACCCTGTTCTTTTGTCGTTATACCAGTAGGACTCGGCTGTGATCCAGCGAGTTTTACCCATGCAGACATCGTAAGGTTGGTCGGAGAATTGATACTCGTAGACCCCTGGACCTGTACATAGCTCGTCGAACCATCAAAAGAGAGTGCTTGCCCTATCCGACCCATAGTCGGTGAAGTAGTGGTACTCGTGTTTACAGTCACACCGTTGTTACCGGCACCAGAACGATCATAGACCGTCTGGGAACGCCAATCGATATCTTTGCCATTCATCGACCAATAGCCGATAAGTCCGTCTGATATGCTCGTCTCTTTCGATCCACCTATCTCAGTCTGATTTTGGCGATAGAGATCAGAGACCTCACTCGCGGAGAGCGCTCTGTTGTATATTCGAACATCATCGATGTCCCCTGAAAAATCCTGTGGCACACCTGCATTGTTTGTCCTGCCTATCGCTATCTGTGCAGCAGCGACTGTCGGCGCCGTCACGGCTACAGAATTTGTAAATGCACCATTTACATAAAAACTCAATGTGAGTCCAGACCTCACAATGGTCACAAGCGACCATCGATTAAACAAGACACTGTTCGTCACACCAGCTACGCTCGGGAAACCTCCATCGTACCAGTGAAAATATGGCCTCTGATTTACAGGATCATAAAAGAGAGAGTAATCGAGATCAGCGCCTGACCCACCACGCATTACCGCCTCATTCACATCAAAATATGATGATGACGGGCGTATCCATGCTGACACGGTCACATCGCCCAGTATGGCGAGCTCAGGATTCGTAGCGCCAGCGGTGATGGCTACTGTCTGATTGTTGTTTGTATCTTGACCTGCAAAGTTGAGAGCCTTCCCTTTCTTACCTCCGATCCATGTCGGACCACCGATGCCTGAGAGTGCGCCATTGTTCCCCTGTCCCGAGAAATCATGTGCGATAGTCGATGTCGCCTCATCAAATGTCCACCAACCGACGAGACCTGACTGAGAGATGGTTTGACGAGTCACTTGACCCACTTGGTAGAGAGAAGTTATTTCACTTGCGGAAAGTGCTCTGCTATAAATACGAAAATCATCTAGATACCCTTGCCATTTCTGTGACACCGGTGAATTGCCATAAGCACCGATTCGGAATGGATTGTTGCCCAGTCCAGCGATACCTTTTGTGCTTATATCGACTGTCGATATAAATGCTCCGTTGAGATAGAGCGACAGGGTCGTACTCGTATATACGAGCGTCATATGTATCCACTGATTAGGCGACCGAGTAGAGACTGAGCCGAAACTGCCTCCAAGCGGTGATCCACTCCCATTGTTTATCTGCCAACCAAATTGATTCGCTGATGGATAGCCGTACGACACGATGGTGCCCGAACCTGCATTGTTGTAAGGATTCCCCGTACCATAGAATGCGTGACCGACGCTCGTGTCTGTCAGATATACCCAGCTTGAAATAGTAAAGGAGCTATAACTCGACAGATTGAGGTTTGCGCTCGACCCCTGGGACACTTCGACATACTGATTTGTGCCATCAAAGGATAGAGCCTTTCCCCGCTTTCCGCTCGCCCACGACGAAGGAGAAGTCACGATTGCACCATTGTTGCTATACCCCGAGATATCATGCGCGACAGTAGAAGTCCCTTCATTGAATGGCCACCAACCGACAATACCGAGATTGTTTGCTGGACTGACTGCGGCATCCGTCCGCAAAGGCACACACACCAAAACAAGAATCGAAACCACAAATCCAACCCACAATCTCATACTCATAGTATCATATATGGTACTATGAATATGAGATTGGAATCTGTTTTTTGATCTGGATAGTGGCATATCGAGTATCGGCATGATTATGGTGTCGTTACTGGGTCAGTAGCAGTCGATACGGTGGTGGTATCGGTAGTAGGTGTCGCGGTGGTGTCTGTGGTGGTAGTAGGTGTAATGCTGGTATCAGTCGATGTGGTCGTGGTGTCAGTCGGTGGTGTAGAAGTACCCGTCGTAGTAGTCGATGTGGTACCAGAGTCAGTAGATGAAGTGGTCGTGTCGACTGGTGTAGTCGAAGTAGATGTCGTCGTATCTACTGGAGAGATGATTGGAGAAGTAGGAGTAGTCGTATCTGGTGTCGTGGTCGAAACCGTAGAGTCAGTAATCACAGGAGTCGAGAGTGAACCATCACTCGATGCTACTGGTAGAGCACCGCAGGCGCCAGCCTCAGAACGAACGATCCCATTTGCCACATACACACAGTTTGGCTCACCGGTGATACGGTCGAGCATAGTGACACCAGTCCCCGCGAGGTTTGCACTATCCCCCACTGTCAATTTCTTCGTCGTGATCGTGTCTGAGACGAGAGTCGTCACATAGGCGATACCATTTTCGAGCTTGAGTCCTGCACTCTGGAGGAGAGAAAGCATTTGCGTGCCGATGTCTGATGACCAGACGACAGTCTGTACGACTTCGGTCTGTGTCGTCGGTACAGTGGTACTAGCCTCGGCAAGGAGCGAAGCGATGAGTGATGCAGTCGCATCGAGACGGGCGGTGAGCTCTGCAGTAGTAGAAGCGAGAGACGCGGTCGTGGATGCGAGATTTGCCACTGTAGTGTCGAGTGAAGCAAATCGTGTCTGTAGATCTGCTATCTGATTTTGCTGTTCCTGTACACCTGCGAGGATGAATGTAGAGAGTTTGTAGATATCGACACCTTTGCCACCAGTCGCGAGCACTTCTACTGGCGCTTCCTCTGCGATGAGACCGAGATGAGTACTGTCTGCCTCAGACTCGTCATTGTATTTGTAGGTAGCGACACCGACCGTGCGAATCTTTTCGAGGATGGATGTCTTTTCTGTATCATCGAGATATTCGATATCTTTTTTCGCGGTTCTCGTCGAGATGTTCACAAATGATTGTGCTGCGACATCACCGAGTACATGGAGCTTGTACTGAGGTGTTGTCGTACCGATGCCGATGTTGCCAGATGCATCGATGGAGAATTGTGATGGATTTATATACTGTTTGAGATTAACAAATACTTCAATCCTATCGGTCGTAGATGTAGCGGTAAATGACTCGAGAGCGATACCGACAGTCTCTTCTGAACCTATGACCTTTCTGCCCTCTCCGGCAATACTCGAGAGAGCTATCCTGTCACCTACCGCAATATCACCTCCTTCAAGATTTACCTTCACTGGCACACGACCAGAAAGAGCGATAGGTAGCTTGGTATCGTTTACATAAAGTTCCTCGTTGAATCCTCCAAGCCAGAATCCAGGCTTGGTCGAGACTATGCCGAGTAGCGGTGTCGAGCCCCCAAGTGCCGCGCGTTCGACAAATACTGGATTTGCAGGATCAAGTGCCACTATTTCACCCGCAGAGAGTGTCGCGTCTTTGGTCGGATATGACTCAGCGAGATCGAGAGTAGCTGATAGCGCGGCTACGGAATATATTGTTCCATCAGCGCGTGCAGCATTGGCACATGTCGGTGATGTATCATCTACACAAAGCGCACCGATAATGTCGAGCTTTGCCCCCGGTGTCGTCGTACCGATGCCGACATTGCCATCTAAATATGAATTACCTTGTACCCTGAGAGACCTGTCGCCTGGGTATGCTATATTTTTTGTACCTATCAACAGTCCATTAGCCGATCCTCCCCAATATAATCCGGCATCTGATCCTGTTCCACCACCAACAAAGAAAGAGGCTGCATTATTACTACCGACATGCAACAATGCTGCAGGACTCGTCGTACCGATACCGATGTTGCCTGAAGAATTTATACGCATTCGTTCTTGCGAGACACTTGAGCCGTCAGTTGTGTGGAATGCCAAATAACCATTCGCTGAAGTAGTCTCTGATTCATTGCCTCCAATTATTTGCGCGGACACATTGAGTGAAGATGTATCCGTCGTTCTGTTACGAGAGAACACAAGAGAGCTCGCGGCGATACCTTGTCCTGTACCAAAAGCGTGGGCGCTATTTACAACGAGTCCTTGATTTATACCTGTAGCACTTCCCGCTTCTACTGTAAGAGGTTTGAAGACATTGGTCGTACCGATGCCGATGTTGCCTGTACTTGTGATGATCATCTTTGTATCACCGACGACACCTGTGCCACCAAGCTTGAATTGCATTGAGCCAGCAATATCATCATTCACACCTATGCGCGCGCCAATAACATTTGTGTTTCCTACCCAATCTATGTTACCGGTCGCGGAGACATCGTTTGTTCGTTTGAATCTGATATTTGGAGCTGTAGGTGCGTCTACCATAAGACCGTTATTGTCCGTACCTGCGACATGTAATTTCATAGTCGGGCTCGTCGTACCGATACCGACATTACCCGCCTGCTGGATAGTGACGAGTTGATGACCTGAGACATACCCCGTCGTGTCCGTAAATGTCAAATTGCCCGTCGAATCCATATATTGATATATCCTCGCCGTACCGCTATTCAAGGATAGACCGACAGCATAACCATCAGTTGGCGATGTGAAATAAGACCTGCCTGTCACCTCGAATTTTCCATTGGTACTCGGGGTACTGATACCGACACCCAAAGTGCCTGTGACATATCCATTGCCACTTATCGAGAGCGCCTGTGATGGACTCGTCGTACCGATACCGAGATTGCCAGTCGAGCCAAATCGAGCGTATTCGGTATTGAAAAGGTTAAATGTAATAGCACGAGAAGCCACCGCACCGTTTCCTGTATCAGCGGTAAGAGATAGCACGCCACCCGAGGACTGGATATTACTCTTTATGGTCGTCGCGGTGTCTTCGAGACGAATGATCGGCGCGCTCGCTGCGACATGGAGTGCTGCTATCGGAGCTGCTGTACCGATACCGACCTGACCCGCATTGTTTACTATGAACCTCGTCGCGGTCGATGAGCCTATGACAAATGATGGTGCAGAACCCACTGCTACATCCGGATTGATTGAGAAGAGACCCCATGGAGTATTTGTAGCGACACCGACATTGCCTGCATCATAGTCCCATGTCATGAGGTCACCACTATTTATGACACCACCATTCGAGGACTTCACGCGTAAATCATTCTGACCAGCGACTCGATAGAATTGCATGCGAGATGTGCCCCCCGCAGTCGTGAAGTAGACGCCGTTCTCAGATGTATTGTTGTCGAGCCAGAGACCATCACCGACTACTGAGAGTTTGTGCTGAGGAGTCGATGTGCCGATTCCGACATCACCTGTCGCATCTATAGTCATCCTCGTAGAAGCTGTCGTCGTGCCACTCGTCCTAAATTGGAGGTTCGATGTCCCATATGGATTACCCATATAGAGAGTATTCGTCGAACTCTCTATACCGATGGCACCCATTCTGTATGTACCATCACCAAGCACTATCACATCACCCTGGCTACCGTTCCTATCGACTTGTAGTCGCGCCATCGGACTCGTCGTGCCAATACCGACATTGCCATTCAATGTATTGCCACCCACCACCATCCTCGTCGTACCATCAGTATTGAAGTAGAGATAGTTTCCATTACTCCTAGCAGCACCGATCTCGCCGCTGTTATAGCTCGATGTCGTCACGGTAAATCTGATGCCGGCGGTACTTGCGGAATTTGTATCATCGTTTTTTATGCGCAGGCCCGTAAACCCTCCAGCGTTCTGTTTCGAGACAGTGAGTAATTCATCTGGTGTCGTCGTACCAATACCCACATTACCAGAAGGATCGATTCTCATACGCTCCGTCGGGCTGCTACCAGTATTGAATACGAGAGGGCTCGAAGCTCCACCTGCCTGGAGAGTCGTCTGGTTCGACCCGAGGTAGAGATATCCATATGTCGCTATGCTACCTGTATTACCAAGCCGGATATTTTTGCCCTGACTCATTCCGGTGACTATCGAGAGATTGTCCGAAACATCCGTGCCTATAGTGCTCGTCTGATACTGTGGAGACACCGGCGCAAAAGTAATGTTGTTACCTCCCTGAATAGTGAGGAGTGACGAAGGTGATGTGGTACCGATGCCGACATTACCAGCATTGGTCACATAAAGTCTGTCAGAGTTCCCAGTTCTGAGCGACACAGAACCAGCATTGTTGTTTACAAGCGTCAGATTGCCAGAGCCATTACCGTTTGAGGCAAGGATATAGTTAGAAGCGGAGACAGGAGCACCGCCCGTCGTAAAGCCAAAGTACGAAGGCGCATCTGTGAGAGTACCCATGCTCAAGGATGTAGTAGAGTCGACAATGGTGAGCTTCGCACCTGGGGTCGTCGTGCTGATGCCGACATTGCCCGCAGGATTTATGATGAAGCTCGTCCTCGTCGATGAGCCGACGACGAACTGATTCGCATCACCTGCCACAGGATTGACCGCGAGTTTACCCCACGGAGTCGATGAACCGATACCGACGCTCTGATTCACTGCATTCCCCGCACCGTCTGATGTGCTGTAGACAGTGAGGAGCGGATTGCCATTTATCGATGCGCTGTAGCTATTGACCACACCATTTGCTGACGCTGATGTGACTGGGAGATCCGCCCATGTGATGATACCTGCATCAGACTCAAAGAATGTGTTGCCTATCTCGAGATTGTCTATGTTTGTGATACCTGACGAGAAATCATAGCGGAGTGCGCCCGAGCCAACATCGAGTCCTCCAGCGATGGTCGATGTAGCCGTCGTCGATGTCGCTGTGAGATTGCTTGCGACGACCTCACCTACTACCGAGAGTTTTGCGTACGGAGATGTCGTGCCGATACCGACATTACCTGTATCAGTAATCCTCATCCTCTCTAAAGCACTACCGACACTCGAACCTGTGTTGAATCTAAATTGGAAAGCGGTATCAGTCCTATTTATAGCCGAATTGCTCGAATCGACAGCAACAAATCCAAATGTGCTCGATCCCGGCCTGTATGTATAAAGTGTCGCGTCAGTCGAATCCTGTATATCGAGCTTGCCACGAGGACTCGTCGTACCGATACCGACATTGCCTGTACTACCCTGTACAAACATTCTCGTCGAATAGCTACCAGCAGAAGCATTTACTTTGAAATAGAGGTCGTTCGTAGCTGTCGCGCCGATCTCAGCCCAACCATTCGCAGTCACTGATCCGCCTGTGCTGAATATGAGGCTAGCGATATTTGAAGCGGCCGTCTTGTTTATATAGAATCTCGCATCACCGCTCGTCCCTGCATCGAGCGTCATAGAATTGCCTGCGACCGAAAGCTTTGTCACTGGACTCGTCGTACCGATACCGACATTGCCCGTAGTCGCTTTCACGACCATGCGCATAGCACCATCAGTGTTGTTGTAGAGCTCAAAATCACCAGAAGCAGTAGCGGCGCCGACACCCTGAACCCATTGTGCTGATGGATTCTTGTATGTGATGTCTGCACCAGCGGCATTGATGGTCTGCAACATCTCATGTGCACCACCACCGGTACCGTTGTAGACCATCAATTGAGTAGTCGGCGTCGTCGTACCGATACCGACATTACCCGTGTTAGTAACATTGAACTTGCTTACTCCCCCTACCTGGAAATCAGCAAGATATGATGTCCCTGAACCGAGAGTAGTCTCGGTCGGATTTATGAGAAGCGCAGTATAGCTCGCTGAGCCGGTCTGACTAAGCGCTGGGTAGATACCAATACCAGTAAACTGACCTGAGGAGTTTGATATCGCATTTGATCCGAGTACCTGTATAGCTGTCGCTCCAGATGAGAAAGCTCTGTTTTGTAATCGAAGTAGTCCACCAGAACCTGTGCCGAAAATATCGAGTACACTCATGGTCCCACTAAATGTAGATGCACCAGAGACAGCGAGTGTTCCCGTCGCAGTGAGATTGCCTCCTATATATGCATCACCAGCGACAGAGAGTTTTGCAAATGGAGAGGTCGTGCCGATACCAACATTGCCACCATTCACATTGAAGTAGCTGTTTCCACCTGCCATACCGAGCACGCTATCGACAGTGAGTGATCCTCCTCCACCAGTAGCGACCGTACCAAACTTGAATTGACCACCGCCTCTATGGATTTCAAAAGCTGCACCATTCTCCGCTGCATTGTAGGTGACATACGACGAACCATTCCAATACGCATTGGCACCAAATATCGCCACTCTATTTCCTACCGCAGCGTGAGTCGAGAGATAGGCAGTATCATTTATATTGAGTACACCAGATGCCGAGCTACCATATATAGCCAACTTGGTGGCCGGGCTCGTCGTACCTATGCCGACATTGCCTGCATTGAAGAATGTACTACCAGAATTAGTTATGTTGACCGATGCATTGGTATTTGTCGGTCCTAGCACTACACCACTCGAACCCGTACATCCTGAGCTCGAATTACCTGTACAGATAGGACCATAAGAATATATGTTCGTCGCCGCGCCGATACTTCCTCCCGCTAGGTCATATGGTTGGCTTATGATGCTCATTGCCGCATTTGTAAACAAAGTGCCGTTCACATACAGAGTCTTTGGAGGTGTCGTCGTACCGATGCCGACATTGCCAGCTGATGCTCCAGCTGTGTAGATAGTCATAAACGACTGATTGGTTGCCTGATTCTCTATAAAGAGTCTATTACCTCCGGCATTTTCATCGTTGCTTACTGAGAACTTCACACTTCCTGGATTGGTCCCAGCGCCGTGTGCGACAAGCAGTGATGTGCGTCCCCCTGTACCTTGAACAGTGAGATTGCCACCAGGTGTCGTCGTACCGATACCGACATTACCCGATGAGTTGATAATCATGCGAGTCGATGCAGTACCCCCTGCCATAAATTCTAGATTTCCGTTTCCGTCACTTTTGTTGAAATTGTTTCCAATCGCAGACTGGACTGTACCAGACTGATTGGTCCATTTGATAGCACCATTTGCTATCCCAGTGTTGTTCGTGTTGAGAGTGATGACGGGTGCTGTGGTGTTTGCTGCTGAGAGCTGGAGGAGGCTACTCGGCGTCGTCGTACCGATGCCGACATTACCAGAGGAATCAATTCGCATACGCTCGTTTGATGGTGAAGAACTGTTGGCAAGATCGGAATTGGTGTAGAACCGAATACCCTCGAGAGCGGCGCCCATGATTTGAAGGTCATTGCTCGAATATCCTTCAATACGAATCTGCGCCTTCCCTGTACCTATCTGATCATTAAACTGAATGCCATTGTTTTGTGCAGCAGCCGACCTTTGTACTTGGATAGTGTTTCCATTGAAATTACCGACAACATGGAGAGCTGAAGTGGGCGTCGTCGTACCGATGCCGACATTGCCTGCCACAATGAGACCATCAGTCGGTGCGTTTGTACCGAGATATGTGCTACCTATAGCGACATTTCCATTGACTTGAAGTTTAGAACCAGATGCTTGGTTTGAGTCTATCGAGACAGTCCTGCCAGATGCCGGAGTGAGGATGATGTTTCCTGTCTGATTGGCCATTATATTCGTCGACTGAGCGACACCAGCATTCCTACCCACGAGATTGACGATCGCATTCGTATTTCCGAGTACACCACTATCGACATTCATCGTCCCCGTCGCCGTCAGATTGCCTCCTATATACGCATCACCGGCGACGGAGAGTTTTGCAAATGGTGAGGTGGTGCCGATGCCGACATTGCCGTTTGTTCTCAGGTACAACTGATTTGTTCTATTGGTCCATGTGCCAATAGCAATGGGTGTTTCCGAACCACCACTAGCCCAATCAGTGGTAATAGTTTGAACAGTAGCAGAAGGGATTATCGAGAGTAGGTTTGGATTATTTGCGGCACTAAATACAGCAGCTGCAGCATCTAGAGCACCAGCACCTGTCACCACATGGAGAGTGGATTGTGGACTCGTTGTACCAATACCGACATTGCCTGCAGTCGTAATCGCAAGGCGTATATTTGAGAGTGCGGTGCCGCCTGTTGCGAGTAATATATTGGTCGATGACTGAAGGGTCAGATCTGTTGCAGTGCCACCTACAAGCGCGCCAGCAGCACTACCCAAGACACCGAATTGATTATTATTCACCGCAAAGATAGCGAGTGGACCGAGCGCCGAATCAAATTTCGCCACAGCTACTGTCGGTGAATAGACATGGAGATTTGTGTCAGGGCTAGTGGTACCGATACCTACGAAATTAGTAGCACCAGGCCTCTGGATCGTCAGAGCAGGAGAAGTACCTCCCGCTGCGAAAAAAAGTTTACTACCAGATGGTGCCTGTATGCCTAGATCAATCGCTGTGGCACCTGTGATATTGCCTGAGCCTACAGCACCGAAATCGACACCACTTGATTGGAATTTGAGCAAAGGGAAACTCGGTGCACCCACTATAGCTGAGTTGTAGTCTACTCCACTGACTACAAGTCTTGCCTGTGGACTCGTCGTACCGATACCGACATTGCCCGAAGGATCGACATAGAGACGGCTCGTTCCAGCAGCCACTGGACTAGTACCCTTTGCACTGCTGGTCTGAATATTGAAATCTCCGTATACAAGAGAGTTCGCTCCGACGAACCAATTGCGTGCAGCCACATTTGTAGCGTTGTCACTATCGATAGTCAGACCATTCCAGACAGGACCTGTGCTCGTATTCGATATGCGTAGAGCTGGAGAGTTTGAGGTCGAAGTGGTGTTGACATTCAATACGGCGTTGGGCGTCGTCGTACCGATGCCGACATTGCCAGCGTTTGTTACTTCCAACAAATGCACTGCAGTATCTGGATCAGACGATCCTTTACCTATGAAGAACGATCCCGTCCCATTATTGTCTGTATCAAATACATTTGCTAAACCAAGCGTGCTTTGAATAGATAAATTGTAATTCCCAGAACCATCAAATCGAATACCGTTTGTAACAGAATTACCTACAAAATTATTGGCTTGAAGCGGAACTACAACATCACCAGAAAAAGTCACTGTACCCGTCGCCGTCAGATTGCCTCCTATATACGCATCACCTGCGACCGAGAGTTTTGCAAATGGAGAGGTGGTACCGATACCGAGATTTACTCCAGATATGCGCACACGCTCAGCGAGAGTGCCAGATGAGAGTGTAGAGAAGGTGAAAGCCGAAGACTCCGAACCATTTGTATTGTCTGTAAATATATTACCCAGCTGATTTGTCGTGAGCCTCGTATTAGAACCATTGATGAGACGAGTCCTGATGCCTACACCCTGTCCGGCGACAAAAACATTTGTACTGTTTGTCTCCATAGAGATGACATCTCGTATTCCTGAGAAAGTGAAGGGATTTGGCACATCGAGACGAAGTGCGACAGTATTGTTTGTACCAGATGTCGATATGCCATATATGGCAGATGCACCCAGTGTATTTACACTCGTATTTGAGGTGAGTCCACCATCACCTGATGTAGACACATTCACACCTGAACCAGCGGTAGATATATTTATCGCTGCTGCGTTTGCACTCGACTGGACTATGGATACAGCACCCCCATTTCCAAAACTGCCGACATTTAGCTTCAACATCCAGTCATTTGATAGATTTGGATTTACTCTGAGAAAATTGTTTTCATATGGACTCAAACCTTGTATGGCAAACATCCCAGACGGGCTAGTCGTCGATATGCCGATAGCACCCATGAATGTAGAAGTAGCTGTGGTAGATGTGGCTGTGAAATATTCAGCGACAACAGGGCCAACGACGGAAAGTTTTGCATATGGTGAAGTGGTACCGATACCGACATTACCCGTCACGCCCTTGATCGTGAGTCTCGAGTTGGCTATCGTCGCCACAGAGCCATCTGAGATTCCATTGAGGTTGAAATGAAGATCTTGTATACCCCACGCACCAGTCGAAGTAGCCATTATAGATACCTTGCTCGAGCCGAGGCCTATGTATGCATAGTCAGTATTTACACTCGATTCGTATATCGTCGCTACAGGTGATGTACCGGTGACCTGGATAGCGACACCGTTTGCCTGCCCAATCACCAATCGTTTGTAGAAAGTACTGAGAGTGATAGCAGTATCATTGCCATCACCCTTGAACTGGAAACCGTTTGTATCCTTGTACAGAGCAAAGTTACCACCAAACGATATTGCAGGATTTGATGCAGTACCTGACGGCACTGTGACAGTACTCGTCGCGGTGATACCCGCCACAGAGAGATTGCCACTCACGAGTGCATCACCCTGAACAGAGAGATTCTGTGCTGGACTCGTCGTACCGACACCTATCTTGCCGTTTGTGATAGTGAGGCCGAGAATTTCGTTTGTTGGGAATACCCCAGCGACTGTCCCATCACTCGTATAAAAATCTATAGCATTGTTTGTACCACTACCAGCATTGTGTCTGCTTCGAACAAAATGAGGATATTGATTCGTACCTGCATAACCAAACCTGATCTGTGTATGACTATTGCCACCAGTCTGATTGTCTCCTCCATCCAACTGGAGAATGCCAGCTGAAGTACCACCTGATATCTCCAATTTCGAGTTTGGAGCATTTGTACCGATACCTACATTACCGCTCGTATCGACGATAAATGGCGACGAGTCAGGCGAAGCAGAATCCTCGACGATAAATGATGGTAGAGATGCTGTGTTCGTCACGGAGAGTCTCGCCCATGGTGAAGTGGTACCAATACCGACATTTGGTGTATTGCGTCCGACGGTCATCACAGTGGTATTGAAATCAGTCGAGCCTGAGTTTGCTTTGAACACGATACCTCCCTGTCCACCATCTACAGATGTGTCATACCCGATACCAGAACCAGGAACACCTGGAGAGAATTCAAAGGCGATATTCTGTGTACCGCCACCGATAGTGAATCGATGGAGCAGTGCTGCTGTGGTACCGAGTCCTATCTTTCCGCTCGATGACTGAAGCACGAAGTTACCCGGAGCGGTAATACCTCCAGCAAATGTCGAAGTACCAGTCGTCGATGTAGCGACGATAGTAGGAGCAGTGAGATACTGCCAGGCAGCGACACCACGAGCGAGGATATCTCCTGCAAATGTGGTAGTACCGGTACCAGTGACATTGAAGGCATTGGTATTGAGTGTGCCAGTCGCCGTGAGATTGCCTCCTATATACGCATCACCGGCGACAGAGAGTTTTGCAAATGGAGAGGTGGTGCCAATACCAACATTTCCTGTAGTGTTTTGGATTCTAAATCTCTCTACACTGTTATTAGAAAATGTATACGGTATGTTTGATGTAGTCGTAAACTCGAACGCTGCGCCCACATTGATATCAGTGCGAGAAAAACCGTTTCTCTGGAACTGGATCGATGCATCACCAGCACTATCACTCGCATCGATTTCGACATAATTCCCACCAGATGTTATGACCTTGAGAGCTCCGGTCGCATCCTCGATAGAGACAAAGGGATTGTTGTTTGAACCGAGCCAGAGAGGTGTATTGATTTTGTTTACAACATAAGCAGGAGCAGGATAAGGAGCGGATGAGATATACAAAGAATCACTACCGAGAGTAAGTCCACCGGCAAATGTAGAGGTTGAAGTGTTTGTGACCGACAGGTTTGTCACTGTTGTCGTGCCAAATGATGCAGTGGTTGTAGCGGTGATAGATGAAGCCGTGAGTGAGCCATCAAAGTATCCGTTTCCGGCGACGGAGAGTTTTGCAAATGGTGAGGTCGTGCTGATACCGATACCCGTCGATGTGATGCGCATGCGTTCATTTGAAGCACTTGCTCCACCGGTATAGAAACGCATGTCTGTATTTGCCCCCGCTGTGGCAATATCGAGACCGAGCGAGCCGGTACCACTTTGCCATATATACCCTCTACCTGCTGAAGCAGCGCCTGTGACCGATGAACTATTGAGAGGTGTGGCACCGAGATACGAATTGATACCTCCAGCACGAACATTGAACTCAGCATACGCATTTGCAGTGTCAGAAAAGTTGAGAAGTCTCACGACCGCTTGCCCATCTTTCGTATCATCAATCGCGACCTTACCTGAATTCGATCCGATACTCGCTGTACTCGTGCCAATGATCACATTGCCCCCATTCGTCACCATGAAGTCTGTCTTCGTCGATGAGCCGATGACAAATGACGGACCAGACACACCGTTTGGATTCACTGAGAGTTGTCCCCATGGAGAGGTGGTACCTACACCTACACGCTGATTCTGTGTATCGATAGAGAGTATGGGATTTGCTGCAGCGTTTGTGAATTGGAAGCTCGTCACACGATCAGTCTGTGGCGTAAAGATGAGAGATGGTGTCGAGCCCGAGACGGCGAGCGTCGTAGTACCAGTCGACGAGACTGAGGTCGTGATTTCATTTGAGCCGTCATACTGCACACGAAATTGTGGACCAGACACCGAGGTGACAGTCTGACTACCGGTATTGATGATTCCGCCTGCGAGGAGATTTCCTGAATTATCTACACGAAAGAGTGTCGTACCTGCACGCGAACGATAATTGATAAAATCACCCGTTGGTGCGATATCGGTGATGCGATATGCATCGATGATTGGCGTACCATTTGCACTCTGTAGTATCGAGAGAGTGGCATTTGGTGTCGTCGTACCAATACCAATATTTTTTGTCGCTTGTTCGTATACAAATCCAGAAGTGCCGAGTGTGAATCCTCCGGCAAATGTCGATGTCGCTGAGGTAGAGGTACCGAATATCGCATCCGCGACGATAGTGCCAGATACTGAGAGTTTTTCATACGGAGAGGTTGTGCCGATACCGACTCGTCGATTTGTACTATCGATCGTGAGTGTACCTGAATCAAATATCGAATCACCTGCGACAGAGAGAGTATCGGCTACTACCGATGTACCAGAAAACGATGAGCTCTGTATCGAAGAGCTAGAGATAGTCGCGTTTGTGATTGTCGGTTGATCAATATTTGTCTTTTTGAGATTACCGAGATCAATCGACTCAAAAACATTACGAGTGTTCGCCCGATTGGTGTTATTCGACGAACTGAGCCTGTTTATCTGACTCTGCAGTATGCTGTAGACCGATGCGATCTGATTGGACACTTCATTTGCCGTCACCCCATACACATTGGTCGTGCCCACTCTAGAGCTCGTAGTCGAATATCCACCAGAAATAACACGACCCTGTCCTAGGATGGTGGATATACCATCAAACACTTTTGCGAATGAAGCATTCATCTCCGTCCTGAGATCTCCGATGGCACCAAGTACAGTGGAATCATTCGACACCACCTTGGTAGGGCTCGTTTTTTGAGGTACTACGGCCAGTGTTTCTTTTTTCGCACCAGTAAAGAAGTAGACGATAGTATCTCCTACTCTTCCAAAGAGAGAACTAAATGTCTCATATGTACCGATAGCGATGGTCTCGAGCGCACCATGAGTTTTGGTATTCTCAGGGAGAGATGCCACCGCTGCGAGAGAGGAGTCTGTCGAAATCTGTTGAACATTTTTTGTATCGTCTCCGGCGAAAGTACGCATCCCGATGACAATGCCTTCGTACAACTTCGCGACAGCCTCATGTCCGGACTGACCGACAGCTCGAACAAAATCATATGCGGCCATTGCGTGATTTGAGTCACTCATCCAGACGGTGCCAGCAACTATCGAGATAGATAGTAATGTAGTAATTATTTTTTTACCTGGAGTAGCTTTGGCAAAGAGAGCTATCGGTGAATTTTTCTTGAGAGGAAGCTCTGCTATTTTTTTCACAAAAGCGTTCCCAGTGACGACCTTTGTCTCCGAAACAGGTGTCATCACCTCAGATTTGTTCAGTGTCGGTAGAGAAGGTTTTTCATCAGAAAAATATTTCAATTCCCCCTGAGAAGAAATCACATCATGCGCCCTTGGTACTTCGGGTGACTGGGAGACAGTCTTTGGGGACTCGACAGATGCTGATTCAGGAGTATTCGAGACGGGTTCAGCGACCTCTCTGACCGACCCCTGAGATGCGGTCTTTCCCTTCTGAATTTCTTCGACCTGAGCCTTGTAGGAAATGAGTGATTCTTCGGACACAAACCATGATCTTCCGACCATCTGGGCATCGACTTTCCTTCCGCGTATGAGTTGGCCGATATAGTCCTGAGTATAGCCACAGAATTGGGCAGCTCGTCTAGACGAGATGAACTTTTTTCCCCCTAAAATGAGATCATTCTGCATTCGTTAAATTATAAAGCGGAGACTCTATAGTACCCCTGTGTACATCCTCACTTTTTCTCTTTTCTTTTTTCGAGATTATGAGCCCATCTGTGGCCACAAAAAGAGTACGAGATAGATGAAAACCTCTAGAACTCAAAATAATGCATGCTGATCATCATCAACAGTCTCTATATAAAAATTATATAACATTACTAAACATTGATATACAAATTCTATTACATGGCTTAAAATCGAAAAGATACTAAAGACAAAATTTTTTGATACCGACAGGATCGTTTTCTCACTAGTGAGGTTGCAAAGCCATTCAACCTACCGTATTGTCTATGCATCATGAACAAAAGGCTCGATATGACAATACAGGAAAGAGGCATTGTAAAGAGCAGAAGTAAAGCTCAGGATCTCATAAAACGAGGTCTCATAACTGTGAACAAAAAAATAATTTTGAAACCAAGTGTGCTCGTCTCTGAATCAGATGAGATAGTTGCGCACGATATTCCTCGTTTTGTCGGACGAGGTGGTGACAAACTCGAAGCAGCACTCACCAAGTGGGACATAACCGCTACTGGAAAGACCGCTGTTGATATAGGAGCATCGACTGGTGGCTTCACAGACTGTCTCCTCTCACATGGTGCGACAAAAATATATGCAGTTGATGTCGGCACCGATCAGCTCGATGAATCACTGCGAAAAGATATGCGAGTGATCGTCATGGAAAAGACAGATGTGAGACGCACCTCCCTACCAGAGCTCGTCGACATAGCAGTCGCTGATGTTTCCTTTATATCACTCACTCTCGTCATGAAGCACATCGTGCGACTCGTCCGAGACGGTGGTGAGATAGTACTCCTCGCGAAGCCTCAGTTTGAAGTGGGTCGTGACGAAGCCCAGAAAGTAAAAGGAATCGTGCGTGATGAAGCACTACAGAAAAAAGCTGTCGATGAAGTCGTAGACTCCGCGAAGAAAAACGGATTACATTTCATAGGAATGATTCCATCCCCTATCGAAGGTGGCGATGGCAATAAAGAGTTCCTTCTCTACTTCAAGAAATAATTTTCCCTGTCTCTTCTCATAGAACAAGACAGAATTTAGTCATCTCCAGTTTGACATCGAGTAATAAAGTGGTACATTTCACCACTGGCACTTCTCGAATGGTTCGAGGAGGCTCTTCGCAAACAACCCCATACGACAGTCATATGCAAGAAACACATCAGCCCGCAGTCGCTACGAAACACGCGATGTCGCAGTTCATCGTCCTCGTTGGTCACCATGACCATATCCGGCGCCTCGAACAGCTACTTCACGAGCATATCCGCAAGATTGCTTT
>Ga0255338_1000611_pt1 | contig 99112 bp, 78 predicted proteins | sample MeOH1_35cm_T4_19_FD_203715 | JGI IMG/M metagenome (GOLD analysis project Ga0255338, IMG submission 203715) | Sandy soil microbial communities from University of British Columbia, Vancouver, Canada - MeOH1_35cm_T4_195 | ecosystem: Engineered > Artificial ecosystem > Sand microcosm > Unclassified ...
GACACCCCCTCGGGATCCGGCGAAAAGAGCGGCCGGGACCCAAACTCGCATCGCCTTAAGGCGATACTCAAACATGGGTCCCTCTTTTCCGCTCTTTTCACCGGATCCCGAGGCGCCCCATACGGCCAGGTACACCTTCACGGCTCGCTTCGCATCGCTTGAGGGGGCTCGCTTCGCATCGCACTGGGGTGTGTACCCAAACTCGCATCGCCTTAAGGCGATACTCAAACATGGGTCCCTCTTTTCCGCTCTTTTCACCGGATCCCGAGGCGCCCCATGCGGCCAGGTACACCTTCACGGCTCGCTTCGCATCGCTTGAGGGGGCTCGCTTCGCATCGCGCTGGGGTGTGTACCGAAACTCGCATCGCCTTAAGGCGATACTCAAACATGGGTCCCTCTTTTCCGCTCTTTTCATCGGATCCCGAGGCGCCCCATACGGCCTGGTACACCTACACGGCTCGCTTCGCATCGCTGGGGGCTCGCTTTGCATCGCGCTGGGGTGTGTACCCAAACTCGCATCGCCTTAAGGCGATACTCAAACATGGGTCCCTCTTTTCCGCTCTTTTCGCCGGATCCCGAGGCGCCCCATGCGGCCTGGTACACCTTCACGGCTCGCTTCGTATCGCTTGGGGGCTCGCTTTGCATCGCGTTGGGGTGTGGCCCGATCGCGGGCCACACCCTTTCCGCACACTTCCGTTTGCTACATCATGCGGCGCGAGAAATGCCCTTGTTCTGCTCCTGCCATCAGGTCTGCGAACTGGTCGCTGCTCATGTGGACGAGTTGCTGGTGGTCGCCTGCCTCGAAGAATACTTCCGGCTGGGCCAGCAGGCTGTCGTCGAGGTAGGTGTGCATGCCGTAGGCCATGGCGACCGGCGGTATGGCGCCGAGATCGCAATCCTTGAAGACTTCGCGGATTTCGTCTTCGTGCGCCAGTACCAGCGTGCGCCCGGTTTGCGCGCAGATGGCGGCTAGGTTGAGGTGGTGGCTGGACGGGATCACCGCGGCTACGTAGCCGATGTCATCCTCCAGCAACAGGGTCTTGGCCAGGCGATCTCCGGGAACGTGCGCAGCCTCTGCAGTGGCCATGCTGCTGAGGGTGTAGGGATGGCGGATGGTGTCGAAACGGCTGTTTCTGCTGTTGAGGCAATTTGCCAGGGTGGTAGCCAAGGCCATGATGCGTCTCCTTCGCTGTACGTGCGGTGGCCACGGGGGCGGGCCCCTGCGTTTCCTACTATAGACCGTGCCCCCACAGGCTGCGCTGCTATCCGCCTTGGCCGCGTAGCCTCGCGCCGCCTTCATGCCTCGTCGTCCGCTTGCGCGGGGGGTGCCTGGCGCGGCTGGGGCCACAAGGCCTGCAACTCGGTCTTGAGGAAGTTCAGCAGGTAACGCGTGGCCATGGTCTGGTAGCGGTTCGGCATGGTCAGCATATAGAGGCGGCTGCCGAACACGCTGATGTGGTAGTCCGCCAGCACGGGGAGCAAGGCGCCCGTGTCGAGTTCGGCGCCGACGGCGTAGAGCGGGAAGATGCCCAGGCCGAGATCGCCCATCACGCCATCCTTCAGGAAGGCGAAGTTCTCGGAACTCAGCGTGGGCTCCAGCGACACTTGCTCGCGCGCGGCGCCGCCGCCATTGCCGCGCGTGCCGAAGGCCTTGAGTTTCTGGCCGATGGGCGAGGCGCAGACGATGGCGTGGTCCTTGAGATCAGCCAGCTCGCGCGGAGGCGGCTGCGTGGCCAGGTAGCCGGGCGATCCGCACACCACCCATTCGACCACGCCGATTTCGGTCGCCACCACGGAATCCGGTGGCGTGGAGATGATGCGCAGCGCCACTTCCACATCCTCGGACACCAGGTTGTGGATGCGGTTGTCGAACACCACGTCGAGAATGATGTCGGGATAGCGGTGCTTGAACTTCACCAGCAGCGGCGACAGCATCGAATGCCCCAGCCCGGTGGGCACCGACAGGCGCACGTGGCCTTGCAGGCTCTTGCCCATGCTGTTGATCAGCGCGTTGGCCGCCGCCACTTCGCCCAGGATGTTGCGGCCGTGCTCGTACAGCCCCGCGCCCACTGGCGTGGGTTCGACATGGCGGGTGGTTCGGCGCAGCAATTGCACGCCCAGTTCTTCTTCAAGGGCCTTCAGGTGGTAGCTCACGTTGGCGCGGGTCATCTTGAGCTTGCGCGCGGCGGCCGAGAGGTTGCCGGCGTCGACGATGTCCACGAAAAGGCGCAGGGCGTTCAGGTCCATGTGGCGGGTTGGTTCCTTCGGGTGAAAACGTGCCGGCAGGCGCCGGCACGGCAGACAGTGTAGCTTTTGCGGCGGGCGGCGCCGGGCGCAGCCTCTGGCGCTATAGCGACTGCGCGACCTCCTTGAACGACTGGACGAGCTGGCTCAGCCCAGGGCTCTCCGCATTCCTGTTCCACAGCATCCCGAGCGCGCTGAAGGCGACTTCCGGCGCCATCCGCACGCATTCCAGCAGGCCCATCGCGGCATAGTGATCGGCGACCGACCCGGACAGCACGGTCAGGTACGGCGACTCGCGCAGCAGCATCTGGATGGTGATGATGGAAGCGGTCTCGATGCGCGGCATCGGCACCGGGGTGGCAGCGTGCATGAACGCATCTTCCAGCCGTGTGCGCATCAGGGTGCCGGCCGGCGGCATGATCCAGTCGTAGGCCGCCGCCTGCGCCCAGGTCGGCTTGCGTTTGCGTGCCATTGCATGGCCCGGGCTTGCCACCACCTTCACGGTGTCTTCCATCAGCAACTCGCTGGCGAAGCCGGATTTATGGGCGCGGATGTCGAGCGGGCCCAGTATCAGGTCCAGTTCGCGGCGCCCCAGCCGCTCCAGCAAAGTCTCCAGCGTGGCCTCGACCACATGGATGAAGATGCCCGGCATCTGGCGCTGCAGCCGCGCAATGCCCTTGGGCAGGATCACCGGCGCGGCGGAGAGGATGGAGCCCACATGCAGGCGCCCCACCAGGCCGGTGCGGATCGTGCCGAGTTCATCGTTCACGCGGCGCACATCGCCCAGCATGCGCAGCGCGTGACGCCGCAGCACTTCCCCGGCCGGCGTCAGTTGCAACTGTCGTCCGCGGATAAATAGCGCGGTGCCCACCACATCTTCGAGGTCCTTCAGCCAGTGAGAGACCGCGGGCTGCGTCATGTGCATCGCCTCGGCGGCCGCGGTGATGCCGCCGGATTCCACCAGCGTGAGGAAAACCTCCAGGTGGCGCAGCTTCATCCGGCGTGCCCAGAGGATGTCGTCAAGGTTCCAAGTCATGCACGAATGCTAATGGAAGTCTCAAGTTATTTCATTATTAATTCATGGATCGGCTATGCATAATCGGTCGTGGATTTCACTTCGATGACATGCCCGGCGCGGGCTGGGACGACAACCGGGAGTGCAGCGTGAGGACATGGAAAAGAAAATCGGTGGCAGGCGTGCTCGCGATGGGCGCCATAGCTGGTTTGCAGTTTGGCGCGGCATCCGCGCGCGCCGATGCGGCGTACCCGGCCAAGCCCGTGCGCCTGGTGGTGCCGCAAGCGCCGGGCGGCGGCACCGATGTGGTCGGGCGGCTGTGGGCCGATTACATGTCGCGCCATCTCGGGGCGCCGGTGGTGGTGGAAAACCGGGCCGGCGCGAACGGCGTGGTGGCGGCCAGCTTCGTCGCCAAGCAGGCGCCGGATGGCTATACGGTAATGGTGGCGGGCATTTCCTATCTCGCTTTCAACCCGTACATGTACAAGGCGTTGCCCTATGACCCGCAAAAGGATTTCGACGGCGTCAGCCTGCTGGTCAATACGCCATTCCTGCTGGTGGCCAGCCCATCCACAGGGATCAAGTCGCTGGAAGATCTGGCGAGAGCGGCAAAGGCGAAGCCGGCGGAATTGAATTTTGCCTCGGCGGGAAAAGGCAACTCGACACACCTCGTCGTTGAAATGCTGGAGCAGCGCCTGGGCCTGCAACTGACCCACGTGCCATACAACGGCGCGGCGGCCGGACTGACGAGCGTAATGGGCAACCAGACGCAACTGATGGCGGATGTGCTGAATACCGCCGCGGTGCAGGCGAATGGCGGCAAGGTGCAACCGCTGGCAGTTATCGGTACGCGGCGCGCATCGAGCGTACCCAATGTGCCCACGCTGGCCGAACTCGGCGTCAAGGATTTTCCTTTGCCGGGCTGGTACGCGCTGGTGGTGCCGGCTGGCACGCCAAGGTCAATCATTGACCGGTTGAATGCGGAAACCCGGAAGTTCTTTGCCGATGCTTCAGTGAAAGCCAGGCTCGATGCGCTGCAGCTGGAGCCGCTGCCATCCAGGCCGGAAGCGGTAAAGGAATGGATGCAGCGGGATAGCAAGATCTGGGGCCCCCTGATCCGGCAGCTTGGCCTGAGCAACGACTAGACAAGACAGCTAAAGGAAACACTGCAATGCCAATACTTACCAAAGCCGTCTGGGATAGCCGCTATCGCAAGATGCTCGCCCTGATGGACGATATCCATGCCGATGCGATTATCTTCACCAGCAGCGACTTCTTTCAGTTCGCGACCAATTTCCACACCGATGTGCTGCCCTGGGAACGGCCGGTCTTTGCCGTGGTGCCACGCAATGGCACGCCATTCCTGGTGATGAACGAGTTGTCGACCAACCATATGCGGTTCTCCCAGGAGCAGGGGAAAGTCTGGATTACCGATATCAGTTACTACGCCGAGCATCCCAGGCTGAGTCACCGCCTGCCGTTGCTCGGGCAGGTGCCCGAATTGCTCGCCGAGCGGCTTAAAGGCGCTGGCCTGGCGCGCTCGCGCATTGCTGTCGAAGGCGGCAGTGCCGTGCTGGCCGCCGCCGCCCGGCTGCTGCCCGAGCTGACGCTGCGGCCCGCCACGGCGGAATGCCGCAGCCTGCGCTGGCAGAAGCATGCGGAGGAGCTCGCGGTGATGGCGGCCATCGGATCGATTTCCGACTGGGTCCAGGATCGCTACCGGGAAAATATCCGCCCCGGCAGGCTGGTGCAGGAACTGGATTTCGCCATGGCCTCGCTGTTCGTGCAGGAGGCGGCCGAGCGCTTTCCCGGCGAGCATTTCGAGGTGATCCGCTGCTGGACCCTGAGCGGTCCGGCATCGGCTTCGCCCCATGGCGACGGGGCCTCCTGCGGCGCGCGCATCAAGGAGGGCGACGTGCTGGTCAATATCGTGATACCGCGCCTCAACGGCCTGGCCATCGAAAACGAGCGGACATGGTTCTGCGGCCGGCCGGGCGACGAGCAGGTCAGGCTATGGACCGCGGCCCGGAACGCCAACGAAGCCGCCATTGCCGCGGCCCGCACCGGCAACCCGGTGAGCGCCATCGATGCCGCCGCGCAGGCACAGATCGAGCAGGCGGGCTTTGGCGACTATATTCGCCATCGCACCGGCCATGCGATCGGCATCATCCATCACGAGTATCCGGAGGATATGGCTTTCTGCCACCGCCCTCTGCTCGATGACGAAGTGTATTCGGCTGAGCCGGGTATCTATGCCTATGGCATTGGCGGATTCAGGCTGGACGACACGGTCGTGGTCGGGCAGACGCCGCGCACGCTGACCTCCACGCCCAAGACGCTGGAATACGCGACCGTGCTTTAAAGCAATGCCATTGGCGGTGATTCAGGCCGTCACCGGCAAGCCAAGGACCAAGGGCAACGCTGGCTACAACTCTTCCTGCAGCGGCAGCAGCCGCAGCAGGCCCTGGCCGAAATGCTGGAAGACACTCATGTCGGGTTCACTGTCGTAGGTCCGCAGCAGCCCGCTGTCGCGCGTTACCCAGACCAGCTTCGGCTCCCCGCCGGCGGGGTCTGGTTCCAGCATTACCTTGTAGGCCACATCAAGCAGCCTTTCGTCCAGCGCCGCGCCAAGCTGCGTGCACAGCGCCGTGTTGTCGACCACCACGCCCATCTCGGTGTTCAGCCGGGCTGAGCGCGGATCCAGGTTGAGCGAGCCGACGAACAGCAAATGGCGGTCGACCATATAGCTTTTGGCGTGCAGGCTTGCACGGCTCTTGCTGATCAGGCTGCGGTGCCCTTCGTGCGCCATCTCCGCATAGGCCGACGGCTTGAGCTCGTAAAGCTGGATGCCTGCCGCCAGCAGCGCCTTGCGCGTGGGCGCATAGCCGGCGTGCACGGCGCTCACGTCGGTGGCCGCGAAGGAGTTGGTCAGGATACCAACGCGCACCCCGCGGCGCGCCATGCCGGCAAGCCAATCCACCGCTGTTGCGTTCGGCACGAAATACGGCGAAACGAGTGCCAGCTCCCGCTGTGCGCTATCCAGAAGGTGCACCAGCTTGGGGATGGCGTGGCTGCTGTTGTCTTCGGGCGGAAGCGTGACCTTGACAGCCTGGTCCGCAATCACCGAGCCCTGCCCCCAGTAAGCGGGCACCTTGCCGCCTTCCAGCGCCTGCGCCATGCCGGAATCGAGCAATTCCCGCGCATAATCGCTGCCCCTGGCCTCGGCCGCATGCTCGTCCAGGTATGTGCGCAGGGCCTGCACCTCGGCTTGCGCATCGGCAGGGGCCGGCATCAGGCTGGCCACGGGATAGCTCGCAGCGCCATTCCAATAGTCATCGAACACGGCCGATACCTGCGGCACCACCGGGCCGCCGGCGAGCACATCGAAGTCGCTGAAGTCCGTTGCCGTACTGGCGGAGAAATAGGGGTCGCCGATATTGCGCCCGCCCACCACCGTCAGCTGGTTATCGGCGGTCATTGATTTGTTGTGCATGCGCCGGTCCAGACGCCGGAAATCGGTGGCGAACTCCAGCCAGCGCGCGCTGCGGTTGGCGAAGGGATTGAACAGCCGCACCTCGATATTCGGATGGGCGTCGATTGCCGCCAGCTCGCGGTCCTGCCCGCTCAGGTGCAGGTCGTCGAGCAGCAGGCGCACCCGCACGCCGCGGTCGGCCGCGGCAACCACCGCGGCCAGCAAGGTCTTGCCGGTGAGGTCGCCGTCGAAGATGTAGTACTGCAGGTCAAGGCTGCGCTCGGCGCCGCGCGCCAGCGCCAGGCGTGCCACCAGCGCATCCGGCCCGGACGAAAGCGGGTAGAAGACCGATTGGCCAGGGTGCTGCGCCTGGCCGGGGGCGAGCGCCCGGCCCAGGCGCGTGCCGGCGGTGTCGGCAAGGGCTTGCGATGGCGTCCGGCTGGCCGGCTCGGGCAGGCTGGCGCAGGCCGTCAGCAGGGCGGCTGCCATTGCGCTGCCGGCAAACAGGCCGAAGCGGCGGAGCCAGCGTCCTTGCGCTTTCCCGGCGGCCACTACCTGCGCCTCATGGATTTCCTCCAGGCAATGCGACATGGTGTTTCCCCCAAATTGGCTGTGCCAATGCCCCAAAGGGGGCGGCGCGTTTTGCAAGGTACCACCAGTCCGGTTGGCATGGAACTGAAAGATTCCGGGCCAGCCAGGTCTCGTGGCACGCGCGCTGCTTTTTGGAAAAGCGCGGGAGCCAGACTCCATAAGCCGGAACGCTGCCTGTCTAACGCCGCAGGCGTTCCAGGCTAAATCGCAATCAACCAGAAATTGGGCAAATGCCGGGTAAAAAAAGCCGTCACAGATGCATAAGCGAGGCTTCGGCGGCACCGATTTGCTAGTGTTTCTGGCGCGCGGATTGCCCTGCATTTCTTGTTTTGACGATCATCGACGCCAGCTTTCCACGCGGTTCCGGGGGTGGGATTGACGGCGGGGCACGGCGCGAATTGGAGGGGAAAGTGGATACTGCTTAGCATCGTGGCCGAACCATATGCCTTTGCCTGGCAATTTTCAGAAACCCGTGCTCGCCGGTTCAGCCTTCCTTATCACATTGGCATGGCCTGCACATTGTCCGCACATCGTTCGGATTAGTCGGGCATCGCGTTTGCCAACGACTTGCAAGAGTGTCCTTTCAAAGACCTTTCGGACAGAGTTGTCTTATTGCATCTTAGTGCCGGCGGGTGATTGCGGCGCCGTGGCGCACGTCAATGCCGTTAGCGGCGTGCGGGAACAAATTGTCGAGCCGCCTTTGCCGCGCAGGCTATTACTTGAATCCTGCAATGCGCACAGGTATTCGTCTGCTTCGACTGGGCATTTCGGCTGCCAATCCCGGGTGCAATGTGGGTGCCCCGCCGGGCTTTTCAATTCGCTACAATTCGGGGCGGTTGTATCATCTTCTTACGCGATTGGATTTTCTTTAATCAAACGTGGTAGGCTGTGCCAGCAAAATTTCCCCTATCATTGAATTAACACCGCTCCAGGAGAATCAAAATGGCGACTTACAAGCAACTGATCGCAGAAAAGGAAGCGCTCGAAGCCAAGCTGGCGGAGATGCGTGCTAGTGAAGTGGCGGGCGTTATTGCCCAGATCCAGGGGCTGATGGCGGAATACGAACTGACGGCTGACGATATCGCCCCGAAGCGCCGCCGGGGCCGCCCGGCAGCCAGCGCGAACGGCGCCGCGGCCAAGCCCAAGTCCAGCCTGCCTCCCAAGTATCGCGATCCCAAGACTGGCGCCACCTGGACCGGCCGTGGCCGCGCACCGGCCTGGCTGGGTAAGAACCGTGCCCGCTTCCTGATCGCAGAAGCCTGATCACGCAATAGCTGACTGAAAGCGCTGGCTCCAGCCGGCGCTCGCTTGCCCACGTTTGCCCGCTTGCCGGGCATGGTGGCAGGCCAATGGCCGCGCCTTATGCGCGGCCATTGGCGTCCAGGAAACAACTCCTCCAAGATCCGATATGAAAAAAGCGCTGCTTTCAGCGTTGCTGCTTGCCGCGTCCTTTGCCGCGCATGCTGATGAGAAACTGTTGTCGAAACAGTACGGGGCCTGCATGGAGCGCCCGGATGTCACTACTGCCGGCATGCACGAGTGCATTGCGGCGGAGACCGCCCGGCAGGACAAGACCCTGAATGCCATCTATAAGCGTCTGCAGCAGGCGATTTCGCCCGCCAGGAAGCCCAGGCTGCTTGATGCGCAGCGTGCATGGCTGAAGTTCAGGGATGCCAACTGCGATTTCCAGGCCGATCCCGACGGCGGCACGCTTGCTGGCGTCAATGCGTCTGCCTGTGTGATGCAGATGACGGCGGACCGGGCCAAGGAACTGGCCGACCTCGCCGTCGAAGCGGGAGCGCGCTGACCAGCCCGATCGGCCATGCGGCGAGGAATGCGCTGTTTTGGCCATATTCCACCGTTGTCAAAATTTGTTATCCATTCTGTTCAAGATCGGGGGGATTGTCAAAACCAGGTGACGGCGTACCATGTGGGCCACATCGTTGTTTGCTTTGACCGGAGACCCCCATGAGCCTGGATGCAGAATCCTTTTCGCTGCTGCGCGCGTCGGTGCAGCGTTTCATCGACGAACGCCTGAAGCCGGCGGAAGACACGCTCGAGGAAACCGACGACGTACCAGCCGATATCGTTGCCGACATGAAGGAGATGGGCCTGTTCGGGATCTCCATTCCGGAGAACTACGGCGGCATCGGTTTGTCGATGGCACAGGAATGCGACGTGGTGTATGACCTCGGTCACACGGCTTTCGCTTTCCGATCGGTATTCGGCACCAATGTGGGCATCGGCTCGCAGGGCATCCTGATGGACGGCACCGAGGCGCAGAAGCAGGAATATCTGCCGAAGATCGCCAGCGGCGAGCTGGTCATCTCGTTCGCGCTGACGGAGCCGAACGCGGGTTCCGACGCGGCTTCCCTGCAGACCAGGGCGGAGCTCGACGGCGATCACTACATCATCAACGGCACCAAGCGCTTCATCACCAACGCCCCGCGTGCCGGCGCCTTTACGCTGATGGCACGCACCGGCGGCGCCGGGGCATCGGGCATTTCCTCGTTCATCGTGCCGGCGAATACGCCGGGCATCTCGCTTGGCAAGCCGGACAAGAAGATGGGCCAGCGCGGCACCAAGACCTGCGACGTGGTGCTGGAAAACGTGCGTGTGCCTGCCGCCAACATCATCGGCGGCGTGCCTGGCGTGGGCTTCAAGACCGCCATGAAGGTGCTCGACCGGGGCCGCCTGCACATCTCCGCGCTGGCCTGCGGCATGGCGCACCGCCTGATTACCGATGCCGTGGCCTATGCCAAGGAGCGCAAGCAGTTCGGCCAGCCGATCGGCGATTTCCAGCTGATCCAGGCCATGCTGGCCGATAGCCAGGCAGAGCTGTATGCCGGCTTGTCGATGGTGCGCGACTGCGCCCAGCGCTACGACGCCAAGACGCCTGGAAAGAGCGATCCGGAAGTCAGCATGCTGGCCTCCTGCACCAAGATGTTCTGTACCGAAATGGTGGGCCGCGTGGCCGACCGCGCCGTGCAGATCCATGGCGGCGCGGGCTATATCGCCGAGTACAAGGCCGAGCGCTTCTATCGCGATGTGCGCCTGCTGCGCCTCTACGAGGGCACCACGCAGATCCAGCAACTGATCATCGCCAAGCAGCTGCTGCGCGACTGACCGGAAGACGCGAAGCGAGGCGGGCGCAAGGCCAGCCTTGCCGTTAGCGTGCGGACGCCCGCCCGGTGCGCCGGCCGGTGTCCGCGCTGGGCCCAGGCAGCGTTCGTGCCGCGATGGCGCTGCGCCCGCGGGCCAGCCGAAGCGCGCACGCGATGTCCTGTTGTATTCAACGGAGGCCGCCCCGATGGCAATTGCCGCTTACAATTTTCCCGTTCGCAGCACTGACCACCTGCGCCGGCCACACTCGTCCGGCAACGGCACGTGGACCGATGGCGCATCGTGCTACCCGATTATCGAAGCCCTGATGGCCGGCGCCGCGCGTGGGTCAGGCGCGCCGCTGGACTGTATCCGCCTGGCGCTGGACGCGGCCGGCGCGCTGGGCCGTGCCGATCCGGTGACCTCGGTCCAGCCGGCTCGCCTGCAAAGCTTCGACGGCGCGCTCTACCGCACCGGCACCGGCGCGTGGACCATCCTCCACAGCGATCGCCTGGCAGCGTCGGATGTGCGTTTCATGATCGCTTACCTGCTGGGCCACCAGCTTCTTGGCGGCAGCGAGATGGACTACGTGGAGTGCGCGAACGCCGACGTGATGGCCATGCCGGAAGATGACTCCGCTGGCGGCCTGGCCTACGCCTTCGCGAGCCGGTTGCTGATGCCGCTCAATGCCTTCCGCCTGGCATTGCCCGGCGCGGTGGACCTGGATGTGCTGGCCGGGCTGGCCGAACGTCTCTGCCTGCCGGTGCATCATGTGGCGCGGCGCTGGTTGTCCTATACCTCCCGCAGGGCCTGGCTGAGCTTGCGGCGCGACGGCGTCACGCTCGGCACCTGGGCCAGCGAGACGGCATTCGGGCTGTGGGGCGAGGGCCTCGACGGCGCGAAGGGCTTGCGCGCGGCGCCACAGACGTTGCGGCTCGACGACGGCACCAGCATCGAGCTGGCCGTGGGCCCCAGGCATCTTGCTGCGCGGACCGGCGCGCACCAGTGCGCAGCCTTTCCCCGCTAACCCAGGCCACCCCGGCCGGGCGCCGGCGTCAGTGTTCGTGATGCAGGTACTTGGCCTGCCGCGGCAGGCGGAAGCTGACCATGAACACGATCACCATCATCACCGTCACGTACCAGTAGAAGCTCGATTCGTGGCCCAGGGATTTCAGATCCAGCGCGACGTATTCGGCGGAGCCGCCGAAGACCGCGTTCGCCACGGCATAGGCCAGGCCCACGCCCAGCGCCCGGATCTCCGTCGGGAACATCTCGGCCTTGACGATGCCGCTGATGGACGTGTACAGGCTGACGATGGCCAGCGCCAGGGAAATCAGCACGAAGGCGACGAAGGGACTGTGGACGCCGCCCAGCGCCGTGAGGATCGGTACCGTAGCCAGCGCGCCCAGCGCGCCAAACAGCAGCATATTGTTGCGCCGCCCGATGCGGTCGGAGAGCGCGCCGAATAACGGCTGCATGCACATGTAGAAAAACAGGCAGCCGGTCATCACGTAGCTGGCGGTCTTGATCGACATGCCGGCGCTGTTCACCAGGTACTTCTGCATATACGTGGTGAACGTGTAGAAGATCAGCGAGCCGCCCGCGGTGTAGCCGAGCACCGTGAAGAAGGCCGCCTTGTGATTGCGGAACAGCTCGGTCAGGGTGCCGGCCTCCTTGCTCGCGCGGGTGGCGGCAGAGGTGGTTTCATGCAGGGTGCGGCGCAGGAAGAGCGCCACCACTGCCGTGACGGCGCCGATCACGAACGGAATGCGCCAGCCCCAGGCCTTGAGTTCCTGCTCGTCGAGAAACTGCTGCAGCACCACCACCACGAGCACCGCCAGCAACTGGCCGCCGATCAGCGTGACGTACTGGAACGACGAGAAAAACCCGCGCTGGCCCTTGAGCGCCACCTCGCTCATATAAGTGGCGGTGGTCCCGTACTCGCCGCCCACCGAGAGCCCCTGCAACAGCCGCGCCATCAACAGGAGCGCGGGCGCCCAGGCTCCGATGCTGTTGTAGGTGGGCAGGCTGGCGATCATCAGCGAGCCGCAGCACATCATCGTCACCGAGATCAGCAGCGAGTTCTTGCGGCCATGCCTGTCTGCGATACGGCCAAAAAGCCACCCGCCGATCGGCCGCATCAGGAAACCCGCGGCAAACACGCCCGCCGTATTCAGCAACTGCGCGGTCGGGTCGGATTTGGGGAAGAAGGATCCCGCGAAATAAATGGCGCAGAACGCATAGACATAGAAGTCGAACCACTCGACGAGATTGCCGGATGAGGCGGCGACGATGGCGTAAATGCGCTTGCGCTTTTCCTCGGCGCTCGGCGGTGCATCGAGAAGGGGGGCGGACAGGTCAGTCATGATTTGTCTCTTCCTTTCGGCATGCCGCCCCACGTGGAGAGCCGCGGTGCGAGATCGGCACGCAGGATTCCAGTGTAGTGCGCTTGCGCCGAACTGCCGGGCCGCCGTCAGACCGGGAACTGCGTGGTGCACAGCACCTGGCTGAGCATCAGGAAGTCACAGAACCGCCGCACGCGGGGCAGATATACCAATTGCACGGCGTGGAGGCGGTTGAAGCTTTCGCTGGCCCGCGTGCGCAGCAACCCAGTCCGTGACGGCAGATCGGCAACCGGCCTGGGGCCAAGCGTGGAGGGAACCGGGGGAGGGGGGGCGACGCCTGTGAAGAACGGCGTATCGCCTGGATTGGACCGGGAGGCGTCCGGTGCGCGGGGAGCATCGCCGCGCATAAACGATACCGGCCGCATCGCACGGCCGGGCAAGCGCCGCTAAGCCGCGTTAGTTGCGAGGCGCCTGGCCTGGACGGCTGAGTTCGACGTGGATAGCGTCTCTTGCTACCACTTGCCGCCTTATTGCGTGGGTTCTTGCGTTTCTTGTGCTTCTTGCGGCCAGACTCCGTCCACATCCCTTAGCAGATGGCCCGCCAGGATGTAGTCGCCCAGCCGGGTCGCCTTGGCTTCGAGATCAAGCAGTTCATGATCGGCCAGCGTGCCAAGATCGAACTGGCAATACAGGTTGCGCTGCCGGAAGGTGGTCTTGGTTTTGGCCAGGCCCTCGATCAGGGCTTCGCGCGAATGGACAGCAATGCTTTCCTGTCCGCGGTATTGCACTTTGATGCCGCGCTTTTCTCCGAGCCGGCCGAGTTCGACGGCGTCCTGCCATCCGGTTTCATAGTCCAGCTCAAGCGCCAGCACATCTTTCGATGCGAGAAGCCGAAGCGCTTCTGCTTTGCTGCTAGCTCGCACTATTGACATCCACACCTCTTATATCGTCTTATACTGTACGAATATACAGTCAACGCGTCATTGCGGCAAGGGGTTGCCCCCCGGCCCTTTGGACTACTCTTGGGCTACCGCGCCGGCGGCGTCTTCCGCCGCCCCGCGGTACCGCTATTTTCCTCCAGTCTGGCCCTTTTAGGGGGCGGGCGTGGCCTCGGTGGCCGCACTATCCGCCTTCATGGTCGCTCCGGCATTTTGCGCTGCCGTGACAGAAAAGTCGCCCGCATAGACATGCACCACCCGCGCCGGGTCCAGGTACCTGCGGATTACCGTGTTGACCTGTTCGACGGTCGCCGTGGCGATAGCTTGCTCATATTCCGTGACAAAGCGCATCGTGCGCCCCAGGAACAGCTGGTTGGCCAGCGCGCCGGCCAGTGCCGAATCGCTGGCGCGGGAAAGCGTGCCCAGCTGCAGCAGGCCGCTTCTGGCTTGCGTCAACTCCTCCGGTGTAATCCCGGTATCCGTAAGGCGGGACATTTCCTCTTCGACGCCGCGCTTGAGCCTATCCAAGTTCTGCGGCGCATAAAGCGCTTGCATGCCAAACCTGCCGTTGGTGTCGAGCGCGCCAACTTGCACGAAACTGCCGACACTGTAACTGATGCCGTCGCGTTGGCGTAGCCGATCCGCAAGCCGGCCCTTGAGCGCGTTGCCGCCGAACACGCGATTGGCAATGACCAGGGCCGGATAATCCGGGGAATTGCTGGTCAGCTCGATCGGGAGGGCGGCCAGGTAGATGGCATTGGCCTTGCCAGGTGTCTCCCGGGTCAGGCGGGCGGGCGCGAGCGGTACGAAGGGGCGGTCGACACGCGCATAGGGCGCCTGCGCCTGCCAGTCGCCGAACAGGGCAGCCAGCTGCGCCTGAGCCGCCTCGCGGTCGAAGTCCCCGACCAGCACCGCCTGTCCGTGGCTGGCGCCATAGAAGCGCGTGTGAAAGTAGCGCAAGTCGGCCAGCCGCAACTGCCTGAGTGCCGCAATATTCTCTTGTGTCGTGGGGACATAACGCGGGTCCCCCAGCTCGTAGGGATTGCTGTGGCGGCCGAGCGCATTCGATGCAACCGTCTCGGGCTGGCTCAGCCCGCTTTCGACGCCGGCAATGGCGTTGGCACGCAGCGTCTCGAACTCGGCGGCTGGCAGGCTGGGCTCGCGCAAGATCTCGCGCAGCAGCGCCAGCGTCTCCGCAAGTGTTTCCCGCCGCGCCTCGAAACGAACGTTGACCGATTCCGCGTCGCCCTGGATCGACACCACTGCCCTGAGCGCGTTCAGCCGGTCGGCGATCTGCTGCCGTTCCAGGCGAAGGGTGCCGCGCATCAGCATGGCGGCGGTCAGGCTGCCGGCCGCGTCCAGGCCCTGCAGGCTGTTCACGTCGCCCATGCGCAGGATCAGCATGCCATTGACGGTCTGCCCGCGGCTGGGCTTGGGCAGCAAGGCGAACTGCATGCCGTTGGCCAGCTTGCCGCGCAAGGTATGGGCCTCGATATTGTCCGGGCTCGGGTCGAAGGCGGGCACGGCGGCCTTGGCTGGCTTAGCCTGGTAGGCGGCCACCAGCGCGGCGATATCCGGAGCGGCGGGCACGCTGGCCGACGCAGACGTCTCGGCAGGCTTGTCCCCGGGCATGTCGAGCGGCACGAAGCGTCCCAGCGTGCGGTTGCTGGCGCGCAGGTAGTTCTGCGCCACCCGCTGCAGGTCGGCCAGCGTCACGCGTTCGGCCTGCTGGCGCGCGATCAGCAACAGGCGCCAGTCGCCCTTGGCGATCGCCTCGGACAAGGCCACGGCATAGCCGGAGGGGTTCTCCAGCAGGCGCTCGTAGCCGTTGAGCATGCGGGTGCGGGCGCGCTCCAGCTCCACCTCGGTGACCGGCCGCTCGGCGAAGCCCTCGACCTGCGCCACCAGCGTCTGCCGCGCCACCTCGAGATCCTTCGACTTGCTCAGCCCGGCGCCGAACAGGACCGAGCCGGGATCCTTCATCGACGACACCGAGCCGAACTGCCAGCTGGCCTTGCCGCTTTCCACCAGCGCTTTGTACAGGCGGCCGCCGGAGCCATCCGAGAGGATGTCAGCCAGCAACTGCATGGCCACCGCATCCGGATGGGCGCCGGGGGCGATGTGGTACTGCACGGCCACCACCTGCGAGTCGCCGATGCGGCGCAGCGTGATCTCGCGTGCGCCTTCCTGCGGCGGCTCCACGGTGTACTGCGCCGGCAGCGTGCGCGCCGGGCGCGGGATCGCGCCGAAGTGCGTACCGATGCGCGCCAGCGTGGCGGCTACGTCGAACTTGCCGGCCACCACCAGCACCGCGTTGTCGGGCTGGTAATAGCGGCGGTAGAACGCCTGCAGGTTGCCGATGGCGACATGCTCCACGTCGCTGCGCGCGCCGATCGGCGCCTTGCCGTAGTTGTGCCAGCGATAGGCGGCCGAGCGCATCTGCTGCATCAGCACGCCGCCGGGGTTGTTCTCGGCGCGCTCCATCTCATTGCGCACCACCGTCATCTCGCTGTCGAGGGCCTCGCGGGCGACGAAGCTGTTGACCATGCGGTCCGCTTCCATCTTCAGCGCCCAGTCGAGGTTTTCATCGCTCGCGGTGAAGCTCTCGTAGTAGTTGGTGCGGTCGAAGGCAGTCGTGCCGTTGAACTGCATGCCGCGGCGCGTGAGTTCCTGCGCAATGGTGTTGCCCGGCAGCGCCGGCGTGCCCTTGAACAGCAGGTGCTCGAGCAAGTGCGCCATGCCGGTCTCGCCATAGTTCTCATGGCGGCTGCCGACCAGGTAAGTCATGTTCACGGTGGTGACCGGCTGCGCCGCGTCGGGCGCCAGCAGTATGCGCAGGCCGTTGGGGAGCCGGTACTCGGTAATGCCCTCCACGCTGGCCACTTCGACCGGCGCGGCGGAAGCCAGCCTGGCAACTGCCGCAGTCGCCTGGACTGCCGGGGCTGCGGCGGGTACGGCTACGCTGAAAGTCAGGGCCAGCAGGCAGGAAAGGCACTTGAACGTAAGACGCATGCGGAATTCGAGGTGTGGATTGGCTCCCTTGTCGCGGAGATCTGTGCGATTCTGCGGGGCGCGGCAAGGCAGCGGTTAGGTCGGCCCGATGGCTGATTCTAGCTCTTGCCAGGCCCGTAGCGGCATGGCGCAGCGCTTTTCAGCCGGTTCGCAGTGAATTTGGGAAAATTCCGCATCCTTCAAGCCGCGGCAGCGCACTGGCATCATCCAATGGGACTCAGCCCCGGCCAAGCGTTCCGCACACCTTTCGAAGCATCGGCATTCCAGCCCACCTTAAGCGGGCGCTTGAGGGCGCAGTGCCGTCGGTTCGATGCCGAACATGCGCTTGTGCGTGCGAGTAAGGTGAGCCGAGTCCGCAAATCCTGCCTCATGTGCGGCTTCGGTCCAGGATGCGCCCGACATGACCGCCTCGACGGCAAGATTGATGCGCAGCCATAAGAGATACGCTCTGAACGAGCTCCCGGTCCCGGCGACGAACAGATGCCGAAAACGACTCTCCGACAGGGCGACCGCTGAGGCCACGTCATTTAAGGAGAGGGGATTTCGAATGTTCGACCGGATATAGTCCAGGGCCCGGCCAAGGCGCGGGTCCATGTCCTTGTCCGGCCTCGTCTCGGTCCCACACAACTCTGCAATGGCCAACGTTGCTGCCTCGACCATGTCCTTGGCCAACTGGCTCGACTGCAACGCTTCGGACAGCAACGTGGCAGCCGCGCGGGCACCTGCGGCCGGGAGTTCAGCGACGGCATTCGAACCAAAGCGTGCCGTGAGTGCGCGCCCGGCGCTGGTTTCGGGTTCCACGAATAGATGGGCCATGGTGGCGGCGCCAACCACTTCGAACTGGTGCGTGCATTCACTGGGGACGATGGCGGCCTCGTAGTCGGTCCAGGCACCATCAGCCGTGGTGCGAAAGCGGAAGTTACCTCGCAACGCGATGACGAGTTGATGGGCATGGTGCTCGTGCCATTGCGTTCTGCCCTGACCTTCGCCTATCCAGAGAATGCCGCCTTGCCATAAGTAGCTGCGACCCGTGGATGTGATGGCCGAGAAACGACCGTGCGCGATGGACGGTTGCGCGGAATCGCCCTGCAGTGCTGTCACGATGCGCCCTCCCTCAACTCAGCCGTTTCGTTCAAGTTCATTCCGTGCGCGGCCCCGACAATGGCTCGCATATTAGCAGCCCATCCCGGACACGCACGATGTACCGCTCTACCTTCGCCTTTCAAATTCGCCCCCACGTCCAGGCCGAGCTCGATGCCGCAGCGGCGCACGAAGCTCGGGGCGAGCCAATCCTGGCGTTCACGCATCTCGAGCGCGCCCACATCCTTGGGCAGGAATCCACTGTGGAACACGTGCGCACCCACTGTGCGATGTTCCGCTGGGCGCTCCGCCAGAACATTGCGGGTGAAGCGCTCGGCCAGACCTGGCGAATCGTTGCCGCGGCATTGAAAACCTGGCTGGGTTGGGTGCCCATCGGTAATACCGGCGGCGCCAAAGTCAGCGGCTTCAAGCCCATGCCGGTTCCGGCAGACCTGCAGCAGCTCATCGACGCCGCTCGCTCAGTGCACTAGCGGCCACGACGCGCCATCGACGGCGCCCCGGATTCCCGACAACCTCTTCAGGTGCCTCATTAGGGCACCCGGACTTTGCTCATTCCATCGTCCCATCGTCATTGTAAAAAAGGACCCCACCATGTTCAAACTCTCCGCGCCGACCGCGCTCGCGGCAGTCGCCTTCTCCTTTCTCACCGCCGCCTGCGGCACACCGCCGGCGAACCTTGACCTTTCGCTGCAGCATCCTAGTTCCCAAGGCCAGTTCGTTGTCCGCATGGATCCCCCGGCTTCGGGGCCTGCTATCAACCAGATGCACGCATGGCAGGTGCATCTGGAGACACCCGATGGAAGACCTGTGTCGCGAGCCATGATTGGCTTCGACGGGGGCATGCCGCAGCACGGCCACGGCTTCCCTACCAAGCCTCGCATCACACGCGAGGTAGCGCCCGGTGTCTACGCACTCGAAGGCATGAAGTTCAGCATGACCGGCTGGTGGGACATGCGTCTGGCAATTCAGGCCGGGGATGTGACCGACGGAGCCGTGTTCAACGTCATCGTCGGCGATTCGGGGATTCAGCGCTAAGCGTCTGGGTCAAGGAGACAGTTTCATGAGCCAGCTCCATAAATCCAAGCTGCCTGCGTCACGGCAGGCGAGCAAGCGCGGAAGGCTGACGGGCACACTCGCCGCTGTGGCCGTGGTCCTGCCCCCGCTTGCCTTGCTTACCGGCTTCGGACGTGCCGGCGACGCCATGGACGGCGCCGCCTCGTGGTCGCAGGAGGAACGGGCCGTCCTATCCTCAACGCGCCTTGACAAGCTTCCCGCATCGCCGCCCGACCCGTCGAACGCCGTGGCGGACAAGCCAGAAGCAGTCGCGCTCGGCAAGCGGCTGTTCGCGGATGCACGCCTATCTCGCAACGGGGCGGTGTCGTGTGCCAGTTGCCATGCGCCCGATCGCCAGTTCCAGGACGGACTGCCTCTCGGAAGGGGCATCGGAGTGGGAAAACGCCGGACCATGCCAATCGTGGCGACGGCGCACAGCCCGTTCTTGTTCTGGGACGGTCGCAAGGACAGCCAGTGGTCTCAAGCGTTGGGTCCCTTAGAGGATGCCGTTGAGCACGGCGGCAACCGCGTCCAGTTCGCCCGGGTCGTGAGGACGCACTACCAGCGGGAGTATGAGCCGCTGTTTGGCGCCCTCCCGAACCTGCAGGACCTGCCGGCCGACGCGAGCCCGCTGGGCAGCGCCGACGAGAAGCGGGCCTGGTCTCGGCTGACGAACGAGCAACGCGATGCCGTCAACCGCGTCTTCGCCAATCTCGGCAAAGCCATCGCGGCCTACGAACGGACCGTGACCTACGGTGAGTCCCGCTTCGACCGGTACGTTGATGCGGTTCTCATAGGTGACCGCGCGGGCCAGAAAACGTTATCGACCCAAGAGGTCAATGGCCTTCGTCTGTTCATCGGCAAGGCTCAATGCGCGACGTGCCACAACGGCCCACTCCTGACGGACCAGGCCTTCCACAACACGGGGGTCCCGCCCAGAGAGCCAGCACGCCCTGACAGTGGCCGCGCTCCCGCCACAGCCAAGGTTTTGGCGGACGAGTTCAATTGCCTGAGCCGCTACAGCGACGCGCCACCGCAAGTCTGCCAAGAGCTGCGCTTCATGGCCACCGACGAACCGGGCATGGAAGGCGCCTTCAAGACTCCGAGCTTGCGCACCGTGGCACTGCGGGCTCCGTACATGCACGCGGGCCAGCTCACGACCCTGGACGAGGTAGTAAGGCACTACGTGCGTTCGCCGGCAGCGGCTGTCGGTCATTCCGAGCTGGCACATGGTGGCACGGGGCACGCCGAGCGCAAGCCCATCCGATTGACGGAGGAGGAGATGCGAGATGTTGTGGCGTTCCTGCGCACCCTATCGGGTCCCGTCGTGGAGCGTTCTTCTCGATAAGAACCGAGAGGGTTGCTCGGTTACCCCGCCCGTAAGGACGTGCAGAGGCACGACGGACGCAAAAGCGCCGCCTGGTGGCGGCTGTCCGCCTCTGTCATCCGGGCTGCTAAATCCGGCCGCTGTGGTTGCAGTGACGAGCGAAGTATAGCGTGCGGCAATGTGGCCTAACCCGGCCGCAACAAAAAGTCACGCCCGCTACACCATTCAAGAAATATTCATCGCAGATTAGGACTTGTCTCATTGATTCCGATGAGGAATTACGCGCAAATGAGGGGGTGAATCTGCGCACAAGGTCCATCCTGAAGGAGATCGTATGCAGGAAGACAAACAGTCCATCGACATCTGGGAGGCCCAACCATGAGGCGAAGAATTGCCTGCGTTGGCGACGAACTGGAGCGCGGTGGGAAGATACTGCCTTATGCTGGCCGAGGTTGCGCTTTTGGCAATCCCGGCCACCAGGCTGCACTGATCGGTGGCCAGGCTTACTGCGAAGCTTGCAAGAGCACCGGCACGATTGCGAAGGCGGGCGGGCGGGCGGGCGGGCCGCGCCGGATGCAGTTCATGGGCGAGATTGCCCTGGACGGCGATATTGTCCTGTGCCGGTGCCCCACGCCGCCGCGCATTGTTGCCCTGGTTGCCGGTTCGAGGATATGGGCGCGCGCGATGAGGCATCCGCGGCGATCTCCCCGCACAAAGCATATCTGCAGCATCCAACCCGCGGTACGACCAACAAATCCAGCTCATCAACGAACAGAGAGCGCAACAGTTGGCTCGCGTCTGGAGCGCGGAAGGAAAATCCGGCCCTATGCTGATCGATGTCCAAATTAACGCCGTTTACCAAAAATCACAAAAAAACAGAAAAATCATTGCCAATGATTTTGAAATAAAATTTGACGAAAAAAGTGAAAATGAAATACGAAATGAAATCCAAGGTCGATCAAAGCGATCAACTCAAATAAATAAACTAATGTATTCACTGATCAAGAAAGACGTAATTTCCATTTGCCCTGAAATGACGGAGGATGAAATTGGATAAACAGGGAAAAGTTATATTTATAACGAAGGTTATATCAATAGTTGGATTCTTGTTTTTTTCGACGCTTATAATATTTGTTTTTCTGCAGCCCCCTGAAACCGGAGTCGGGTTGTTCATTATGATAATGGCACTCATTGCTTCATCTGGAATAACTATTTTATTTATCAACAGAAATCAAGATAGCATATATGAATTTGTAATTAGTAAGGATATTAGGTATTTAAAAAATATTATTATAGGATCAAAAAAATAGTAACCAATAACTTACCAGAGAAGCGTATTTTGAGGGGGTTCAATTATAGATATGGAAATTCCTGAGGCTACTCCGATGCCAACATCGGCAATCAGATTCTGCGTTTCCTTACTGTCGATTGAGCTAGCAGTTCCAAATTTCGCCGCATTGGCCAGGGCAACGGTACGCATCTGGTTGATGCTGCTGTCGCCAAAGCGGAGATCGGCATATTCAATACGCTCGGCCTCCGTCCAAGTGCTTGGTCCCTTGGCCTGCAAGTCCGCTATGCGCTGACCTTGTTCTTCCTGCTCAATCCTTAGGGTTGTGGCGACAGAGAGGCATTCGGATTGGCTCGTACAATTCTCGACGCTCGTACGGTTTGCCTCCCATTTCTTCGCGAACGCTGCCTGCACTTGCTTTCTACAAGTATTGTCTTTGCACTCTGCATATGCTCCGGCCCGCTCGCGCTTCTGCGTGTGGTTGAGGTAGTTATTCTCCGTCGCCACCTTCCCACTATTCGCGCCCGCGGCAACATCGGAAGCAGACCCACCCGCCACACCGCCGACCACTAGCCCAGCCAACTGCACCAACGCCTTGCGATCGTTCTCGCTCAAGCCTGGCTGATCGAGAAGCGCCTTCCCAAAGGCCTCCATCGCCAACGACGCTGCAGCCCCTGCCGCAAAGCTGCCGCCCAGCGCCCGCGACATCAGGCCACCCACCAGCGCATGTACCGCAGCCTTGGTCTCGGGGGAGGAACCCACCAGCACGTCGCCAACCTTTTGATAGATCAACGGCGCCGCCTGCTGCGCCACTTGGTTCTTCAACTGGCTCAACTCCTGCTGATCCCTGACCCTCTGCGCGTCAAAGATCTTGTCGATGCCCTGGTTAGCGTTCTCCGTATCGCGATTCAGGGACGCAACCGTCTCTTCCGCCGTCTTGCCGGTCCTGGCCTGATGGGCTGCACCGTCGGCAATAGTGACCGTGCCTGCCGCAACCGCGCTCTTGGTCACGCCTGCGGCACTACCTTCAATCGGCTTCTGCGCATTACCTGCCGCCGTGGCGGCCAGACTGTTGGCAGCACTCTGCAGCACATTGGCATTGCCCCAGTCCACGTGCGCGCCGGCTGCACCGGTGTGATGGGACTCGCTGCGCACGCCTACCGTGCCCGAGTACGGCTTGCAGGTTCTTGGCCGTATCCAGCGGTGTGCCGACCAGGGCCACCGCGATGCCGCTGGAGCGGCTGCGCTGGCTGGCATCCTGATAGACGCGATCGACGCCTTCGGCGATCGTCACGTTCTGCGCGAGGATGTCGATGTTGCCGGCGCTTGCCTTGCCGCCTTTATCCCCCTGGCTGCCGGTAATCACGTCGCTGCCGATGATGGCGGCGTCCTTGCCGGCGGTGATGATGACGTTGCCGTTACGTGGCGTCGGTCAGCGTTGTGCTGCCGGTGCCGGCCATCGGGTCGCGAGCCAACATCCTCGTTTCCAGCTGCCTCGACCGCCCCAAGTCAACAGAGCGGCAGCACACCGGCATCATCCATCGTCACCCGCGCCCTTCGGCTCATCCAACGCGGCGGCCAGTTCGCTCAACACCAACGTCTCATGCGCAAGCACGGCCACCAGCGAAAGCAGATGGGCTTGGGTGTCTTCACCGAGGTTGCATAAGGTGCCGCCTGCGGCGTTCTCGACGGCAACCGACAACAACGCATTGAGTTGCGCGGTTTTCTCGGCGGCGAGGCTTAGCGGGCTTTCGGACGGGGCATGCGCGGTCAGGAAGGTATCGCGGCCCGCACGTTGGGCGGTGATGTTGTAGCGCGGGTAGTTATACATCGATCGCCCTCCGTTGGAATGCGCGCAGGCGCTGGCAGATGACGGGGAGCTTGGGGGATGCGATTTGCCCGGGATGGGCGAATGAAGACTGGGGCATGGGAGTGCCTCCTTTGTCAGCGTGTTTGACACCGCTCCCCGCTGTCAATCGGGGTGGGCGGGCACAAGGCGAGGTTGACAGACCGGGACAAAGAACCGGCGAGCCCGAAGGCTCCCCCGCCCAGGCCCACCCATAGGGGCGTGCGAAGGCGCAACGGACGTAAAAACGCCGCCTGGTGGCGGCTGTCCGCCTTTGTCGTCGGGCTGTCAAACCCGGCCGCTGTGGTTGCAGCGACGAACAAAGTATAGCGCTGGGCCATGCAGCCTAACCCAGCCGCAACAAAAAGTCACACCCGCTGCGCTAGCCAACGGCCACAAGTACCAGATCGATCCTGCCGGCCGTCAGCGGCAACGTGCGCGGGCTGCTTGGGCGACCCGCACCGTGGGCAAAGCCGGTGGTCGACCACGTGCGAGTTCTGGTACGTCACCGACTCTCCGTTGACGTTGTTTTGGCTGGCGGCAAGTTGCGACATGCCCCTTTGCTTGCCGCCGACGCCAAAACCTACGCCGATGCTGACATTGTCGTCCCTGCTGCGGCTGTCCATGCTGGTTTGGTCCTGTGCGCTTTCCAGCGCTCACATCCTAGGACGCACGCAGCAAGACTCAGTGCCCCTGTTGTCGTCCGGCTGCTGTTGCTGGAGCAGGGGGTAGGAGAGGCGGCTTAATCGAGATATCGAGGTAGGATGCCGTCCCGGCCGTGTCAGCCGTGCTCCAGTGTCGCAGCGTGAAAGCCCCAAACGCCTCAAGAAAAGCGAACGTCTGCCACTGGGTTGCGATCCCACCTTCAGCGGTGTTGCAAACCACGTCGATTGCCATGCCTGGAATGGCAGGATGGATGGTGGAGGCCGCGTAGCGGCCGCCACTCGCGCATGCAACGTGCAGTCGTTTCTTGGCGGCCGCATTGTCACTCGTCCAACGCAGAGTCGAAAATTCGAAACGGGAGTTCGGTCTGATCTGTCCCGGTAACCTTGATCCGCTTGCTAGCGCGGAAAATTCTGGCGCAGATTGATCCGGTCCGTCGTGCAGGATTGTCTGAACCTTGCCCATCCAGGGATACGGTGAGGCGAGCGTGAACATCGTGGCATATGGAGAGGTAGCGCCTTTGACGGAGTACTCGCTGACACAACGCAAGAAAGTCCCTTCGACCACCTTGCACGATTCGTCTACCAACAAATTTTGTTCCGAGTCGGCGGTAGTTGTTTTGATGGCTAATCGTGTATGTACCTGGTTATACGATAGCGCTTTGGCATGCCTGCGCATCTGCTCTTGGAGCTCCGCCGGGACCGCAACTGGCGAGAAGTGCTTCCGCGAAAATTCTTGCGCGTCTCCAAAGGGGTGGCTTCGCGTACCACCTGGCACGAATTTCGGCGTTTCAGCCAGCATGCCGATGACAACAGCATCTCGGCTATCTGGATCCAATTTGGCCAAAATTGGTTGCAGGTACTTTCCGAACCCGCAGACTTTCGCAGCGTCCGAAGCAGAACTGGATTGCTTCTGTGCAAACAGATCCAAGGCTTCCGGCTCCTTTGCGAGATACTCAACCGCGACTCGCATCGTTGCAGAAACCGCGGCGTCACGACGCTCGAGCGAAACGGTTGCCCTCGGTACACCACTTACCTCCGCCTTCAGCCCATGGTAGTAGTCGGCGAACATGGCATCCACGTTGTCGTCGGAAAGGGCGGCATCCGATATTTGCCCGCCGGCACAGGCGGCATGCACCATGAGAAGAAGAACTCGGAGTCGAGCCTCCGGTGTCAGACGTAAGGAATTCACGTGGAAACTCGCATCCAACTTTCCTGCGGCCATGAGCCGCGCCTGAAGCTGAGAATCTACAAAGGCCTTCCGGATATCTTGGTCGTCTTCGATGGCCTCGAGCCACTTCCTGGCCGCCGCGCTGCGCTGCAAGCGCGGATTGCCTCCAACCGCATTCAATACAGACTCTGTCATGGGATGTGCCGAAGCGGCAACATCCAACGGCGGGGCCGTAGGTTTCGCAATTGCTGTGCTGACGATGAAACTGGCGAGCATTGCAATGGGAGCCGTTCGAGAGGGACGGCGAGCTTGGGTTCGGTGCATGTGGCAAGGCGGAGTCATGGGTTATCCTGGATATCGAAAAGAACAGAGGGGCGCCGGTCACTGAAACCGCTCATTCTCGTCGGCGAGAATCATGATTCAGGCGGCATTGGCGAAACATGCTGTCGACTAACAGCATGAAGCGTGATCGGGATCCGGATCCCGATCCGATTCAACGGTATTTGACGGATATTGCCTACGAGCTGGATGGCTTGACGGACCTCCCGACGGCACCGAAATAGGCCAACCGGAGCCTCTTGCAGACACCGCCATCCTTGCTGATTTGCCGCCTCCCATGGCGGCAAATCGGTCGACAGCAGTCGTCACGCAGCACCTGCACGCGCTATCCACCACGGCGCGTTGAACCGTTAGCGCAATTCATCCTTGGACTGGGGAGCAGCTTCATCCACCAGCCTCAAATACGGGGTAAAAAGTACATAACACACTCTAATCAGACTCGTCTTTCCTTGATCATCTCGAGCGCGACCTCCAACTTTCTCCTCGCATCCCGAGAGGGCCGTCCATGTCGATATGCTTCGACGCTCATCATCTCCAGGAATGCAGCGCCCTCGCCAATGCTCTGACTTCTCGGAATCTCGATCTTTGCGATCTCTTTCTGGCTAACCAGTAGCCAGTAAATGTCTTCCGCTTGCTCTGGCAACCAATACAAAAAAATTCAGGCAAGAAACAGCGTAGTGCGATCCCAATAGCATTGCGATCATTGCCGGTGAAAAAATTTTCAACTCTCAGGGGCAGATCATTTTTCATCAGTTCCATTGCTGTTGAGACAGTGCCCGCGCCGCAGACCAGCACGCTGCTTAGATCAATCTTTCCCTGGAAAAGAAGGCGCCGACCCCGATCATGAGTCTCCCGGTCGTATTTTTGGCAACGAATTATTGATAAAACCACATGTCGCGACAAGTACACACAAGCCGACCCTTCGGCTAACTGTACAAGAGCGCCCTCAGTCTCTCCTGAGCACTTTCCGTATCGTCGTCGATAAAGCAATGCTCGGACACCTGAACCCGTAAAACCCCAGTCTCGGGTTCGCTCGTGCGTAACCATTCAGTAGACTTCACGCCGATCTTGTTTTGTGGCCCAACGCGAGCCCAGAAGGCCTCGCCCAACCACATAACTGCCCCAACAGCTTCTACATAGCCAGATCGCAACATCCAACGCCCCGGATTTCCCGATATATCAATTTCCATTCGTTGAACGGGTGGAGGTAACCCATTCGACTTCATTGGCAGACGTGAGCAATCGCGGCCGGAAATTTCGTACTCTGCAGGATCCTTGGCGTTTTGCCAAAAATTGTACTCAACGTCTGATACCCATGCCTGAACAAATCCACTTAATGAAAGGAATGGCTTCACCAAAATTTCCCAATTATCAGCGGCACCAGATGTTTTCTCCTGAACGGTGATAAAGCAGTGCTCATGAGAGCTAACCACACCAAATTGCAGAGAAATATCATCGGTTTCCAAACGCACCCAAGTTACTATTTTTTCGATCTTCTTTAAAATTGAATCAGATGATATTTTATTTCCGCCTTCTTTGAAAATAGTGGAAACGTCCAGCGCTCGCATCGTCCCAATGAGTGCGCGCAATGCATCCAGGTTGTCAATTGAGCTAATTCTTCCTTGAAATTTCACATTGTCTTCGCCGAACATAACCTCCTTCGATTCGGCCGCTTCTCTCAGTGAAAAGACAAGCTTCAATTCTTCTGTTCTATTTCGTGTCATCATGGATACACCTTAATTGTCACCGTTACCCCGCGACTCGCACCATAGCTAACAGTTTTAGGTGCTGTCCGTGTTGCTCTGCGTGAGGCTTGCGCTGGCGTTCAGCGTGGTGCTGTAGCAGAACGGCGGCACGCAGAGGCTGGCCTGGACGTCTGAGGAAAATTCCCAGGCGTGATAGGTGTCCGCGTCTGGGCTGTTCTCGATATTCAGGTTGTGGCCCACGATACGGCTTTGTCGTTGATCGCGTCGTTCTGCTCACAGCCATTCGGCGACAACTTCCACGCTGCTTAGATCAGCCCCCTAAGACCCACTGAAGGTTGAACGAACATGGGCCGTTAGTCCTGCGAGATCGCTGTAGGCCAGGGGGCCAAATTCGGGATAGGTTTGAGCTATATACTGCCCAACAGTCATACCATGGTTGTACGCAATCTGATTTAATTCGGACATCAACTTAGGAGAAATAATCCAGTTTTTTGTACCGGAAAACATCTCTCGCGAATGCTCTTCCATAAGCCACTCCACCGAGCCTTTGTACGTTCTCACTGTCAATTTTAGCTTATCGATAATATCTGGATTGTCGACCTTTAATCTGAAGCTGGTATAAGGCGGATGTGTTGATCTATCCTCAGTCTTTGGCTCCTGCCATCGAAATTTAAAAACCGGATATCGCGACTCGAACTTGAACCACGATAGCTCGCCAAGCTGCTCGATGAAGTCCAGAAGTTCACGACCAGGCTTTCCCGTTGTCGCCATCACCGTAATCCATTCTGTTGGTTAGAAATTGTAATTCCACCTTTATTCATATTTCGCATGCACCGCTCCCAATCGCCTTTGGGTATCGGGTTCGTTGACACTCGAGGATCGTAGACATGGCGCCCATCCGTATAGACCTGATGAAAAGCTTGCCCTTCGGCAACGATGCCATTTTCGTAGACGTTAAGACTGTCGACCATTATTGAGCACTAAGCTGAAAAACGGGGAAATCGTCCGGAAACTCCTGTTTCCCAGGCACAACGTGTAGAATCAGCAGCCGCGCAATCTCTGCCTCCTCTATGCGTGCCAGTCCAACGAGGCGCACATAGCAAGTTGTGCCGCCGACCGACGCCTCCGGTGCTAGCGTAACGAAAATGTCCTCGTCACTACGCCACCACTGAATTCCCAATGGCATCCTCTCGCTCTCAACACTCCGTAGAGAATGGACCTCGATGAGAGAACACTCACCTTCCTCGTTCCACACGTGACACATCCCTGTGCGCGAATTTTCCAACGAGAAACCGAGCTGAACAAACATATCTCGCAACTTTCCGAGGACGTCTGTTGCCGATTCATTCGACCAAACTGTGTACGCAAATGATGCCATGCGGTGCCTCTAGGGAATGGGCTTCACAAGACTTGAACCCAAGACTCTCGTTGCAGCGTTAGTAAGGGACTGCGACGTGTCGGACGCGCAGTAAAAATGCCATCACGCCCACGCGGCTGTAGTTCGGGCCACCGCCGAAGTCGCTGGCCGCATCGCCAAGGCTGGGCATCGTGTTGCTGAACTTACAGCCACTGTTGCTAGCGCTGCGGGTTGCCTGATCAACTTAATACCCACCTTCCGTTCGCACAGCGAATTTCATTTCCCTGATGGTTGTAAAACAACGTTCTTTATCCAGTGTCGGCGAGTGATTTTAGCTACCATACTGAATCATACATGCGGCAGAACAAATCATATTTATCTTAATTCCGTCGATATGTGTAATTTAACAATCTATCCATCGAGTATCAAAACTACAGATTCTCGTGCCTCAGAAGGGCTGCGCTCACGAGCTTAGTACTAAGGACACCCCTGATAATTTCCGATCGTTCTGTATTGTTGACATAAAGCAACACAGGGTACTCACCAAACGCCATTTCGGATGGCTCACCATCAAAAGGATCCACATTCCGTTTTATTAAGATATTTTCCTCACCACGATTCCCCCAAATATAATAATCACCCCCTTGGTATGTGCTGTTCCTAGCGGTGAACTCTATATTCAAACTCTCCTCGACCAAGATCTTCACATCACTTATTTCAATCGATGAAAAACCATATAAATCATAAACAGCCATTTTTTACCTCCTCATTTCGGAAGAATAATACTTGGAGCACGCTGATAAGCTGTCACAGGTGAATCATAGATCATAAAATTTACATCTCGGCCGACCTTTCTAGTCATATTTTCCGCGAGTTCTTTCAATCCTAGCGCCTGCAAATCTCTCTCACCTAACGGACCGGTTCTAGTGCCATTAGAACGCAAACCTATCCCGAGTTCCTTAGCACGCTGAATTAGCGTGGGGCTCGCCAGTGCAACATCGAAGTCACTAATCCGCCCCGAGTCAAACGGCTGGCCTGTACGAAAGCTCCTGCCGGTCACCGCACTTCCCTGAAGGATTGGTTCAACATCTCCATACCCAGCACGACTAAGTCCAGAACGCACTCCATTTCCAAATTCTGAAAACTCCGCCGCATTGGAAAAGCCTTTGGGTAGCGCTTGTCGCGGCCTCGGGGCAACGCCGAGTATTGCCCCGCCGCCGGCCCCAAATGAGCCGCCCGACAGTAGAACCGTGTCAAGGTTTTCAACCAGAGTGTCTTTCGTTCTTGCCGCCTCAGCGAGCAGCTCTATCCGATCACGCCGAGCATTTGCAATCGCGGTATCCGTTACATCACGAGGTCCCAGTCCTACTGCAAAATCGATACATGATTTCACCCCCCCACAGAGAGTGACTGCATCAGCATAAGAGAAGCCACTACCGGTTCGCGCATCATTAGCAATGGAGCGACAGCTTGGTCCATCTGCGCACGTTTTTGCGTCGGCTTGCTGCTGCTCATCGATCTGCTGATACTTCGCAGTCGTTGAAATCACACATGCCCGATCTCCTTGGCATTTCAGGAGCTCCTTGGCCAGGGCATCCTTCTGCTCATGGTTCAGGTAGTTGTTTTGCGTCGCAACCTTCCCAATATTCGCGCCTGCGGCAACATCAGCAACAGACCCACCTGCCGCGCCCCCCGCCGTACCTCCCACTATCAATCCAGCGAGTTGCGCCAGCGCCTTGCGGTCATCCGGTGGCAGATCCTTCTGCTCCAGCAGCGCCTTACCAAAAGCCTCCATCGCCAACGACGCTGCCGCCCCACCCGCAGCGCCTGCCGCAAAGCGGCCGCCCAACGCCCGCGACATCAGACCACCCACCAGCGCATGCACCGCCGCCTTGGTCTCGGGCGAGGAACCCACCAGCACGTCGCCAACCTTTTGATAGATCAACGGCGCAGCCTGCTGCGCCACTTGGTTCTTCAGCTGGTTCAACTCCTGCTGATCCCTGACCCTCTGCGCATCAAAGATCTTGTCGATATTCAGGGACGCAACCGTCTCTTCCGCCGTCTTGCCGGTCCTGGCCTGCTGGGCCGCACCGTCGGCAATAGTGACCGTACCTGCCGCAACCGCGCTCTTGGTCACGCCTGCGGCACCGCCTGCAATCGGCTTCTGCGCGTTGCCCGCCGCCGTGGCAGCCAAACTGTTGGCCGCGCCCTGCAGCACATTGGCATTGCCCCAGTCCACGTGCGCCGGCTGCACCGGTGTGATGGGACTCGCTGCGCACGCCTACCGTGCCCGAGTACGGCTTGCAGGTTCTTGGCCGTATCCAGCGGTGTGCCGACCAGGGCCACCGCGATGCCGCTGGAGCGGCTGCGCTGGCTGGCATCGTGATAGACGCGATCGCCGCCTTCGGCGATCGTCACGTTCTGCGCGAGGATGTCGATGTTGCCGGCGCTTACCTTGCCGCCTTTATCCCCCCGGCTGCCGGCAATCACGTCGCTGCCGATGATGGCGGCGTCCTTGCCGGCGGTGATGGTGACGTTGCCGTTACGTGGTGTCGGTCAGCGTTGTGTTGCCGGTGCCGGCCATCGGGTCGCGCTTGCCAACATCCTCGTTTCCGGCCGCCTCGACCGGCCCAAGTCAACAGAGCGGCAGCGCACTGGCATCATCCATCTCCCTTCGGCTCATCCAACGCGGCGGCCAGTTCGCTCAACACCAGCGTCTCATGCGCAAGCACGGCCACCAGCGAAAGCAGATGGGCCTGGGTCTCTTCACCGAGGTTGCAGAAGGTGCCGCCCGCCGCGTTCTCTACGGCAACCGACAACAACGCATTGAGCTGCGCGGTTTTTTCGGCGGCGAGGCTTAGCGGGCTTTCGGACGGGGCATGCGCGGTCAGGAAGGTATCGCGGCCTGCACGTTGGGCGGTGATGTTGTAGCGCGGGTAGTTATACATCGATCGCCCTCCGTTGGAATGCGCGCAGGCGCTGGCAGATGACGGGGAGCTTGGGGGATGCGATTTGCCCGGAATGGGCGAATGAAGACTGGGGCATGGGAGTGCCTCCTCTGTCGGCGTACTTTGACTCCGCTCCCCGCTGCTAATCGGGGTGGGCGGGCGCAAGGCGAGGTTAGCAGACCGGGACAGAGATCCGGCGAGCCCGAAGGCTCCCCCGCCCAGGCCCGCCCATAGGGGCGTGCAGAGGCACGACGGACGCAAAAACGCCGCCTGGTGGCGGCTGTCCGCCTCTGTCATCCGGGCTGCTAAACCCGGCCGCTGTGGTTGCAGCGACGAACAAAGTATAGCGCTGGGCCATGCAGCCTAACCCAGCCGCAACAAAAAGTCACACCCGCTACACTAGCCAACGGCCACAAGTGTCAGATCGATCCTGCCGGCCGTCAGCCGCAACCTGCGCCAGCCGCTTGGGCAACTCCGCACCGTGGGCAAAGCCGGTGGTCGACCACGTGCGAATTCTGGTTCGTCACCGACTCACCGTTGGCGTTGGAATCTAGGCTCGAATCGGAATCAAGGGAGATTTATCGAGGCCAACTCCATAGCGATCAAATATCTGCTCAAGCTCCTGAGCGAATGCCGGGTTCAGATTGCTATCCCATTCGATATGATGGCGATTGATCAGGTCAACGCATTTCTCCGTTCCATACATCTGTAGCTCCAACCAGTAGCCTGGCTCTAGCTGCAAGGGCGGGCATCTTGCGAGTGACTCAAATAGGATCGTCAAGTTCTCTTCGATTTCCCCGACCCAAGTGATGTCCGCAAGCTCGCACGTAATGAGGCGATAGATGAAGTCGAGGGCGGCCTGCCATCGGCCTCGAGTAGGCTCTGGGTACATACTCTCGATAGACGCCAGCAAATTTGCCAGCGGGATGTCATCTATCGACATGAATTTCATATCCCACTGGTAAGCGTGAAGTAACTGCTCTTTGCTCGGGTTCATGGTATCGGTGGAAATTTGAGTTTTAGCGGGCGTCCTGCATTTGCAGCGTTCACCCCAGGACCATTGATGTCTACACTTGCGGTGTCTGCCGCAGTACGCGTTGCCTGACCTGCAGGTCGGTAGACCACATAGGTTCCATCAGGTAGTTGAGCACTCCACCCGCCATCCTTGATGGGCTTAACAGCAACGGGAGTCTGGCCTCCAAATGCTCGCTTAGCAAAATCCTCTGCCGATTGGTTCGGATTAGTCGTACCTGGCATCTCACGCGGAGTTCCGAGACCACCGATCGGATTACCTACGAGATTGCCATTTGGCGCAACTGTATCAAGCGATCCCGATTTCTGATCTCGTGAAGTGAAAATCGCCCCTAACCCCTCGACAATCCGGAGCGGAATCGAAATCGGCTTCTCCACCACGTCAGCCACCGCGCCAACCGCATCCTTCACTAGCTGAACAAACGGCTGCGACGTATGCTGCCCAGATTGGTCCGGGGTGCCCGTCAGTGTGCTCTGATCACCATCATAGCCCGGTTTGCCAGGCGTCGAATTTGGATTCTGCCGCTCCGCTGGCGTCGGCGGCAGCAATTGCGTTGGTCCATGCCCAAGGCCCAGGAAGTTGTACTGTGTGCCCAACCCGCCTGCGGTGCCGGCTGCCGCCGCATCCTGCCCTGATCCGCCAACTATACGGCCCGCACCTGCAGCGACAATTGTCCCCGCGATCTGCACCAGCGCCTTGCGGTCCTCGACCGACATGCTTTGCAGATCAGGGTTGTTCAGGATCTGTTGGCCGACCAACTCCGCAGCGGCCGTCGCTGCCGCATCGCCCGCTGCGCCAGCGGCGAACTTGCCGCCCATTGCCTCGGCCATCAAGCCGCCAATGATGGCGTGCACGGCGACCTTGACCTCGGGCGCTTGATCCTTCGTCAGCGTGCCAACCTGATCGTAGATCAGCGGCGCAGCCTGCTGCGCCACTTGGTTCTTCAGCTGGTTCAACTCCTGCTGATTCCTGACCCTCTGCGCATCAAAGATCTTGTCGATACCCTGGTTAGCGTTCTCCGTATCGCGATTCAGGGAGGCAATCGTCTCTTCCGCCGTCTTGCCGGTCCTGGCCTGCTGGGCTGCACCGTCGGCAATCGTGACCGTGCCTGCCGCAACCGCGCTCTTGGTCACGCCTGCGGCACTGCCTGCAATCGGCTTCTGCGCGTTGCCCGCCGCCGTGGCGGCCAGACTGTTGGCCGCACTCTGCAGCACATTGGCATTGCCCCAGTCCACGTGCGCCGGCTGCACCGGCCCGAGGTTCGGATCGCTCGCCTTCACGCTGCTGCCACCGCTGTAGCTGCCCGCGATGGTCGAGGTGCTGCTGCTGTACTCCGCGTTGTTCTCGATGTCGCTCTGGGTCAGGGTGCCGGTGGTCAGGCTGTTCTTGTCCGGCTCTGCCGTGCTGGCCAGGATTCCGCCCTTCAGGTCGGTGTTGCCCTTGACGTTGACATCGAAGCCGCCCTTGCCGGCATAGATCCCGCTCTGCTCCGCGACGGAGCTGTAGGTGCTGTCCGTGTTGCCTTGCGTGACACTTGCGCTGGCGTTCACCGTGGTGCCGTAACAGAACGGCGGCACGCACAGGCTGGCCTGGAATCCTGACGACGATTCCTTGGCGTGATAGGTCTCCGTATCCGGACGGCTCTCGATATTCAGGTTGCGGCCCACCGTGCCTTCCACGGTGTCCCCGATCAGTTGCGCGCCCTTCAGGTTGGTGTCGCGCCCGCTGGTGACGGTGACCTTGTCGGTGGCGGCCACGTGCGAGTTCTGGTTCGTCACCGATTCGCCGTTGGCGTTTGCCTTGTTCTGGCTCGCCGCCAGTTCGAGCGTGAGGCCGTTTTGCTGGCCGCCGACGCCGAAGCCCACGCCGATGCTGGCATGGTTGCCGCTGCTGCGGCTGTCCATGCTGGTGCGGTCCTGCGCGCTTTCCAGATTGACATCGCGGGCCGCGCTCAGGCTGACGGTCTTGCCTTGGATCTGCGCGCCGCGGGCGCTGATGTCGCCATCGGTGGCGAAGCCTTCGGCATCCTTCTGGCCGGAGCCGGTCGCGACGATCGTCACAGCGTTGCCGGCCTGGACCGTGGTGCCCTGGTTTGTACTCGCCTGGCTGTGCGATTGGCTTTCGCTGGTGCCGCCGCCGATGCTGGCGGTGACCTTGAGCGCGGCGGTGGCGCTGGTGCCGCCGCTGGTCACGGCCTGGATGCCCTGGATGCCATTGGCGACCGCCAGCGCGGCCTGCACGCCGTAGAGCGTCGCCACGCGCCCGTCCTTGTTGTCTTCCACGGCCCGGGCGGCGTTCTCCACGGCCTGCACGGCGCTGACCGCGTAGCCGGAGAGCGCCAGGGTCGATCCGTACTGGCTCACCCGGTGGCTCTCGTTCTGGCTGGCCGCGTCGGTGCCCGGATCGAGGATGACGTTCTTGCCGATCAGCGTCACATCCTTGCCGGCTGCAATATCCGCGCCGCGCGCTGTGATGTTTTCGCCGGCGGCCATCGTGACGTTGCCGCTGCGGCTGGCCACCTGGCTGCGGATGGTGTTCTGGGTGGCCCGCGTGCCGTCGGTGTGGTGCGACTCGCTGCGTACGCCTACCGTGCCCGAGTATCCGGTGCCACCCAGGTCGCCGATCTGGCGGCTGGAACTGTCCGCGCGTTGCGACAGGGTGTCCTGGCCCGACAGGATGTCGATCTTGCCCTTGGCCGCGGACAGCATGGCATCGCCTTGCGCAGCGATGCCGCTGCCGGCGATGGTGATGTCGCCTGTGTGCGCCTTCAGCGCCGCGGTGTTGCCGGTCACGACGCTGGCGTTCTGCTTGCTGCTCGCGAGTTCCCCGCTGGCGTTGGCTTTCTGGCTGCCATACGGCACCATGCCCACGCCGCTGTTGTTCGGGCCTCCGCCGATGTGGCGTGCCACGTCGCCGAGGCTGGGCAGCGCGTTGCTGAACTTCCAGCCACTGCTGCTGGCGCTGTTGGTTGCCTGATAGGTGTCGGTGGAGGCCCGCAGCGTGACATCGCGTGCGGCATCCAGGACGGCGGCGTCGCCCGCGCTGATCGTGCTGCCCGACACCAGGAGGTTGCCGTCCACGGCCTTGCCATTGGCATCGGTCTCGCCGTTGCCGCTGGCGCGTACGCGGACATTGCCCGCGCCGCTGAGGCTGCTGCCGCTGCTGATGGCGGCGACACTGGCCGACTGGGCGCTGTTCTTCTGGTTGCCGATCCGCACGTCAACCTGCGGCATCGTCAAGGCCGAGGCGCCCAGTTCCTTCAACGTTCCCGTGACGCGCGACACGGCGCTGGAGTCCTTCTGTACGGCTTGCAGGTTCCTGGCCGTATCCAGCGGTGTGCCGACCAGGGCCACCGCGATGCCGCTGGAGCGGCTGCGCTGGCTGGCATCCTGATAGACGCGATCGACGCCTTCGGCGATCGTCACGTTCTGCGCGAGGATGTCGATGTTGCCGGCGGCGGGATCGGCATTGCCGCTCTTGCGGCCGGCCACCAGGTCGCTGCCGATGATGCTGGCATCCTTGCCGGCGGTGATGGTGACGTTGCCGTTGCTGGCGCCCACCAGGCTGCGCGCATCGCTCTGGGTGACCGACAGGGTGTGGCTGGCGCCGCTGGCGCTGCTGCTGCCCACCGACATGCCGATGCCGCCTTTGCCGGCGAAGGCGGAGATCCCGGACGACTTCTCCTGGCGGGAGCTGCTTTCTTCCCGGATGTTCTCGCCGGCGGTAATCAGGACGTTGCCGCGCGTGGCCGTCAGCGCCACGCCATCGGTGCCGGCAAGGGCGCTCTGGCGCACCGTCAGGTCGTTGCCGGCCTGGACTTTGATCGCATCGCCCGCCAGCGTGCTGCCCACACCCAGGTTGTCGTGGCTGCTGGCCTGCAGGCTGCCGGAAGTGCGCCGGATGAAGCTGCCGCCCCTGCGCTGCACATCGAGGCTGCTGTCGTGCAGTTCGCGCGCTTCGGCCACGGTCACGTCGCGGTCCGCCACCACCGTCAGCCCACCGCCACCCTGGCCGTTGGCGCCGGCTTCCACGCTGGCGCCGGTCAGGGTCACATTGCCCTTGCCGTCGGTGCGTCCGGTCCCGCCTCCCTGGTCGGCCGCCTTGACCGCTGCCAGGGTGGCATTGCCGCCGGCTGACAGGCTGACGCCAACGGTGGCCTGGTCGCGGCTGTGCTCCTCCTGCTGGCGTCTCCTGCTCTGGCGCGCCACATTGTCGTGGGTGGCCTCGTTGGTGACCGCGGTGGCGCTCAGGTTGCCGCCCGCGATCATGGTCAGGTCCGTGCCGGCCTGAACCTGGGTGCCCTTCAGCGCCGTGTCGCCGCCGCTGGTGGCCGTGAGGCTGCCGCCCGCCTTGACCGTGCTGACGGCGTGCCTGGTGCGGCTGTCTTCGCCGTGGTGCTTGTCGCTGTTGTAGAGCGACTGGCGGGTCTTGCCTTCCAGGGTGTCGAAGGTGAGATCGCGGCCCGCGATTACCGCCGCGTCGCCACCAGCGGAGAGGGTGGAGCCGGTCGCGGTCACATCGCGGCCGGCCGAGAGCAGCATGTCTCCATGCGACGTGATGCCAGCCTGCTGGCCGTAGAGGCTGGTCGAAGCCTTCGAGTTGCCCGCCGCGGATTGCACGCCATGCTGGTCGAACAGCGTCACGTTCCGGATGTCGCGCCCGGCCGCCAGGCCGACCTTGTCGCCGCCGATCTGGCCGGACTGGTTCAGGATGTCCCGGGCCGCCGAGATGGCCGTGACGCCCTGGCTGCGCATCGCGCCGCCGCGATTGATGACGTCGTCCTTTGCGGCGACCGAGAGCCGGCTGCCGGCATCGAGCACGCCGCTGTTCTTCATGGTGCCGCTCGCGTGCAGTTCGATGTCGTCCGCCGCCATCAGCGCGCCGTTGGCCTGCAGGTCGCCGGCGTGGGCGCGGGCCAGGTAGATGCGCGGCACCAGCACACTCCGGGTGCTGCCGTCGGGCAAGGTGACCGTCTCGGACACCAGCCAGACGATGTCGGTGGTGAGCGCGTCCATCTGCGCGGCCGTCAGGGTCATGCCCGGCAGGATGTGGAACGCCTCCGCGGCGTGGGCCCCGGCCGCCATCAGCGCCTTGTATTGGTCTTCGGCACTGTCGTAGCCGGCGAGGTAGGTTCTTCCGGTGAGCCGGGTCACCTGGTCGCGCAGCAGCTTCTGCTCGTAGAAGCCATCGCCGAGCCGTTTCTGCGTCATGGCCGGATCGATGCCGAGCAGCCCCAGCATGTAGTCCGACGACAGGAAGTTGCCGTACCGGGTGAAGCGCGGGTCGGTCTCGACCAGGTAGGTGTAGCCGGGCTCGGTGCGATACGTGAAGAGCCCGTTGGATGGCAGCTTGATCAGCGTGTTGGCGAGCGACGCGTTGGCCACGCTCCGTGCGGCCGCCGTGGCGCCGGTCAGCGTTGTGCTACCGGTGCCGGCCATCGGGTCGCTCTTGCCGACGTCCTCGTTCTGGACATTGCCGCCGTAGATGGTCAGCCGCTTGCCGGCGGTGATGGCGCCGCCAATGGTGCCCACCGCGACCGGCGTCAGCACCACGCCAGGCTGCACGACCTGGCCAACGTCCCGGCTGGGGTCCTTGTTCCAGGCGTAGGTGGACACAATGCCTTGCGTGGTGCGCTGGTACAGGGTCTGGCCGGTATTGGCGACCGTGGTGGTGCCGTACTGGCCGGACGCCACCTCGCCGCCCTGGCGCTGGTCGCCGATCTGCATGCCGCCGCCGGCGGCCACGGTGCTGTACCGGTTGGTGAGGCTGCCGACGTTGGCGAGGATCATGTCGCCGCCCGAGATCAGGCTGGCGCCCGGCTGGCCGGGGCTGGCATCCCGCTCGGTGGTCGTTGTCGTTGTCGTGTCGCGTGCGATCTCGACGCGCTGCCAGCCGCGATGTCCGTCATTGCGGCTCGCATATTCGGTGGCCGGGTCGTAGTGGATGTCGCGGTTGTAGCCATCCCAGTAGCTGACCAGCAAGACGCCGCCGCTTTCAGTCAGCGTGTTGTAGTCGATCTGCGTGGCGACCCCGTTGATGTCGGCGACAAGGCGCTTTCTGGCATCGTCGCGCGCGAGAATCTGGGTGGTCGTGAATGACGCATCGACTGGCGTCTTGTAAGGACCGGCCCAGACGGCCTGCGTGCAGCCCTTTTGCGGATATGGGTTGGTCGTGGCGCACGGAATGTACTTCTCGCGCTTGCGCTCGTGCTTCGTTTCGACGACCGTGTCGCTGGCGACCGTCGGCGCCGGACGCTGGTTGATGAGGTCCTGCGCGGCGATCTCCAGCACGCCGTAGCTGCTGCCGCCCTCGATGGTGCTGCTGTCGTTGAGCACCTGGCCGGTGCGGTACCTGAGCAGGCCGCGATCGTCCCGCTCGCCGTTGGCGGCGATATTGAGGTCGCCCAGGCTGTAGAGCGTGGCGCCCCCGGTATTGGTGACCCGCTCCCGGCCGTAGACGTTCAGGGTGTCGGTGGCTGCCATGACGGCGGCCGCGCCGGTGTTGTGCACTTCCCGTGCGTTGGCGGTCACCGTGCCGCCGATCATCGTCCCGGCGTTGTTGAGCGTGTCGCTGATGGTGGTGAGCGTGTCACCTTCCAGCCGGCCGGCGTTGGCAATCTCACCCGCGGCCGCCAGCTTCGTAGTGGCGGCGTTGATGGTGGCTCCGCTCTCGTTGGCGATGCGGCTGGCCGACAGGTCCAGGGTGTTGACGGCTTCGAGCCTGCCCTGGTTGATGAATGCGCCGCTGGTGCCGAAGGAGAGGTTGCGCTCCGCCTTGAGGCGGTTGCCGGCGGTGTTGACGTAGTCGCCCTGCGTCGCCACCGCCAGATCCTGCCCGGCGTGAAGGGTACCGGTGCCGGTGAGGCTGGCGGCGGTCAGTCCGATATCGCCATCGGCGACGACCTTGCCGGCGGCATTGCGCAGTGTCGCCGCCTGGATGGACGCACTGCCGCCCGACGCGAGGCTGCCGCCCTCGTTATGGATGCTACCGCCCCGGGCAGTCACGGTCAGGCCCGTCGCGCCATAGGTCTTGCCGCCGGCGTTGCTGAACGACTGGCTGATGTCGAGTTGCAGGTTCTTGCCCGAGACCAGTTGCGCGCCCGCGGTGTTGGCCAACTGCTGCGCCTGGAGCAGAACATCGCCGTTGCCGCCAAGCGTGCCGCGATTGATGTTGTTGAGGGTTGCGGCCTTGATGCGCGTGTTGCCCGTTCCGGTGTTGGCGATCTGGCCGCTGTCGTTGGCGACGGTGCCGCCCGCAGTAAGGGAGAGTGTGTCGCCCGCCTGCAAGTTGCCGCCGGCATTGTCCACGTCGCCGGTGAGCTTGGCGGTCAACGTGCCATCGGCCAGCACCTTGCCCTGTCGGTTCGACAGCGAGGCGCCCGCAAAATGGACCGACCGCCCTGAAATCGTGCCGCCATCATTGCGCCAGGCGACCTCGCTGCCGTCAACATGCAGGCGCTGGCCGGCGTATATCTGGCCATGGGTGTTGTCCGCCGATTCGCTCAGGTGCAGCGTCAGATCGGACCCGGCGATGAGTTGGCCGCCGTCGGTGTTGGCCAACTGACCCGCCGTCAATGCCAGCGCGCCGTTGCCGCCGATGGTGCCGGCGCCGGTGGTGCCCCCGCGGTTGCTGTTCTCCACCCCGGCCGCCTGTATGGTGGTCTGCCCGGTGCCGGCATTGGTGATGCGTCCGCGCGCGTTGACCAGCGTGCCGCCGGCCGAGACGCCAAGGTCTCCCGCATCGGTCAGGATGGCGCCACCGGTGTTGTCGGCGTCGCCACGGACGGCAATACCGGCCCCGTTCCGAGCGTACAGCGTGCCCGCGCGATTCGACAGCGCCTGCGCCGACGCATCGATTCGGCTTGCCGTCAGCCGGGCACCGTCGGTGCGCAGCGTGGCGACGGCATTGGCCGTTAGCGCCTGTCCGGCCGTCAGAGTGGCGCCGGACAGATCGAGGTCGCCCGACTGCGCCGCGAGGGCGACGTCGCCGTTGGCGCGTGTCTGGCTGCCGGCCAGGCTCACGGCGCCGCCGCTCACGTCCAGGCGATTCCCGGCCAGGTTCTGTCCGGTGGCGGCCACGGACTGCGTGCCACGCACGGTCAGGTTGCCCGGCCGGGTCATGTTGCCGCTGGCGTCGATGCCAGCGGCCAGCGTGCCGCCGGACTGCACCGACTGTCCGTTCACCGTCAGGTCCTGGCCGGCGATCAGGGCGCCGGCATTGCTGATCGCTGCCTCGCTGGTCGCGGCAAGGGTGCCGCCAGCCGCGATGGTGCCGGTGTTCCCGAGGCCTTGCGCCCCGTGCATGGTGAGCGCGCCGGTGCCGGACGTGGTCCCCGATAGCGCGACATGTCCTGCGCTATCGAGCGTGAAGTCGCCCGCCTGCGCGGCCAGCGTGCCGGCGCTGCGCACCCCGACGCCGGCCTCCGTGCCGATCAGGCGGATGCGGTTCGCGTACATGCCGCCCAGGTTTGACACGTCGATGCCAACGGTGGGGCGATTGGCATCGCCGGGGATCACGTGGACGCCGAGGTTGGCGTAGTCGACCTGGTTGGTGCCGGTGATGACGTTGGCGGTGTTGGCCCACAGCTTGCCGTTGATGGTCACCGAGCGGGCGATCAGGTCGACCTGATCGAGACTGGTGCCGTTGAAGCCCTGGCCCTCGACCTGGATACCGCCGTGGATCACGCGGAATGCCGCAAGGCTGCCGTCGCCGCCGAACACCGGCGCGCCGGTTGTCAGCATGGCGCGGTTGGCATTGATAAAGCCGCCACCGTTGACCGAAATGCCCGAACCGTTGGAAATGATGACGTCCGCGCGCTGTCCGGCAACCTCGATGTACCCATTCAACCGGCTTGGCGCCGCGCCCGTGACCTCGTTCAGGATGATGCGCGCAGGGCCGCCTGCGCCCAGGTTCGCGTTGCCGGGCACATAGCCGCCAAGCTGCGTCTGCGTGATGGCCGTGGCGTTGTTCAGGATGGCGCCACGCCCGTCGACCGAGAACTGCTGGTACTGGTTATGCGACACGCCAGCCCCGGAGGGCGTATTGATGTTGACCATCGGCGTGCCGTTGGGCGCCGCGGCCGTGCCGGGGCCGCGCCCGGCGGCGTTGTCCGGCACGATCTGCGCGCCGCTTGCCTGCACCATCCCCAGCGCAACCAGCACCGTCCAGGCGATCGGCCGCAGGGGGGGCGCCATCGCCAGTGCGCGGCCACTCGGCGTACCCCGCCGTTCGCCCGCTGCGGATTTGTGCATGCCATTGACGCATTCGGCGACAGCCATCAGCAGGCCGCTTGTCTTGTTGAAAACCAGGCGATAGCGATTGTTGTTCATTTGTGCAGGCGTTGCGGACAGGGAGGTGCGGCGGTCAGCCGTATTGCACTTTCAGATTCGGAAGACTAGTTCGCGGCCACGATGCCGGTCGTTTCGGCCGTTACGGCGGCCACGCCAACCAGCGGCGCGCCGGAGAGCTTGACGATGCCGGCGCCCGGGGCGAGCCAGGCGGTCCCTTCCAGCACGGGCAACGGGAACAGGCTGCCGGGATACTTGCGGTCGTAGTGCAGCGCCAGCTTGCAAGCTCCCTTGTAGGTCACGCCCATGGCCGTCACGTCTTCGCGGCCGACGTATTGCACGGCAACGTTGACGACCCGGGCGATGGGCTTGAGGGCGGGCTGCGGGTGTGTCGCCAGTTCCTCGGCATTCGCTTCCGACATGGTGAAGCTGCGCGTCTCGTTTGGCTTCATGCCAACCAGATTGGGTATCCCGGTCTGCCCCGACACATCGTCCTTGAAGGCGAAGCGGCGGTACTTGTTGTACTGGCTTTGACCGAAGCGACGGTATTCGGTGACTCCGACTGGGAAGATCGCCGAGGCCGGATCGGTATGGAGCCGGAAGTTGGTCCCATCGCCGTCGAAGATGCCATTGACCAGCTTGACCTCTATCGTGTCGTAGCTGCCGCCGTCGAACACCGTCGTGCCGATGGCTTTGGCGTCGAAGGTGCCCACCTGGCTCACGGGTCCCACGGTCAGCGTCGCGGTGATTTTTTGTCCGGTGGCAGGCGCCGCCAGGCAGGCCGCATCGAGCGGGTCCGTGTTCGCAGGCGCCGGTGTTGTCGCGCTGTCGGTGCCGGCCGGCGCTCCTTCGGCCTTGGCTCCGCCGCTCCCATTCGATCCGCCACCGCAGGCGGCGAGCATGAAGGTAGTCACGGCCATCGCGGCGATAAGCTGCTTTTGCATCTTTGTTCTCCTAGTATTGGTAAGACACTGAAAACCCGCCTGCCGGCGAGCGAGTAGGGAAACCGGCTGGCTTGACGAGGCCCCAGCCGAGGAAGGCGTCGTAGTACAGGCCTTTCAAAGGGCTGCCGCGCAGGCCCGCCGCGGCACCGGCCAGGGTGTGGCCGGCCAGATAGCCGGCGCTCGGGCCGCCAACGGTGCCGGCGTCAAGGCCCAGGTAGACGCGCTGCCCGGTGCCGCCGAGGGGGATCTCCAGATCGTTGCGCCAGTAGACGCCGCGCTCGGCGGCGAGCGTCACGTCACCGTCGAAGCCGCGCACGGTCCAACGGTTGCCAATCGAGATGAACTCGCTAGCCAGTAAGGGTTGGCCGGTGTACTGCCCGTGCAGCGTGGCGATGTAGCGCATCGGTATCCGGCCGCCATCTGCCCCGCCGGGCACCGAGAATGGCACTACCAGCGTCGCATCAAGCGTGACCAGCCGATAGAGCAACTTGTCGCGCTGGCTGGGTGGATTGGGCTCGATCGTGCGAATCCCGGTCTGCCCGTTGAGCCAGGGCACGCCGGCGCGATACGCGAGCGCGAAGTCGAATTGCGAATCGCCCAGGTAGTGGCGATGCAGCCAGCCGACTTCCGCAAAGGTCGTGCTGCGCTGCTGGTTCAGGATTTCCGTATCCTCGATGTACGCGTGACTCCAGCGGTGTCCAAGACGGAACTGCAGCGTGTTCTTATGGAACTGGCCGCGCTGGAACATGTACTGGGCCTTGAACTCCGCGGTCTTGGAATCCCCGCTTGATTCGAAAACCTGGTTCACCCCGGCGATGCGCTGGTGATAGCCATAGGTGCTGGCCGCAGCGCCGAGCGTCCAGTTGCCCCACGGCACGGAGTAGTGCGCGTTGGCACCCCGTGTGCCCCGGTCACCCTGCCCGATATTGGCGTCGTGGCTGACGCCAATGTTGAACAGGTCATTCAGCCCGAGCGGGTTGTCGATGCCCAGCGAGGCGTTGGCCTGCAGTTGCCCCGTTCCGGTACTGCCGCTGTCGTCCAGGCTGACGACGAGCTTCCAGGGCCTGGTCCGCTTGACCGAGATCACCACATCGGACTCACCGGGAATTTCCCCCGGCACGATCTGCATGTCGACGTCCTGGCTCGGCACGCGTTTCATCTGCTCCAGGCCTTGCTCAAGCTCGCGAATATTCAGGAGATCACCGGGCCGGGACGGAAACGCGGACCTCCACGAACCGTGCAGGGCCTCGTCGGCGAAGCGGATCTGCCGGATGACACCGGGGATCAGCGTCAGACGAAGCGTGCCGCTGGACAGGTCCTGCCGCGGTACGGCGACGCGCGTCGTCGTATAGCCGCGCGAGAGGATCTGCGCGCCCAGGCGGCGCATGATGATGTTGATACCCTCGCGGCCAACGCATTGATTTGCGTACTGGTCCAGGTACTCCTGGGCGAAGCGGAATGCGTCCAGCGGGAGTGCGCTGGCGCCATGCCTGCGAACCCCTTCCGGCAGTTCCCTAGGGACCTCCAGCAAGACCCTGCCGGCGGTGAAGCACGGCGTCTCCATCGGTAGCGTGGTGGACAGCGCCTTCCTGGCCGCCTGCCCGCCGTCCAGGAAGGCGCCGGGCGCCTTCAGCTGCCGCGCGCGCTCGTCGGCCTGCTCGATATTGCGCTCACGTTGCAGTTGCTGATTCTGTTCCTGCCGCGAGCGGCGTAAAGCCCCTTCAATATCCGGCGAAACCTGTGCGAACGCGCCCACGGCCGTCAACAGGCTGACGGAGGCGGGAACGGCACGGCGCAGGAGCGGAGCAAGGCGGAGACCCATGCATTCGGCTCTATCGTTGACTTTGTTGGACGGAAATTCCGGCGGAGCCGGAATGCGTTCACCGCACGCAGGGCATCAAGGCGCAGGTCACGAAATCCACGTTCCGTCGCGGCTGCGCAAATGCGGCAAGGCATTGGGCATTGCAACGGCGACGGCATCGGGTGGTGAGGCGGGGTCTGGTAGTTCGCGATTTCGACCTCGACCGTTACGCCCACAGCAATGAATATCGAGCTGGAAAGAGTAACTGGCGGACGAGGTGATTTGGGGCGGAAGTTTCCGAATTTTGCTGCGGAATCTTCGAAAAAAATGCACTGCATTTTAGGACTTGTCTGATTGTTTTCCATGAGGAATTACGTGCAAATGGAGGGCGAATTTGCGCGCATAACCCATCCTGACGGAGATCGTATGCAGGAAGACAAACAGCCCATCTGCAGTGGGCGGCTCAACCGTGAAGCGAAGCCTTGCCTGTGTTGGCGACGCGCTGGAGCGCGGGGGGAAGACCTGCCAAATGCAGGCCGGGCTTACTGCGAAGCTTGCAAGAGCACCGGCACGATTGCCAGGTCCGGGCCGGGATCTTCGGGGGAGGGTGCCTGATGCAGCCGATCAAGACAGTGAAGGCGCAACATACGCCCGTCGAGGACCGGGCGCCGGCCAAGGTCGATTTGCCGCCGCCGCGCGGCACGCTGTATTGGGGCGGTGCCGGGCCGGACGGCGGATATGTTCAGCCGCAGCTCGATGCGTTCCGGAAGGCGGGGATTGCGCACTGCTTCGCTGGACTGCCCTATACCGCCAGCGCGTCCATGCCAGATGGATACGGGTTCGCTGGCACGCTGCTCGATGCTATACGTTCGGGAATGCTGATCCGCTCACGCGACGACAGCGAGTGGGCGATTACGGGCGGTATGGCGGCGGAGGCGCCGCAGTTCAACCTGATCGGTTACAGCTACGGCTCTCTCCTGGCCGCGCAAACCGCATGGTCATATGCCCGCGCCGGCCACGTGATCGACCATTTGGCATTGGTGGGCTCGCCGATTGAGGCGGGATTCCCTGCGCACCTGCGCAGCCACGAGAACATCCGCAAGACCGTCGTTATCGATTTGAAGCAGCTCGGAGACCCGATCTACGCCGGAATGCCTTGGCGCGAGCTGGTCGAATCGGCACCGATGCTGAATATGCAGATGCTCGCCGGCAAGGGCGAGGGGCACTTCTACTATGCCCACGTTGTGCGAGACAGCCCGAAACGATGGGCCGCGCTTGCCAGGCGCATTGCGGCGGAGGGCCTTAGATGACGATGCGCGCAAGGGCCCTGGTGCGCATCGTTGACTGCTTCGCCGTGCTTCTCGTAGTGAACAATGCCATCCTCGGCCGAGGATGGCTCGAGTTCCGCGTCGCTTGAAGCGCCGCAGCTCAATACACGCCGTCCAGGCAAATGTCCGAATCCAGCTAGTTCCGCCCTCGCAACGGAGTAGCATGCTGGCTATGAAACTCGATCCGGACACCTGCTACAAGGCCGTTGCCTCGCACGACCGCCGCTTCGACGGGCGCTTTTTCGTGGGCGTATCGTCCACCGGCGTCTACTGCCGGCCGGTGTGCGCCGTGCGCACACCCAAGCGCGAGAACTGCTCCTTCTACGAAACCGCGGCGGCCGCCGAGAAGCAGGGCTTTCGGCCCTGCCTGCGCTGCCGGCCCGAGCTGGCACCGGGGCACGGGCTGGCCGACCTGTCGGGACGGCTGGCCCAGGCGGCGGCCACGCTGATCGACGATGGCTTCATGGCCGATGCCGGCGTCGCCGCCCTGGCCGCGCGTATCGGCGTCACCGAGCGCCACCTGCGCCGGCTGTTCGATGCGCAGTTCGGTGTCTCGGTGCTGGAGTACGCACAGACCCAGCGGTTGCTGCTGGCCAAGCGCCTGCTGACGGATACCGCGCTGACGGTGACCGATGTGGCGCACGCCGCCGGGTTTGGCAGCGTGCGGCGCTTCAACGACGTGCTCAAGACGCGTTACGGGCTGACGCCGCTGGCGATGCGCAAGCGCGCCGCCGACAACGTGGCGGACGAACTCGTGTTCGAGCTGGGATACCGCCCGCCGATGGCCTGGGCGGCTTTCCTGCAGTTCCTGGGGGTGCGGGCGGTGGATGGCATCGAGCAGCTTGCCGATGGCAGCTATGCGCGCACGCTGGCGATCGACAGCGGGGGCCGCACGCATCTCGGCTGGCTGCGGCTGGCGCATGTGGAGCGCCGCCATGTGATCAAGGTCACCTTGTCGGGTTCGCTGGCGCACGTGATTCCGCAAGCGCTGGGGCGCGTGCGGCGCTTGTGCGACCTGGGTTGCCGGCCCGATGTGGTCGACCAGCACCTGGGGCCCCTGGCGGCCGGGGCGCCCGGCATGCGCCTGCCCGGCGCGGTGGATGGTTTCGAGATCGCCGTGCGCGCGGTGGTGGGCCAGGTGATCTCGGTGAAGCATGCCCGCACCCTGCTGGCGCGGCTGGCCGAGCGCCACGGCCGCGTGCTGACGCAGCCGGCGCTTGCCCTGCGCCTGGCCTTTCCCGACGCCGCCACGCTTGCCGCGGTGACGCCGGAGAGCCTGCGCGAGATCGGCATTCCGCTGGGCAAGGGCCGGGCCATCCACGCCATCGCCAGCCGCGTGGCGGCTGGCGAACTCAAGCTGGAACCCAGCGCCGCGCCGGAAGACACGCTGGCGCGCCTGCGAGCGATCGACGGCGTGGGCGACTGGACCGCGCAATACGTGGCCATGCGCGCGCTCGGCTGGCCGGACGCCTTCCCGGGCACCGACTATGTCTTGCGCAAGGTGCTCGGCATCGCTACCGTGCGAGGCATGAGCCAGCACGCCGCGCAGTGGGCGCCGTGGCGTGCCTACGCCGCGATCCACCTGTGGCGGCGCCACGAAGACAGCAAGCCGGGACAAGAAGACAAGGAAAGAGGCGCATCATGATTGCATACCGTATCGTTGCCAGCCCGCTGGGCGAAGTCCTGCTGCGCGCCGATGGCGCGCGTTTGAGCGGACTGTTCTTTGCCGGGCAGAAGTACTACCCGGCGGCGGCCACGCCGGATGCCGATGTCCCCGCCGCCGCGAAGCCGGTCTTCGAGCAGGCGGCCGACGAACTGGCCGATTACTTTGCCGAACGCCTGCAGGCCTTCTCGGTGCCCACGATGCTGGCCGGCAGCCCCTTCCAGCGCAGCGTCTGGCAAGCGCTGTGCGAGATCCCGTTTGGCCAGACCACATCCTATGGCGAACTCGCTGCCGGGCTCGGGCTCCCGCCCACCCACGCCCGCGCGGTAGGCGGCGCGGTGGGGCGCAACCCCTTGTCGGTGATTGTGCCCTGCCACCGGGTGCTGGGCGCCAGCGGCGACCTGACCGGATACGCCGGCGGTACCGACCGCAAGCGCGCGCTGCTCAGGCTGGAGGGCACGGCTGCGGCAATGGCGCTGCCCATCCTGCGCCAGTCAGCGTTGGCGTTTGAGTGAGCGGGCACGGCGCAAGCGCTGCCGCGCAAGTTGGCGAGAGGATACCGATGGCACGCCTGTTCGTGGCAATCGAAATCCCGCAGGCGCTCGCCAGCGCGCTGCTTGCGCGCGTGCCCCGCGTGGCGGGTATCCGGCCGGCGGCGCTGGACCAGATCCACCTCACGCTGCATTTCCTCGGCGAGCAGGACGAAGCCGTGGCGATGCGCATCGAGCAGGCGCTGGGGACGGTGTCATGCGCGGCCTTTGCGCTCACTGTGAAAGAGGCAGGCTATTTTCGCGGCCGGCGCGCGAGTGTGCTGTGGGCGGGGTTGGAGTCCAGCGCCGCGCTGGATGATCTGTACGCGGGCGTGGAGCGGGCTCTCGCCGGGAACGGTATCGGCATGGGTATCGGGCATGATGAGAACAACGCGTTGCCGGGCTCTGGCTCAAGGCCTCAGGCGCGCTTCCATCCGCATATCACGCTGGCCCGTTGCGCGCCCGCCGTGGCGCACACCACGCTGCAGGCATGGTGCGGCTCGCAGTCGGGGCTGGTGTGCGAGCCGTTCCACGTCGATCGCTTCATCCTGTATCAAAGCCATCTCCTTCCCGGTGGCGCGCAGCATGTGTGCCGGCGCGCCTATGCGCTGAATGCGAGCGAGGATCCGCCGGCAGGCTGATGGCGCATTCGGCTCAAGCCGTCAGGCCAGGTTGCTCACGCCAAGCGCAAGGCCCAGCCCAAGCAGCGCCGAGCCAATCACGCGGTCCAGCACACGCTGTCGCTTCAGCATCGCGGTGCGCAGCGCGGGCGTGGTGAAGCAACACGCAATCAGTCCGAACCAGACCAGGTGCGCCAGCGACATGAACAAGCCATAGCCGAACTGCACGGACAGCGGCGTTTGCGTGTTCACCACCTGCGTATAGGTGCTGACCACGAACAGCGTGGTCTTGGGATTGAGCGCATTGGTGAGAAAGCCCATCTTGAGCGCGCCGGACGAGGTCAGGGCAGGATTGCCCCCATCCGCCGCGATCGGCGCCGCGCTGGTGTCCGGCACGCGCTTGCGCAAGGTCTGGAGGCCAATCCAGATCAGGTAGGCGGCGCCGAGGATCTTGACCACCGTCAGCAGGCCATGCGCGTGCTCCATCAGCAGCGCCACGCCGAACATCGTGTAGAAGACGTGCACCTGCACGCCCAGCGCGATGCCGAGCGCGCAAAGCAGCCCGGCCCTGCGGCCATGCAGATAGCTGTTGCGCATCACCATGGCGAAGTCGGGGCCGGGGCTGATGACGGCCAGCACGGTGATGGTGGCGACGGCCAGGAGTTCGGTGAGGGGATGCATATCGTGTGAGTATCTCTGACGGGGATGGGCGAGGAGCCTTGCGGCCCGTGTTTGAAACCAGGACGGGAATGTCGCTATTTTCGGAGTCCACGCGGTGCGCCACAACCGATTTATACTCGTGCAAATCGGTGAGTAAAACTGACACATCAAGGCGATCATGCACTGGCTGGGCGGGATACGTTTTTTCGAGGCGGCGGCGCGGCACCAGAGCTTCATGCGGGCAGCCGACGAACTGCACCTGACCCACGGCGCGGTCAGCCGCCAGATTCGCCAGCTGGAGGAGGCGCTCGGCGTGGCGTTGTTCGAGCGGCGCAACCGGGCCGTCTTCCTGACCGAGTCCGGACGCATCCTGCATGCTGCCGCCACGCAGTCGCTGGAAGTCCTGGCCACGGCGGCCGAGCGCATCCGCGCGCACGGGCAGCACAAGGCGCTGGTGCTGTCGTGCGAACCCACCATTGCCATGCGCTGGCTGATTCCCCGCCTGCCGCGCTTTGCCGAGGCGCATCCGGACGTGACGCTGCACCTGATGGCCGCCGGGGGAGCGGTCGACTTCGCCCGCAGCGGCGTGGACCTTGCGCTGCGCCGCAACGATTTCCACTTCGGCACGCAGCTGCACGTGTGCGAGATTGCCGAGGAATGGGTGGGCGTGGTGTGCCGCGCCGGCACCCCGGCGGCGCGGGCGCCGGCCTTGAGTTCGCTCGCCCGACTGCACACGCGCTCGCGTCCCGATGCCTGGCAGCGCTGGGCCCGGGCCGCCGGCAGCACGCAGCGCTTTGGCGCGGATGCCTGGTACGAGCATTTCTACCTGACCATCCAGGCCGCCGCGGCCGGGCTTGGCTGCGCCATCGCCTCGCGCCTGATGGTGGCCGACGAGATGGCCGATGGCCGCATCGCCGCGCCGCGTGGGTTCGTGCGCGACGGCTCGTCCTACCACCTGCTCTCGCCGGTGGCGTTCGAGCGCGACGAGCGGCGCCGGGCAGTCCGCGACTGGCTTTGCCAGGAGGCGCAAGCGTCGCTCGGCGCGGACCCGGCCACGGCAGCCGCGCAGGCGGGCATGGCAAATGGCCGCCGCCGCGGCAAGAGTGCAATGGACCAGGGACGGCGTGCAAAGGCATCCTAGATCACAGTCCGGCAAAGCCCGGCGAGTCCGCGCGGATCGCCGATGCGCGCCGATGCGTAAACCCGCCCGGGCGGGCTACCCCACGGAAGTCTGTCTCAAGTTTTGCCACACTCCGCCGTTGTCCAAACAAGAGCTTGCACAGCGGCGGGCGCCGCGCTTAACATGCGGCGCTGGCCGCTCGCACCCCGGTTGTATTTCGATTGCAACCCGGTAAGCGGGCAGCCCGAATTCCCCGTCGCAAGCCAGTCTGGCGCGACGCAGGCCTCTCTCAGACGTTTGCGTGATTTTCATGAGTCTCCAAGATTCCCCGGAGCAATCCGAGCTTGACGCCGGCGCGTTGCCAGACGACCGCTATCGCCTTACCCATTCCTCGCAGATCGGCACGGTGCTGCGCGACCTTGCCTGGCAGAAGTGCAGCCTGAACGTGCGTGCGCGTACCGCCCACGAGATGGTCACCACCGTGCTGCATGTGGACCCGGCCAGCCGCACTTTTGTCTTCGACTGGTGCCGCACCGAGCCCGAGCGCGAAGCGTTGCTGGCTTCCAGCGAGAATGCCTTTTCGGCGTCCCTGCGCGGCGTGCCGGTGAACTTCATCATCGGTACCCCCGAGACCACCCAGTTCAAGGGCGGCCCGGCCTTCTCCGCACCGTTCCCGGAGAAGCTCTACCACTTCCAGCGCCGCCGCCATTTCCGTGCGCGCACGCTGGTGACCAAGGGCTACGTCTGCACCATCAAGATGAGCGACGGCACCGTGCTCACGCTCGATATTGCCGATCTCTCGCTTTCGGGTGTCGGCCTGCGCTCCAAGACCGTGGATGCCACGAAGTTGCCGGTCGGCACCACGATCTCGGGCGTGCAGCTGGATTTCGGTGCGCTGGGCAAGCTCGCCCTGAGCCTGCAAGTGGTGGGCCACTGGCTCGCCGGGCACAATGACAGCGCCATCCACCATTTCGGCTGTGCCTTCTCCAATCTCGATGGCCGCATGGAGAACTTCCTGCAGCGCCTGGTGTTCGCGCTGGAACTAGCCAGCCGGGGTTGAACGACGCTGGCCGCACGCAGCGCCGTTCGCTGACGGCGCGCGCCGGCCGGCTGCCTCGCCATGCCGGCATTGCCTGCCGGTGTCTTCCCGATTCTTGTCTTTCCTTCCAGGCATGTCTGCGGCCCGGCAGCCTGGCTGCCAGGGTCCGCCGCTTTGCGCCGATTCGCTAAATTTTGCGTATCCGCAAAATTTGGGTTACGCTTGCCGACATCGGATCTGCCGATGAGGGGCTTCCCGCAACGGCGCACGCATGGATGAAGGAGGGCTTCGATGACAGCATACGATTCCGCGGATTTCCTGGTGATCGGCGGCGGCATTGCCGGTGCCTCGCTGGCCTACTGGCTGGCCCGGGCCGGGCGCGTGATCGTGCTCGAACGCGAGGCGCATCCCGGCTACCATTCCACCGGCCGTTCGGCCGCGCTGTTCATGGAGAGCTACGGCACGCCGCAGGTACGCGCGCTCACCATGGCCAGCCGCGCCTTTCTGGACGCGCCGCCGGCCGGCTTTGCCGAGCATCCCGTCCTGAGCCCGCGCGGCGCCATGACAGTGGGCAAGCCGGGCGAGGCCGCCGAACTCGACCAGCATTTCGAGGCGCTGGCGGCGCTTGGCGCACGCGCTCAGCGCCTGGACCGTGACGCCACCTGCGCCCTGGTGCCGGTGCTGCGTGCCGGCAAGGTGCTCGGCGCCGTCCTGGAGCCCGATGCCGCCGACATGGACGTGCACAGCCTGCACCAGGGCTACCTGCGCGGCATGCGCCAGCGCGGCGGCACCCTGGTGTGCGATGCGGAGGTGACGGCGCTCGCGCGCAACCAGGGCTTGTGGGAAGTGCAGGCAGGCGGGCGCGCCTATCGCGCGCCGGTGGTGGTCAATGCGGCCGGCGCCTGGTGCGACGTGGTGGCCGCGCTGGCCGGCGTCAGGCCGCTGGGGCTCACGCCCAAGCGGCGCTCGGCCTTTGTCTTCGCGCCGCCCGAGGGCGTGGAGATCGCGCACTGGCCCATGTTCGTCTGCTTCGACGAGACCTGGTACCTCAAGCCCGACGCCGGCATGCTGCTGGGCTCGCCCGCCAATGCCGATCCGGTGCCGCCGCACGATGTGCAGGCCGAGGAGATGGACATCGCTCTTGGCATCCATCACATTGAAGACATGACCACGCTCGCCATCCGCCGCCCGGCCCGCATCTGGGCGGGCTTGCGCTCGTTCGTCGCCGACGGCGACCTGGTGGGCGGATTCGACGACCAGGCCGAAGGCTTCTTCTGGGTGGCCGCGCAAGGCGGCTACGGCATCCAGACCTCGGCCGCCATGGGCGAGGCCTGCGCCGCGCTGGTACAGGGCAAGCCCTTGCCGCAGCGCATCGCGGATTTCGGGCTGACCGAAGCCATGCTCGGACCCGGCCGGCTGCAGCGCTGAGTCGCCGAAGCACTCAGGCACTCAGGCACTCAGGCGCGGCGGCAATCCACCGCTCAGGCCGGGTTGATGCGGATCTGGTTGCGGCCGGCCCGCTTCGCTTCATAGAGCGCCCGGTCCGTTTGGGTCAGCCACTCCTGATGGCCTTGCATGCGTGTATCGAACGCGGCCACGCCCAGGCTGGCGGTGTGGCCCCGCAGCGCGGCGATCTCCGCGCTGGCGCCGGAGCCGGGTTGCAGCGCGCGCGACAGGCGCTCGGCCATCTCTACGGCCTGCGTCAGGCTCGCGCCGCTGAGCAGCACGCCGAATTCCTCGCCGCCGTAGCGCCCCACCAGGCATTGGCGTGGTTCGCCGCGGCCCAGGGGGTGAAGTTGCACGGCGTGCTGCACCACCAGCGCGGCGAATGCCTTGAGTGCTTCGTCGCCGGCCACGTGGCCGTGGGCGTCGTTGAGTTGCTTGAAATGATCGATATCCAGCAGCATCAGGCTGGCGGCCTGGCGGCGGCCGTTCTTGCAGGCCTGGAACTCCTCGGCCAGCTTGGCTTCCCAGTAGCCGCGGTTGAGCACGCCGGTGAGCCCGTCGAGACGGCTGCTGGCCTCGACCGCCTTGCCGTGCGCGGCCAGGCGGCGCGAGATGCTGTAGGTGGTGCGTCCCAGCGCCAGCGGGTAGAGCACCAGCATGGGCAGGCTGGCCACGATGGTGGTGAGGTCAGCCTCCGGATGCCAGGCCGCGCCGAAGGCCAGCACCCCGGCCAGCGCGCCTGCCAGGTGCCAGCCCAGGCCGCGCAGCAGCAGGCGGGTGCCGCCTGCCGCCACGTTGTTCATGCTCATCATCGACAGGATCAGCACGCTTGGCAGCAGGTTGAATTTCATGCATGCCGCCCACACCCCGCCCAGTGCCGCGTCAATCATCAAGTTGCGGATTTCCGCCAGGAAGGGTACCTCGCTGTGCCTGGACCACCATGCCGCCACGTGCGGCCAGACAAAGCCGTGCAGGAACACCGGCGCCAGCAGCCAGCGCGGCACTCCCGCTTCCAGCATGGCGGCCGCCACCGCGAAGAACCCGATGGCAAGGCCGACGGCGCGCATGGCATAGACGCGCCGGACAAAGCGCATGCCCTTGCCCGCCTGCGGATCGGGGGTGCCTGGCGCCACGGCTCAGGCGGCGATCAGTTTGCCGATGGCCGCCGCGGCTTCACGCATTGGCGGCAACAGGCGGGAGATCATCTCGGCTTCCGATACCTGCGCCGCGCGCACGCTTACGCTGATGCCGGCCATCACGGTCCCCGAGATGCCGCGCACCGGCACCGCGATGGCGCGCAGGCCGGGTTCCAGTTCTTCGTCGATCACCACGTAGTCCAGCTCGCGCGCTTTCGCGAAACTGATTTCCAGCTCGGGACGCGAGATCTTGGTCTGCAGCGTGCGCGGGCGCAGATCGACGTGGTCGAAGAAATCTTCCAGCGCCGGCTCGGCGAGGTGGGCCAGCAGCAGGCGGCCGATCGAGGTGCAGTAGGCCGGCAGGCGGCTGCCCATGCCGAGCGAATAAGTGAGCACACGCTGCACTTCCGAGCGCACCAGGTAAAGGATGTCGGTGTCGTCCAGGATGGCGAGCGCCGAAGTCTGCTGGATGCGCGTGCTCAGGCTGTCGAGGATGGGCTGGGCCAGCGACACCAGGGAGGTCGACGAGAAATACGCGTGTCCCAGATGCAGCACGCGGGGCCGCAGCGCGAACTGGCCGGCTTGCTGGCTGACGTAGCCAAGCTGTTCCAGCGTGTACAGGCAGCGCCTGACCGATGCCCGCGAAAGCTGGGTGCGTTGGGCCACCTGGGAGATGGTGAGCGGGCGCTTACGCTCCGAAAAGGCCTCCAGTACGCTCAGGCCGCGTGCCAGCGATAGCATGAAGTTCGGGTCGCCGGAGAAGCTGTTGAGCAGGTCTGCCTGGGGCCGGGCGACGCGGACAGTGGCGGCCGTTGCCTGGCCAGGGCTGGTAGGAGGGGGGGCGTCCATGTGTGCGGGTGCGCGCGGGTTGTTCGATAATCGCGCATCTTAAACCGGCTGGGCGCCTCGGGCCAGCGCTTTTGTCAGGCACGAGCCCCGGTTTGGTGCGAGAAGGGGGCCGGCGGGCAAAAAAAACGTCGCCGTCTCAAATTGGCGGCGACCGGAAGGGGTTCGTCATCAAGACGGGGGCCTTGGCGACGCTTCCAGCATAGGGCGTGGCGCACAGACATTAAATACAACTTCGGAGGGGATCGGTGTGCCGTCATGGCCGCGCCCGAGGCGGCTGGCGGGACGCTGCGCCCGCCCCCATGGCGGGACGGGTAAAATCGCGTCCTTGTTGCCGCCGCCGTCCCGTCCTCCCGCCGCCAGGCATTGCGTGGTCCGGGCGGCGCCCGCAGTCCACCGCGCAGCCCCGAATTGAAGCCAGCCATGACCAATCAGCCCGAACTTTCGCCCGAAACCGATGACTACGACGCCGGTGGGGACAACGCAGACAAGATCCAGGAGCCGCGCCTGTGGCGCGCCGACGGATGGACCGCCCGCGTGATCAAGAACGAGGATGACGAGGGTTGGGCTGTTGCCATGATCAAGGATGGCGAGCCGGAGCCTGCTCTGGTGGGGCCGTGGACCATGGGGCGCGACAAGAAGAACCCCAAACCGCTCGATGCCAATGCCTTTTCGACGCTGGTCAAGACGGCTTCCGAAGTGCTGCGGCGGCATGAGCAGCAGTTGCATGCCATGTTGCACAAGAGTGTGGTTGTGGATACGGATGCTGCGCGGATCAGTGTGACGCTGGATATCGTGCCGGATGAGGATAATCCTTATGCGGTGCTGAGTGCTGTTGATGAGAACGGGGATGCGTTGGCGCAGGTGCGGGTGTCGGCTGGGTTTAAGTTGAGTAAGGCTAGTGCGGGGGATTGGATTGAGAGTGAGTATCGGAAGCCGCGGTAGGGGTGGATTGACTGCGGAGTCAACTGCAACTGCAACTGCAACTGCTTAACGTCAACGTCAAAAGCCTAAAGTCAAAAGCAGTTTCACCTCCCCTTCGGGGAGGCGACCTACTTTTTTGTCTTGCCAAAAAAGTAGGCAAAAAAGGCGCGCCGGATGGGGCGACCCCCTCCTCGTCGGCAGGCGAAAAGAGCGGCCGGGGGCCAAACTCGCATCGCCTTAAGGCGATACTCAAACATGGCCCCCTCTTTTCCGCTCATTTCACCTGCCGACGAGGACGCCCCATACGGCCAGGTACACCTTCACGGCTCGCTTCGCATCGCGGGACGGTGTTTGCCGCCCGTCAGGCGGTAAACACGGCTACACCGAATCGTTGATCCGGCGGTATCGCGTATCGCCGAAATCTCCGGCTCTTCGGACGCCAAACTTCCTGTCTCCTGTCTCCCTTTTCATGGGCTTGACGGTGGAGTCAAGGGCTTAACGTCAAAGTCAAAACCCTAAAGTCAAAGGCAGTTTCACCTCCCCTTCGGGGAGGCGACCTACTTTTTTGTCTTGCCAAAAAAGTAGGCAAAAAAGGCGCGCCGGATGGGGCGACCCCCTCCTCGTCGGCAGGTGAAAAGAGCGGCCGGGGGCCAAACTCGCATCGCCTTAAGGCGATACTCAAACATGGCCCCCTCTTTTCCGCTCTTTTCACCTGCCGACGAGGACGCCCCATACGGCCAGGTAGACCTTGACGGCTCGCTTCGCATCGCGGGACGGTGTTTGCCGCCCCTCGGGCGGTAAACACGGCTACACCGAATCGTTGATTTGGCGATACCGCATATCGCCAAAATCTCCTGCTCTTCAGACGCCAAACTTCCTGCCTCGTGCCTCGTGCCTCCTGCCTTTATGCGCTAGCTGCCACTTGCGATCCGCCGGTTTGCTCACATCCCAATGGGGGAAGACGGCCGCAGGAGCGAGGCGTCAAACGACCGATTGGTAGCCGTGTGGAGCGCCCGTGGGGGCGGTCCACACTGGTGTGCGATGCGAAGCGAGCCGTGAAGGTGTACCAGGCCGTATGGGGCGCCTCGGGATCCGGTGAAAAGAGCGGAAAAGAGGGACCCATGTTTGAGTATCGCCTTAAGGCGATGCGAGTTTGGGTCCCGGCCGCTCTTTTCGCCGGATCCCGAGGGGGTGTCGCCCCATCCGGCGCGCCTTCTTTGCCTACTTTCTTGGCAAGACAAGAAAGTAGGTCGCCTCCCCGCAGGGGAGGTGAAACTGCCTTTGACTTTAAGCTTTTGAAGTTGCTTTTGAATTTAAGAAGCCGAAGCCGAAGCCGAAGCAAAAACTGGCCCTCGGATGTCGAACGTTTGGCGCTCGCTATGCCGTTGTGCCGCAAGAAGCTTCTGGCTTCGCTTTTCGTAGCGCCGACACGTATTTCATATCCGGAATCCCGGAATGGCAAACCAAGCGCAGTGAAGCAACTGCGCCCTAGCGCCGCGCCGCCGGCGCGAGCCGCGCGATCAGCGTGGCGTGCCGTGGATGCGTTGCCAGCAGGCTGCCGGTGTCGGCCAACTCGAACTCGCTGAACTCGAAGCCCGGCGCCACCGTGCAGCCTACCAGCGAGAATCCGGCCGGATCGCTGCGCTCGGCGGCGAACCAGCAGCCGGCCTTGACCACGGCCTGGAAGACCGCGTCGTCATGCGCGAGCGCGTTGCCCAGCCGGTGCGTGGTGAGGCCGCCACCATCCTCCAGCACGTGTACGTCGAGCGGGCTGCCCGCGTAGAAGTGCCACACTTCGTCGGAGCGGATGCGGTGCCAGGCGGAGTACGCGTTGTCGCACAGCAGGTAGTAGATCGCAGTGGAAGCGGCGTGGGTGGCGGGGCCGCCGATTGTGCCTTCGCGTGCCACGCGCGCCGCATCGCGGTGGGTCTCGCGGTAGTAGCCGCCCTCCGGATGCGGCTGCAAGCCAAAGCGTTGGATCAACTGGTCTTGCGAGGCAGGTTGGGCAGACATGCGGGGCTCCGGGTTTGGTAGGCGCCATGATGCCCGCACGCGGGTGCGACAGGCAACAGGCCGGGACGCATGGCGCCATCAGGCGGTCGCCACCCGCCAGCCAGATCAGGGCGCGGCAGGATTCGCCGCCGGGCGATCCATGCGCGCGGCTGGCCCGACGTCCGCGCCCGCTACGTTCTTCTTTGCATCCACGCCGCGCTGCGCGGCGTATCTGGTCTAACCGCGCGATTCACGTGCGGCCGGAGCGGCGCGATGCGCTGCCTCCCCGCAAGCCAGCGGCGATCCGCCGATCGCCAGAAGGAGACCATCATGAAGAACCATTGCCTCAAGCTGCTGATGACGTCGGCCGCTCTCGCCGGATTTGCCGCCATGGCGGCTCCCGCACAAGCCACCGGCCCCAAGGACAGCCCCGTGGCGGCGGACCGCTATGGCTACGTTTTCCATGCCTCGCGCTTCAATGTGTACAGCGATGGCGCACGGCTCGACCCGGCCGCGTCCGGCGCCGACGCCAGCCGGACGCGCAAGCCCGATCCGTTCACGGACGGCGCGCAGAAGCTGTCCGGCATGGACCGTACCGGCGTTTCCTCCGACCCGGCACGGAAGGTCGATCCCTTCCTGGACGGCGCGGAAAAGCTGGCCGGCATGGACCGCACCGGCGTTTCCTCGGCTCCCGCGCGCAAGTTCGATACGTTCCAGGACGGCGCCCACGCCTGACGATCGGCGAGCTAGCCCCGCGCCCGCGGCATCGCCCGCTCGTTCAGGGTTTTTGACGTTGGCATGCAAGACAACGCACTGCACCGCGCCGCCTTGGTGGCACACTACTGCCTATGCCCGTCGGCGTGAGTGACTCGCTCGCGCCGAATACCTTGAAGGGGCGGAAACAGCGCAGGCGCGCAAGCGCGGGAGATCGGTGTGGGTGAGTTGCAGTCCTTGCTGGAGAGCCACGGCGTCATGCTGGTGTTTCTCAATGTGCTGGCCGAGCAGGCCGGGCTGCCCGTGCCAGCCGTTCCCATGCTGTTCGTCGCCGGCGCGCTCGGCATGCGCGAGGGCGGCCCGGCGCTGGGCGCGGTGCTGGCGGCGGTCATCCTGGCCTGCCTGATTGCCGACACGGCCTGGTACTTCGCCGGCAAGCGCCTCGGGCAGCCCATGCTGCGCACCATCTGCCGCGTGTCGATCTCTCCCGACAGTTGTATCCGCCAGACCCAGTCGCTGTACCTGCGGGTGGGTCCGCGCTCGCTGGTGTTCGCCAAGCTGCTGCCTGGCGCCGGCGCGCTGTCCACGGCCATGGCCGGCATGACGTCCACGCCTTTCCTCGTCTTCCTGTTCTATGACGCGCTCGGCGCGCTGGTGTGGGCCGGCGGTGCGTTGCTGGTGGGCGCGGTGTTCACCGATTTCGTCGAGGTCATCCTGAGCACGTTCAGCACGTATGGCCCGGTGGCCGTGATGGTGCTGGTGGCTGGGTTCGCGGCCTTCGTGGCGTGGAAGTTCTGGCGCCGCGTGCGCCTGCTGCGCCGCACGCGCCTCGTGCCCCGCATGTCGGTAAGCGAACTGGAGGCGCGCCGCCACGGCGATCGCTTTCCGCTGGTCCTGGATGTGCGCAGCGACGCGGCCGAACGCATCCCCGGCGCCATGACCATTGACCTGAACGCACCGCTGGCCTTGCTCTCCGACCATCCACGCACGACCGACATCGTCATCTACTGCGCGTGTCCGAACGAGGTGTCGGCCGCAATCCTGGCAGAGCGGCTCAAGTCCGCCGGTTACGCCAATACCTGGGCGCTGGCCGGCGGCTTCGACGAGTGGAAGCGGCTGCATGGCGAAGTGACACCGGACCCTGCCGAAGATGGCGCCGAGGCGGCGCTCACGCCACACGCGGGCGGTCCTGGCGCATTGCGCTAGTCCGCCGCCAGGCCAGTTGGCCGACGGCCAGACGGGTCAGCAGCCGACCCAGTAGGCGTAGCCCACCAGCCGGTCGCCGAGGAAGTACAGGCGGTACTGGTCGCCGTCGCCATCCAGCGTGTAGAGCGTGGTGTAGGCGAGCTGTTCGAGCGGGTCGCCCTCGTCGCGGTCGGCGGGGCTGCGCACCTTGCCCGGCGCTTCGGCCATCTTCCAGTGCGGGTTCTTGCGCAGGGCTGCGTTGATCTGCGAGAGCGTGGAGGCCGCGGTGATGTCATGGCCTTCGAGCTTGAGCGTCAGCCCGGCCGGAATGCCATGCAGTGCGCGGATCACGGCGTCGCCGCTGCGGCCCACTTCGATCAGCGCATCCGGATAGCGGTAGTCCATCAGCTGCTCTTCATCGAGCGCCGTACCGCATTCTTCCTGGTTAGGCATGATGTCGGGCGGCTTGCCCCAGGCGGCCTGGACGTCCGCCATGCTGCTCAGCCCGCGCAGGGCCACCAGCGGGCGGGCCAGCGGCGCGGGGGTGAAGACGGGCGTCTCGTCCGGCTGGGCGGCGTCGTCGGCGCGAGCGGCCTGCGCATCCGGGGCAGTTGCCGCCGCGGGGGCGGCCGGCGCCGGTTCATTGCGTTCGCAGCCGGGCAGCGCAGCCAGCGCCGCACAGGCGGCGAGGGTGCACAGGCAGCGGGACAGCGGTTGGCTTTCGGGGTCGTTCAGGCGGAGCATGTTGCAAGAATAGCCGCTAGGGCGGGGACTGCGTCAGGTGCGCAACCATACACCGAAGCGCGTCCGCTGAAAATGCCCGCGTGTGACCTGCCGCACGTGGGAGCGCCGCCCCGCCGGGTCTCAGCGCGCCGTGCCGGCGCGCTGGAATACTGTCATGTCCGGATAGATCGCGCGGATCTTGTCCCATTCCACCGTGTTGAAGAACTGGCACTTGCCGTTGCCGAAGCGTTTGGCGACTTCCACGCAGAAGCGTACGGCTTCGGCAATGTCGATCTCATGGTTGGCGCTGGTGGCGCTGCCGGAGACGACCGACTGCGCCGTCAAGGCTACGCCGACGACCGGCGCGCCGGTGGCCACGTGCGGCTGCATGATGCTGTTGAAGTGGTAAAGGCCGTTATGGTAGGGCGTGATGTCCTGCTGCGAGATCGGGAAGGTGACCGCCGGGCAGCCGGTGGTGGACTCCATCGTTGCCACCAGGTCGGGGCTCACGCGCAGGATATAGCCCTGCATGGCCGTCGGCGAGATCGCAAAGCCGCGCTGCTTGATGATGCTGTTGCCCTTGGATGCATCGATCGACAGGATGGCGTCCATCTCCGGCAGCACCTGGTAATCGTTCATGGTGTCGGACGACACCGGCATGCCCATGAAGGGCACCGGATCGTGCGGCTGCATCGACACGTTGGTGGACAGGTGCGTGGTCACGATGACGTCGCCGGCGAGGTGGTCGCCCTTGTGCTTCATCTGCGCCAGCTTGAGCGCCACCGCCAGGCTGCCGATCGGTCCGTCCGCGTCGGATACCAGGCCGACCAGTTCCGGGCGGGCGCCGATGGCGCCGTTGCGGCCGATCACGCCGAGGGTGGGTGCTTTGCCGCCGTTACGCTTGCCGTTTTTGCCGGGGATGACGATGGTGATGAAGTCGGTGGTGTTCTCTGTGCTTTCCGGGGGCGCGTTGTTGACGGTGGTGACTTCCACTGTCACGCCTGTGGCGGTGTAGGCGTCGAACAGTTCGCGTATCACCGTGCCGTTGGCGGCGGGGCTGTCGAGGGCTTCGTGGATGACCAGGGTTTGCTGCAGGGACATGGGGTTCTCCTTGATGGGGTTTGGTTGAAGCCAGCTTCAACTTCAACTTCAGCTTCAACATCAACGTCAAAATTCAAAAATTAAAGGTCGAGGTCAACTTCAGGGGCTTGGAGGCAAAGGTGGTTTCACCCCCGGCCGGGGGAGCGGGCGGGCGCTCGCCATGCTTCGCCGTGCGCATCCGAACCTGCGCGACGCCCGCGCACCGCGCCTTTAAAACAAGTGACGCATCCCCAGCATCACCGTCGTCTGGTTGTTCCGTCCATCCAGCGTCTTGCCGCTGCCGCCGGTCCAGTTGGTCGTGCCGTTGCCAAACAACCCCGACCAGTCGCCACGCACCCAGTCATACGCCAGCGCCAGGTAGACATCGGTGCGCTTGCTGAAGGCGTAGTCCGCCACGCCGTAGGCGGTGGTGCGGTTGCCGCTGAAGGCGTCGGCGCGGGTGCGGTCGTGCATCGCGCTGGCGGTCAGCGTGACCGCGGGGGTGACCGCGTAGCTGGCGCCCACGGTGAAGAAATCATCGCGCCGGCTGCCGCCGAACACCGAGTTGAAGGCCGCGCGGTTGGTGGCTGTGGCGGCGGTCGTCATGCTGGTGATGGTGGCGGTGTCGGTGCCGCCCTTGGAGGAATCGAAGCCGGCGTCGCGGTCGCTGTGGATGTAGTTGGCGAACAGGCTGGCGCGGCCCGCCGAGGCTTTCAGTCCCGCCAGGTAGATGCGCGCGGCGCGGCTCATGTTGTCGCGCGTCTGCTGGAAATCGCCAACGGCCACGATCGGCCCCGATGCGTACTTCACGCCGAGCGAGATGGACGACATCGCCGAGCCCTTGCCGGCGGTCTCGCCCAGCGCGTACTCCGCAATCACCGATACCGGGCCGTAGTTGCCGGTGTAGCTGATCGCGTTGTCGTAGCGCTGGCCGGTCAGGTAGACCATCCACGCATTGGACGGTGCGGCGCCAACGCCAAGCGGGTCAACGTAGTACAGCATGGTGTTGGCCGTGGTGTATTGCCGGCCCAGTGCCAGTTCGCCGTAGCGCTTGCTGCCGATCCGCACATAGGCCTGGCGGCCGAACAGCTGGCCCTGCTGGTCGAATTTGCCGGTGTCGGCGAGAAAGCCGTTTTCCAGCACGAAGCCCGCCGACAGGTCGCCACCCAGGTCTTCATTGCCCTTGAAGCCGAAGCGGCTGCCGGACAGGAAGCCTTCGCCGCCCTGTTGCAGCCCGGTCTGCGCGTTGCCGCTGGGGTCCGAGTGCGTCTGGTAGGTGAGCGCGGTGTCGATGACGCTGTACAGCGTCAGCCCGTCCTGCGCCATCGCGGCGGCGGGCAGGCTCAGGGCGAGCGCGCCCAGCCAGTGCTTGCTTGTCATGTTGTTCTTCTCCTCCAAGGGTAAAAGGGGGCCCGCGCAGGGGTCTGTCGCCCTGCGTCCGGTGCTATTGCGTGTGGGGTTTCGCGCCGCGCGGCGCGGGAGCTCAGGTCCGGAAGTCTTGCCAGCCGTCCATGCCGGCCGGTCCGGTGATGCGCGACAGCGGGAAGGTCTCGCCTTCGCGCAGCGTCTCTACCTGGCCCTCGGCCGTGAAGTGCAGCGCATGGCGCTCGCCCAGCACCGTGCCGTTGCTGCCATCGGAGAACAGGGCCGAACCTTCCGGCAGCGCGAAGACTTGCTCTGGCGCGTTGATGTGCAGGAACTCGGCGAGGCGCTCTTCGCGGCTTTCGCCGTTGTGGCCGGCGGGTTTGCCGCTGATGAAGTGCGGGTTGACCTGGAACGGCACCAGGCGCAGCGCGCGCAGCGAGGGCGGCTGCACGATGGGCATGTCGTTGGTGGTGCGGATGGTCGGGCAAGCCACGTTGCTGCCGGCGCTCCAGCCGATGTATGGCGTGCCGGCCCGCACCTTGGCGCGGATCGCCTCGACGATGTCGGCGTCGTACATGCGCTTGAGCAGGGCGAAGGTATTGCCGCCGCCCACCGCGATGGCTTCGGCCTGTTCCACCGCGCGGCGTGCGTCGGCGCTGTGGTGGATGGATTCGAGCGCGTAGCCCAGGCGCTGGAACACCGGTTTGACCATGCCTTCATATGTGTCGAAGCTGAAGGTCACGCCGGCGAAGGGGACGAACAGGACCTTGCGTGGCTCGCGCTTCAACAAGGCGTGGATCTGCGCGTCGGCATGTTCCAGGTAGCCGAGGTTGTCCTTGCGTGAGCTGCTCATCAGCAGGATGCGTTGATTCATGTCAGCAGGTTCCGGTTGTTCAGTCGTGAAGGGAGGCTCAGGCGACGGCGGCGGCGATCAGCTCGGCCACGCGGTCGATTTCCTCATGCGTATTGAAGTAATGCAGAGAGACCCGCGCCATGGTGGAGACGCCGTAGCGTGCCAGGATGGCATCGGCCATGAAGTTGCCCGCTTCGATGATGCATTGCTGCTGTTCCAGCGCGGCCACGATGCGGGCCGGGTCCACGCCGCGCACGTTGAAGGGCACGATGCCGATGCGGTCCGCAGCGTTGACCGGGCCATAGAGTTCGAAGCCGGGGATGGCGGAGAGCTTCTGCACGGCGTACGCGGTGAGGCTGCGCACGCGCGCTTCGATGGCGTCGATGCCGATGCGTTGCGCATAGCCGATGGCGCTGCCGAGGCCGAGGATGGCGGGCACGATGGGGCAGCCGGCTTCAAAGCGGCGCGCGCCCGGCACCAGCGACAACGCGCCGGTGGCGCGGTCATAGCTGCCGTTCCACCAGCCAACGAGCGCAGGCTCGATCGACTCGATCAGCGCGCGGCGTACATAGAGGAACCCCGAGCCCTCGGTGGCGCGCAGCGCCTTGCGCCCGCAACTGGCCAGAAAGTCGCAATCCAGCGCTTGCACATCGGAGCGCAGGATGCCCACGCTTTGCGCGGCGTTGACCAGGGACAGCACGCCGTGCGCGCGCGCCACTGCGCAGATGGCGGCGGCGGGCTGCACTGCACCGGTGGAGTTGGGCAGGTGCGAGAAGGTCAGCAGCCGCGTGCGCGGCGTCACGGCGGCGGCAAAGCTGCCGGGAGACAGCAGCCCCTGTGCATCGGCTGCCACCATCTTCACCACGATGCCGTGGGTCTGCTCCAGGCGCCTCCACGGCAGCAGGTTACTGAGCATTTCCGTGTCGGCCACCAGCACTTCGTCGCCCGCCTGCCACGCGATGCCGCGCGCCACGATGGAGATGCTCTCGGTGGCGTTCTTGGTAAAGGCGATCTCGTCGGCCCCGGCGTTGAGCAGGCCGGCCAGTTGGGCGCGCACCGCTTCCACGCGGGCGTAGGTGGCCTTGCGGAAGGCCGGCAGGTAGATGCCCACGTGGCCGGTATCGAGCAGATAGGCGCGCACCTCGTCGAGCACGGCGTCCGGCGGCAGCGAGGCCGCCGCGGTATCGAGGTAGATGGTGGATGCCGTCAACGGGGTGTCGGCGCGGATTGCTTGGATATCCATGAAACGTCTCGGGGTCGTGCAGGAAAAAGGAGGCTTCTTGCGTTGGCGGCGCTTACTTGCGCAGCTTGGTCACGGAGCCGAAGAAGCTGAACAGCGCATCGCCCGCGATCACGCCGCCGGCGAAGGCGCTCATCGCCGCGATATCGCGCTCGCCCCGCAGGCGCAGCAGCACGAAGCGGATCAGCAGGCCGGCGAGTACCGCCCAGCCGGCCAGCGGCGAGGCGATCAGCATGCCGGTGGAAAGCAGGATGCCGAGCTGGCGCCTGGAGCCGCCCAGCAACTGCAGCAGCGCACCGGGGATCGCCCAGATCACCAGGTTGCGTGCGATCTCTGCGGAGGAGCCGGCCTTGATCGACGCGGCATAGACGCGGTCCACCGGCGGCAGCATGTTCTGTGAAAAGAAGGTCCCGTGGAACACGATCACCACCACCGCGGCGACGGCGAAGCCGATCATGGCGGCGAAGAACTGCTGCTTGCGCCCGGCGAGTTCCGCCTCCATGTCGCGGCCTTCGCCACGCAGCAGGTAGCCGGTCTTCAGGTCGTAGCCCATGTCGGCGAAGGCCGGGCCGGTGGCGGCGGAGAAGCCCACCAGGACCGCCAGCGCGGTCGGCGGGAAGCCGATCAGGATGCCGATGGTCAGCGTGATCAGCGCCACCGCGAAGGCCGGGAACCAGCCCGAATGCATGGCGGCGATGCCGACGATCAGCTCGTGCACATAGGCGGCGAACGCAGCGTACAGCACGAACACCACCAGCATGCCCAGCGACATGTCGGAAACATGGCCGGCCAGCACCGAGATCAGCAGCGCGATAGCCAGGTAGACCAGGAAGCCGCCCGACAGGATGCGGCTGGCGCGCGACGCCGGGACCTCGATGGTGCGCTCGTCGGCGGCCAGGGCGTTGCGCGACTTGTGGATTTCACGCGCGACCTGGAACAGCGCTACCAGCCCGGCGCCGATCATCAGGCCGTGCGGGATATAAGCCTTGGCGATGTCGATGCCGAGCAGCGGCACCGAGTAGCCGCGCGTCAGCAGCCCCAGGCCGAACATGGTCAGCGCGGCGAGGTTGCCGAGAAAGGCCGCGCCAAAGGCCGACATCGGAATGCCGAACCACGCGCCGCCCACGCCCACCGCGATGCCCAGGCCCAGGAAGGCCGCCTTGCGTCCGCCGCGGTCGCCCGCCCAGATCGCCTCTGCCGTGGCAATGCCCGCCGGCCAGGTGCCCGTGGCCGGGAAGATCTTGCTGCCGAACAGGAAATACAGCATGGCGCCATCGACGAACATGGCGATCACCGCGCCAATCAGCATCGGCGTGGCCAGCTCCGGCATGCCCATGGCGTAGGGCACGCCAAGCGGGATCATCAGCGAATTGGCCGCGCCGAAGGTGGCCGAGGAAATCGCTGTCTGCACCAGGTTCTGGCGCTCCAGGACGCGGAAGCGCCGCGTGATTTCCAGCGGGATGCGCGAGAACACGATGGCGATCAGCGCGCCGATGATCGACGTATTGGCCGAGATCCCAAGCGAGACGATCAGTTGCATGCCGATCATCGCGCCGAACACCGACAGCCCTACCGTGACCAGCAGCAGGAAGGGTTCGGTGATGCGCGAGCGGGCGGCGGCCGTTGCCGCCAGGGGTGGGTTCATTGCTGCCGGGGCTTCCATGGTTCTACCTTTCATCATCTGTCCTGCCAGTGTTCTCCGCACGTTTTATTTAGCGGATGAAACCGGCAACCTCCTCGATTGGCCCCTTGGCCCGGCGCATTGCGTCCAGCAGGCGGGGTACGGCCTGTATGTCCAGTCTTTGCAGCGGCCCGGCGATGCCGAGCGAGCCGACCACCGCGCGCCTGTCGCGCGACCACAGCGGTACGGCCAGCCCGGCCACCGTGGCGGCGGCTTCCTCGCGGGTATGCGCCCAGCCGTCCAGGCGGATGCGCGCCAGTTGCGCTTCCAGTGCGTCCACTGCTTCGTCTTTCAAGCCGCCCGCGCGGTACACCTCGCCGCGAAAACCCTCGTCCTGGAAGGCCAGAATGGCCTTGGCATGGGCACCGGCGAACAGCGGGAAGCGCTGGCCCACTTCGATGGAAAAGCGCAGCTGGTGCTGGCTCTGGGCGATATCCGTGCACAGCCCCTCGAAGCCATCGCGCCACGACAGGAAGACGGTCTCGCCGCTCTGCGCGGCCAGGGCTTCCAGGACGGGTTGCACCACTTCGCCGGGAGAGAAGGTGTTGCGGGTTGCCTGGCCCAGTTCCAGCCAGCGCAGGCCCAGGCCATAGCGTCCGGCGGCGTCCTGCACCAGGAAGCCATTGGCGGCGAAGGTGGCGAGCACGCGATGCACCACGGCGTGATGCAGTCCGGCGTGCTTGGCGAGTTCGCGTACGCCCCAGCTTGGCTGGCGCACGGTGAAGTGCGTCATCAGGCCGAGGGCACCGTTCAGGGTCTTGAGCATGGAAGCAGTCGGTGTTGCGGGCTTTGTGTCTCTGTATAAGAGACAGTGTCTCTGTATGTGTAAAATGCTAGGCCTCGATAGGAGGCTGAACAATCAGGGTAAACACCGGGCAGGCAGGCTCCCGGGCACATGGCGTGCGGCCTTCTCCACGCCGTGGCGCCGCCTATACTTGGGCGGGGATCTGCAAGGGAGGATCGGCATGCCAGTCGAAGACCAGGCTTCCGGAGACGAGTTGGCCCGCATCGCGCGCCGGCGCCGGCAACTCGGCATTGCCAGGCGCATCCGCGATGGCGACGGCAACTGGGCCGTGGCCCTCTCCGGCGGCGGGATTCGCAGCGCCACCTTCTGCCTGGGCGTGATGCAGGCGCTGGCCAAGGCGCCGCCGCCGCCGGTGGCCGGCGCGCCCGGCGCGGCACTGCATGACGTGAAGCGTGACGGCGGGCAGGCCGCTACGGCGGCGGCCATGCCGGATGCCATGCAGGACGCCGTGCAGGAAGGCGATGGCCCCGCGCCTGCTCTCACCGCGCCCCCGCCAGCCACGACCGCACTGCTTGGCCAGTTCGATTACCTCTCCACCGTCAGCGGTGGCGGCTACCTCGGCGCCTTCTTCTGCAGCCTGTTCGTGCCCGGCCGCCTGAAACCGGGAACGACGCCGCCCGAGGCCGCCGCGCTTGCCTACCGCACGCTGCGGCAGGAGCCGCCGGGGCGCATCCGCTCCTCGGTGTCCTACGCCGCCGACCCCGGCCGCGCCGCCGTGGCGTGGCTGCGCGAGAACGGGCGCTACCTGACGCCCACCGGCGCCGGCGATTCGCTCTACGCGGCGTCGCTGATGGTGCGCAACTGGTTTGCCATGCAATACGTGATCGGCAGCGCGCTGCTGTTGCTGCTGGCATTGCTGGCCCTGTCCCGCCATCTCGCGGTGGGGACCTGGCTCGACCTGGGCCGGCATGAGATGGACCTGCTGCACGACGCGCGGCAGGTGTTCAACGAGGGCGGCCTGGCGATCTGGTGGAGCGAGTTGCTATGGCTGCCGCTGGCCGCGCTGCTGCTGTTCGCGGTGCCGCCCGGCCTGGCTTACTGGCTGGTCTACCCGCACGCCGGCGACGGGCGGCCGGCGTTGCGCTTCGATAGCCTCGCCACGCGCCTTGCCGCGCTGGCTGGCGTTGCCATGCTGGGGCTGGCCGCCTGGCTGCACAACCTCGGGCCGGGGCTGGTCGTGTCCTGCCTGCTGCTGGCCATCGCGGTGCTGACCTTGCTGGGCGTGGCATGCTGCTTTGTGCTGTGCCGGAGCCGGCCTGCCACCGTGCAGGCCTACCGCGTGCGTGCCACACGCGTGCTGAGCCATGCCGTCGGCGTGGCGCTGTGGCTCGCGGCGCTGGGCGTGGCGGATACCGTGGCGCGTACCTTCTACCTCTACACGCAGGCCACGGGCCATCCGTGGGGCGCGCTTGGTCCGGCGGGGATGCTGGGCGGCCTGGTCTGGCTGATCCGCTATGGCGCGGGCCTGCTCGACGGCAAGGGCAGCGATGGCAAGGGGGGGACGTGGCTGTCGCGGCTGCCGGTGTCGCTGTTGGCCGGCATCGCCGCCGCCGTGGTGGCGTTGCTGGTTTTCGTCATGTGGTCGTGGCTGGTGTTGTGGGTGAGGTGGAATGGGCGCGAGCCGGTCGACTGGCTGGTGTTCGGCACGGGCTACACCGCGCCGGTGCTGTCCGCGCTGAGCGCGCTGGCGCTCGGGCTCACGCTGATTGCCGGGCGTTTTGCCGGCTTCCTGAACCTGTCCACGCTGCAGCAGTTTTACTCGGCCCGCCTGACCCGCGCCTACCTCGGCGGTTCCAACGGCCAGCGCTTCGCGCCCGGCAGCGGGGCGGCACCGGCGCAGCAGCACGCCAGCCAGCGTGCCAGGCTCAGCGTGGCCGAGCCCGAGGCAGGCGATGCGCTCAGCCTGAACACCTACTACGATCCCGCCATGCTGGCGCCGCTGCACCTGATCAACGTCACGCTCAACCTCACCGTGGATCCCGCCGAGCAACTGGTGCAGCGCGACCGCAAGGGCAAGCCGCTGTGCATCGCGCCCGGGCCTTTCATGCTGCCGCCCACGGCCACGCGCGCCGTGCCCGCCGATTCCTTCGTGCGCTTCACCGTGGACGGGCAGTTGTATTACCCGGAGACGCACAAGGCGGGCGGCAGCGAGCTGTCGCAGTCGCGCACGCTCGGCGACTGGATCGCTACCTCCGGCGCGGCGATCTCCACCGGGCTGGGCCGTTCCACCACGCTGGGCACGTCGCTGTTGCTGGGGCTGGCCAACCTTCGCCTGGGCACCTGGTGGCCGTCGTATCCGCTGGATGCCGGCAGCGCGCCGCGCGCCGGCGGCGCCGACCGCGACTGCGTGCAGGCGGACCGTGCCGGGTCGCCCTGGCTGGGCGGCTTTATCACGCTGTTCCGCACCCAGTACTACCTGGCCTGCGAGCTGAGCGCGCGCTTTCATGGCACGCGGCGCGGCTGGCAGTATCTGTCGGACGGCGGCCATTTCGAGAACACGGCCGTGTATGAGCTGCTGCGTCCCGAGCGCGGCGTGACGCTGATCGTGCTGTGCGATTGCGGGGCGGATCCCCAATACCAGTTTGGCGATCTTGCCAACCTGATCCGGCTGGCGCGCATCGACATGGGGCTGGAGATCGTGGTGGATACCGCGGCCGCCGGTGACGATGTGCTCGGCAGCGCGTTCGGCACGCCGGCGGATTTCCCGCCGGCGGCGCGGCAGGCGTCGAGCGAGAAATGCGCGATCCTGCTGAACGTCTTTCGTGCCGCCGACCCGGCTGCCACGCGCCGGCCGGTATCGCGCATCGTCTTGCTCAAGCCCTGCATGATTGGCTCGGCGCCGGCCGATGTGCGGCAGTATGGCGCCGGCCATCCCGCGTTTCCGCAGGAGCCGACCAGCGACCAGTTCTTCGACGAGGCGCAGTGGGAGAGCTATCGCGAGCTGGGCTTCGCCATTGGCCAGCGCGTATTCGGTGGCGGGGCGCAGGGCGATGCGGTGGCGCGCGCCCTATGGTTACACTAGGCTCGCTCAGCGTCCGAAGCCCACCACCTCTTCCAGCCGGCGGCTCGCTTCGCGCAGCGCATCCAGCATGCGCGGTACCGATTCCTCGTTCAGGCGTTGCTGCGGGCCGGCAATCGCCAGCGAGCCGACCACCTCGGTGTGGTCGCGCGACCATAACGGCAAGGCCAGCCCAGCCACGCTGGCGGCGGCCTCGCCGCGCGTATGCGCCCAGCCTTGCGTGCGGATCTCGGCCAGCTGCGGCTCGATGACGGCGGGATCGGGCGCGGCCAGCGCGGGTTGCGCCTGGTCGCGGGCATTCTCCAGCACGCGGGCGCGAAAGGCATCGTCCTGGTAGGCCAGGATCACCTTGGCGTGCGCACCGGCGTGCAAGGGAAAGCGCTGGCCCAGCTCGATCGAGAACCGCAACTGGTGCTGGCTCTGGACCATGCCCACGCACAGTCCCTCGTGACCATCGAGCCATGACAGGAACACCGTCTCGCCGCTCTGCTCGGCGAGCTTTTCCAGCACCGGCTGTACCACTTCCGCCGGCGAGAAGGTCTTGCGTACCACCTGGCCCAGCTCGAACAGCCGCAGCCCCAGCGAATACTTGCCGCTGACCGCGTCCTGCACCAGGAAGCCATTGGCGGCGAAGGTGGCGAGCACCCGGTGCACCACCGCGTGATGGACCCCGCTGTGCTTGGCCAGTTCGCGCACGCCCCAGGTGGGCTGGCGCACGGTGAAGTAGGTCAGCAAGGCCAGCGCGCCGTCCAGAGTCTTGAGAGTCATACGAATTTCCTGCTTTGCATGGGCAGCATGGTACGGATAAGCGGCGTGGGGCTCAATGTCTGCGCGGGTTTTGCCGTGGATTCATGCAAAAACGGCGGACGGCACCCACAGGTGCCGTCCGCCGTTCTCGGCGAAGCGTTCGCCGTACAGCTTTACCGGTTGACCACCTTGGCCGGCATCGCCAGCACCAGGAAGCAGCTCGCCAGCAGGCAGCCCGCGAACAGGATCAGGCCCGCGCTAGGGCTATGGAAGGTGTCCTTCAGCCAGCCCAGCAGGTAAGTGGCCGCAAAGCCACCGAGGTTGGCGATCGAGCAGGCCAGCGCGATGCCGGCGGCGGCCGCGGTGCCGCTCAGGAAGGTCGACGGCAGGCACCAGAACACCGGGAAGGTGGCCACGATGCCCACGTTGGCCAGCGTCAGCATCAGCACGGTGGCGGAGGTGGAACCGGTGACGAAGGTGCTGCCCACCAGGCCGGCGGCGCCCGCCAGGATGGGGATCACGATATGCCAGCGGCGCTCGCGCGTCTTGTCGGAGTGGGCGCCGTTGAGCAGCATCGCGATCACCGCCACCGCGTGCGGGATCGCGGTCAGCAGGCCGATCTGCAGCGGGCTCGCCACGCCGGAGTCGCGGATGATGGTCGGCATCCAGAAGCCGATCGAGTACGTGCCCATCAGCAGGCACATGTCGATCAGGCCCAGCATCCACACGCGCTTGTCGGTAAAGGCCGCCTTGAGCGAGTGGCTGCTCTCCACCAGCACGTCGGTGTCCAGGTTGCGCTGCAGGGTGCGCTTCTCGTCGGCCTCCAGCCACTTGGCGTCCTTGATGCCGTTGGGCAGGTAGAAGAACACCATCACGCCCAGCAGCACCGAGGGAATGGCTTCCAGGAAGAACAGCCATTGCCAGCCGGCCCAGCCGTGCATGCCGGCGAAGGCGGTCATGATCCAGCCGGAGATCGGGCTGCCGATCATGCTGGCCAGGGGCAGGCCCATCATGAACAGCGCGATGATCTTGCTGCGCTTGTGAGTGGGGAACCAGTAGGTCAGGTACAGCAGCACGCCGGGCAGGAAGCCGGCCTCGGCGGCGCCCAGCAGGAAGCGCAGCACGTAGAACTGCGTTGGCGTGTTGACGAACATGGTGGCGCCGGACAGCAGGCCCCACGTCACCATGATGCGGGCGATCCAGATGCGCGCCCCCACCTTCTGCAGCACCAGATTGCTCGGCACCTCGAACAGGATGTAGCCCACGAAGAACAGTCCGGCGCCCAGGCCGTAGACCGTTTCGCTGAAGTGCAGGTCGTCCAGCATCTGCAGCTTGGCCAGCCCGACGTTGATGCGGTCGAGGTAGGCGGCGAGGTAGCAGGCGCAGAAGAACGGGATCAGGCGCCAGGTCACCTTGCGGTAGATGTCTGGCTGCGCTGCCGCGGGTAGCACGCCCGCCGCGCCGTCTTGATACTGATACGACATGTTTACTCCTTTACTGTTTTACCGTTGTCTACCGTGTGGATGTCTTTGCCACCGCTGCCGCCGGCTGGGTGCTGTTGCTTATGCAAGCAGCGGGCCAGGGCCTGCGCAGTGATGGATGTTCGATTTTTATGGTTTCCGGCGGGCTGGCCGGGATGTTACGCGCCGTCGTTGTGCGGGGGCGGCACCGCTTTCCTTCATCCGGCACTCATGTAGTGCCTTCTACATGAGCGTTCAGCGTAAGCTACATGAAACAAGCTCGCAAGGGAGCGATGGCGGTTTTCTCCTCGGGGTTTTCCCGCTGCCGCGCGGCAAGCGCGCGGCAGCGGGCGGCGGCAAGGTGGCTTGCCGCAAAAATTGACGGATCGGTGGCCTCAGGCCGGCCTGATTTTGTTCAGTGCCTGCTTAATGAGATGGGGCTGCGCGCAGCCGCGCGAGCGTGTCGTCCACGTTTTCCCATGCGGGTTTGTCGGGGGCGAAGCGGGCGCGCAGGTAATGCACCAGCTGCGTCAGTTGACGGTCGTCGAGGCTTTCCCCGAAGGCCGGCATATAGCCCAGTTCGCTTGCCGCCGGCGTGGGAATACCGTCGAGCAGCACGCTGATCAGGTTGTCGGGCTTGTCGCCGTGCAGGTTGGTGTTGAGCGCGAGCGACGGCTTGATGCCGAACTGCCTGATGCCCTGGTCGCCCTGGTGGCAGACCGCGCAGGCATTCTGGTAAAGGCGCGCGGCAGGGCCGCCAAGCGCACGCGCCGCGTCGGCGCTGCGCTGCTCGAGCAACATGGCTTGCGCGCTTGCCGCCGCCGCATCCGGCCCGGTCTCGCCGAACGACGCCACATAGTGCGCGATGGCGCGCACATCGTCCTCCGGCAGCAGCGCCAGTTCTTCCACCACCGGCGCCATCGGTCCGGCGGCGGCGCCATGATGCGGCGCATAGCCGGTGCGCAGGTATTCAAACAACGATTGTTCCGTCCACGGCACCGGCGCATGCGAGAGCTTGCCCAGCGCGGGCGCCTCCCAGCCTTCGGCTTCGCCGCCGCCCAGGTAGAGGCGGCCGCCGCGTTCGGCGCCCAGCGCATTGCGCGGCGAATGGCAGGCGCTGCAATGGCCCAGGCCCTCGGCCAGGTAGGCACCGCGGTTCCACTGCGCCGAGCGGGCCGGATTGGCCTCGAAGGGCTTGGCGCGGTGGAACAGCAGGTTCCATCCGGCCATCAGCGGACGCAGGTTGTAGGGGAAGGCCAGCGCGGTCTCCGGCGCCTTGGCGCGCACCGGCTCGGCGGCCATCAGGTAGGCGTAGAGCGCCTGCAGGTCGCCATCGCTGACCTTGGCGAAGGCGGTGTAGGGGAACGCCGGGTACAGGTGCCGGCCATCGCGATGAATGCCCTGGCGCATGGCGCGCTCGAACGCCGCGTAGGACCAGTTGCCGATGCCGGTCTCGACATCAGGCGTGATGTTGGTGCTGTAGATGGTGCCGAACGGCGTATCCAGCGCCAGCCCGCCGGCATTGCGCACGCCGTTGGGTGCGGTGTGGCAGACCGCGCAGTCGCCCGCGGCGGCCACCAGCCGGCCGCGTTCGATGGTGGCGGCGGAATAGAAGCCGGCTTCGGGCGGGACGACCGGCGCGATCGGCGCGATCGGCGCGCGCCACGGCATCGCGGTGGCGAACAGGCCGACGGCGGCGGTGGCGCCGGCCAGCAGCCAGTTGCGCTTGCGCGCGGCGCCTCGCTGGTTGGTGCCATCGGCACGGCCCTGCGCGGCAAGCGCAAGGCGGATACGTTCGCCGCTGAACGGCGGCTCGCGCAGGCGCACGCCGGTGGCGTCGAAGATGGCGTTGGCCACGGCGGGCGCGGCGGGCAGGGTGGCTGCCGCGCTGGTACCCAGCGTGGTGGTTGCCGCACCGAGCGCGCCGGCAATGCGTACCTGCGGCAACGGCGCGGCGGCGAGCGCGGGCAGGCCGGCGTCGTGCCGTGCAGGCAATGCCGGTGCCGCTGTGCCCGGCCAGCTGTCGAAGCTGCCGCCGGCGATGAGTTGCTGCGCCGCCCGCGCGGCTTCCTGCTGCAAGGCCGGGGCGTTGCCCGCGCCTTGCTCGCCCGCATCGCTGTCATGGCCAAGCGTGACGCCGGTCACGCTGACCTCGCCGGTGCTGGCATCGACTTCGACTTCGGCCACCCAGGCGGACCAGCTTTGCACGGGCTGGCCCGCGTTGGCTTCGCCGGCTTCGATGGTGCTGGCATAGGCAAATCCACGCCCGCGCCGTACGTTCTGGTTGGCTTGCGTGCGTTCGCCGCGCGGTTGCCAGTTGGCTTGCGCCGCGACCCGGCGCACCAGGCCGGCTCCGCGCGCGTCGTCGAGGTGCCGCAGCCGCAAGGCCACCGGATCCTGTGCGCTGGCCGCCGCTACCTCGTCCACGTGCGATTCATGCGCGAAGACATAGGCCCTTGCCGTCTGGGCAGGCGTGCCTGCGGCGCGCGGCAGGCCGGGCGCGCCGGCCTGCGTCACGCTCAGGCTGGCGAAGCGGTAGGGCGGCAGGATGGCGTCGCCCCTGGATTCGTCGCTTGCGCCGGATGCATCCAGGTCAATCTCGACGACCGGCGCCGGCGTGCCGGTCAGCCAAAGCGCAAGCGGCGGGGCCGCCATCACGGCCGCGCTGCCGCGCGCATCGACAGCCGCATTGACTGCGTAAGCCGCGATCTCGCCGTCGACCGTCCATGCGCTCTCGATATGGGTATTGACCTGTGCCTGCGTGGCGCCCAGTTCATGCGCTTCGACGCGCACCCGGACCGTGCCGCCGGCGGCCTGCGCCAGCAAGGCGGCATCGGCCGCAGCATGATGGGCGTACTGCGCATCTTCGCCGGCGCGGTCGTTGTCGCCGTCCATGGCCTGCCAGCACACCAGCGTGATGCGGTCTTCGCCGACGCCTAGCAGGGCCGCCAGTTCCGTGCGCAAGGCGCCGGGGTTGCGGCTGGGCAGCCAGACGCGCAGCGCGCCATCGCGCCAGTCGGCGACGGCGGTGCAGCCTGCTGGTTGCAGCCCTGAGAGCGGCCATTGATAGCCTTGCGCGCTCCGGCCCGTGGCGTGCGCCATGGCCTGCGTGGTGTCACCGTGCGCGGCAAGCAGGCGGCGGGTGAGCGGCGCGCCGGGGTCCACGGCTTTGGGGGGCGCTTGCCAGCGGGCGCGCAGCGCGCCGGCTGCCTGCGCGGCCTGCTGCGCCGTGGCGGCGGCAATGCCCAGGAAATTGCCGCGCCGCACTACCGAAGCAACGCCGGGCAGTGCGCGCGCAGCGGCTTCGTCGCATCCAAGCAGGCGTGCGCTGCGCAGGCTGCCTGCGTGCCATTCCAGCACGGGAGGGCGTATCACGTGGCCCGCCAGCCATTGCCGCTCGGGCGGCGGCTGCCATGCCGTCACGCTGTCCTGGCCGATCACGAGCTGGTCGCGCCCGCTCATGGCGTGCCTTCCGGGGCAGCGGCCTGCCGCAGCAGCACGGCGGCGCGCCGGACCGCGCGCAGGATCTCCACATGCGTGCCGCAGCGGCAAAGGTTGAAGCGCAGTGCCTCGCGGATCTGCGCCTCGTCGGGGTCCGGGTTTTCCGCCAGCAGGGCCTTGGCGGTCATGATCATGCCGTTCAGGCAATAGCCGCACTGCGCCGCCTGTTCGTCGATGAAGGCCTGCTGCACCGGGTCGGGCTTGCCCGGCGCGCCCAGCCCGTCGAGCGTGGTGATGGCGCGCTGCGCCACCGCTTTCACGGGGATCACGCAGGAACGCGCCGCCACGCCATCCACCAGCACCGTGCAGGCACCGCACTGCCCCAGCCCGCAGCCGTATTTAGGACCGTTGCAGGCCAGGTCGTTGCGCAGGATATAGAGCAGCGGCGTGCCGGGATCGACTTCGGCATCGAGCTGGTATGTGGTCCGGTTGACCCGGAGGCACAGGGGGCGGGGCGTGTTCATCGTGGGGCTGGGGGGCGTTTTAGAACATCACTCGCGTGGCCGGGCGCCCGTTTTTTTTTGGGGCGCCCGGCGGTCTTGCCGGGACGTGGCTCAGGCTGCGACGGCCACGCGCCCGGCTTCCACCAGTGGCACGCTGAACACATCGTAACCGAAGCACCAGTCCGGGTTCTCGTTGGTGCGCAGCCACGTGTTGTTGTGCGAAACCAGTTGCACCTTGCTGGCGCGTTCGGCACGGTTGGCCTCGTACAGCGCGAAGGCGGCACCGAAGTCCGATACGCCGGTCTGGTCCAGGCAGCGCGCCAGCATGGCTGCGTCCTCGATGGCCATCGCCGCGCCCTGTGCCATGTGCGGCTTCATCGGGTGGCAGGCATCGCCGAGCAGCACCAGGCGGCCGCGGCTCCACACCGGCAGCGGATCGCGCTCCAGCAGCGGCCACTTGGTCACTTCCACGGTGCCTTCGATCAGCGATTGCACGCCTTCATGCCAGCCGTCGAACGCGGCGCGCATTTCCTCGATGCTGCTGGGCAGCCAGCTCTTGCTCATGTCCCAGGTGGGCTCGGGCACACCGGTCACGTAATAGATCTCGTCGAGCTTGCTGGTGTCGAAGTAGACCATCATGTGGCGGTCGTCGGACCACCACTTGGTGCAACGTTCGTGGGTGAAGCCTTTCACGCGCGAGATCGGGAACACGGCGCGGTGCGCCACGTAGCCCGTGTACTTGGGCGGCTCGGCGCCCAGCAGGGTTTCGCGGATGCGCGAGTTCACGCCGTCCGCGCCGATCACGATATCGGCCTCATCGACGGTGCCGTCGGCAAAGCGCAGGCGCACCACATGGCTCAGGTCTTCGACGCTGGCCAGCTTCTTGTCGAACAGCAGCGTGCCGGGCGCCACCGCTTCGGTCAGCAGGGCATGGAAGTCGCCACGGTGCACGGTCAGGTAGCTCGCGCCATAGTGCGACAGGGCATAGTCGCCAAGCGGGATCTGCGCGATCACTTCGCCGCTTTGCCAGTCGCGGCTGTACCAGAAGTCCGGGTGGCAGCCCATGTTGTTGAGCGCATCCTCCAGGCCGATCCTGCGCATGACCTTCATGACATTGGGCCCGACGTGGATGCCGGCGCCCAGGCGCGAAAACGCCGGCGCCTGCTCATACAGCCTGACTTGATGTCCGGCGCGCTGCAGCAGGGCGGCCGCGACCGTCCCTCCCAGTCCGGCGCCGATCACTGCGATGCGTGGTTTGCCTTGCACGATGTTTCTCCTGGCGGTGTGATGTGGGTCTGAACAGGCCGTCTGGCCAATCGATGAATCGAGTGTACACACGAGAAATTTGCTTGTAAAGAAATGACATGCCACCCCTATGGAAAACCCTGATGTCAAAGTGGATGAGCCGATTCAATGCCAGTTAGGCGTGAAAATACGCACCATTCAAGGGGTTGATTCATTAAGCAGGCACTGAAATCGTGCATATTCCTTCAGTCATGGTTTTGTTGTGCAAATAGCGTGTGTACACTACAATCGTTCGCAGGCTACGGAGACCATTGAAGGCTCCGGGCCAGCCGTGCAGGGCGTCGCCGCGAAGACGGGCGCCAGGGCGGGTGGACAGAACACATAGATGACGGAGTCGACAGTGCAGAAAATTTTCCGTATCGGCCAGATCGTGCCGAGCTCGAACACCACCATGGAAACCGAAATCCCCGCGATGCTGCTGGCGCGCCAGCAGGTGCGGCCCGAGCGGTTCACCTTCCACTCCAGCCGCATGCGCATGAAGAAGGTGGTCAAGGAGGAACTGGCGGCCATGGACGCCGAATCCGACCGCTGCGCGCTGGAACTCAGCGACGCCCGCGTCGACGTGCTGGGCTACGCCTGCCTGGTAGCGATCATGGCGATGGGCCACGGCTACCACCGCGTCTCGGAGAAGCGCCTGCAGGCCCATACCGCCGCGAACGGCGCCGATGCACCGGTAGTCACCAGCGCCGGTGCGCTGATCGACGCACTGAAGGTGATCGGCGCCAGGCGCATCGCCGTGGTCGCGCCCTATATGAAGCCGCTGACGGAACTGGTGGTGGACTACATCCGCAACGAAGGCTACGAAGTGGTGGACTGGCGCGCGCTGGAAATTCCCGACAACCTCGAAGTGGGCCGTCATGATCCCGCCAGGCTGCCCGGCATCGTCGCGCAGATGAACACCAAGGATGTCGACGCCATCGTGCTGTCGGCCTGCGTGCAGATGCCTTCGTTGCCGGCCGTGGCCAAGGTGGAAGCGATGACCGGCAAGCCCGTGATCACCGCGGCCATCGCCACCACCTACGCCATCCTCAAGCAGCTCGACCTGGAGCCGGTCGTGCCCGGCGCCGGCGCGCTGCTGTCGGGTGCCTACTAAAACCGTCTTCGGCCAATGCGGCTAGTCAGGCTAGTTCGACAAAGGAGTCAGAAATGAGCGAATTTCTCTACGGCGGCAATGTGTTCGCCAACGGCATCCGCCAGCACTACCTGCGCTACGGCGGCGCCACTGGCGCGCGCCAGGGGCGCGACGCCGTGGTGATCGTGCCCGGCATCACTAGCCCGGCCGTGACCTGGGGCTTTGTCGGCGAACAGTTCGGCAAGCACTTCGATACCTACATCCTGGATGTGCGCGGGCGCGGCTTGTCCGAGGCGGGCGATGCGCTGGACTACAGCCTGGATGCGCAAGCCGCGGACGTGACGGCGTTCGCGCAGGCGCTGGGCCTGGCGCGCTATGCCATCGTCGGCCATTCGATGGGCGCGCGCATCGGCATCCGCGCCGCGCGTGGCAACCCCGCCGGGCTGACGCGGCTGGTGATGGTGGACCCGCCCGTGTCGGGCCCGGGCCGCCGTGCCTATCCGTCGCAATTGCCCTGGTATGTGGATTCGATCCGCCTGGCGCGGCAAGGTATCGACGCCGAGGGCATGCGCCGCTTCTGCCCCACGTGGACGGAAGAGCAGCTTCGCCTGCGCGCCGAGTGGCTGCACACCTGCGACGAGCGCGCCATCGTGACGAGCTTCGAGGACTTCCATCGCGACGATGTGCATGCGGACATGCCATCGGTGCAGGTACCCGCGCTGCTGATGGTGGCCGGGCGCGGCGATGTGATCCGCGCGGAAGACATCGACGAGATTCGCGGCCTGCTGCCCGCGATGCAGGTTGCCCGCGTGCCGGATGCGGGCCACATGATCCCGTGGGACGACGAGGCCGGCTTCTACCGCGCCTTCGGCGATTTCCTCGGCGCGCCGCTGCTGCGGGATCAGGCCGCCGCCTGAGCCGCCGGCTTCACCAGAAAGGAGAACACATGCCAGTAAGCGATCACGACCTGACCCAGGCCTGGCGCCAGGTGCTCACACTGTCAAAACTGGAGCCGGGGCAGACGGTCACGGTACTGACCGGCGCCGCCACGCATCCGCAAACGCTGCGCACGGCGCAGATGGCGGCCACCGCGATGGGCGCCATCGTCAACCGGCTGGACCTGCCGCCCGTCAACGGCGACAAGGCGCTCAGCCGCGACGCGCTGGCCTATCTCGGCACCACGCCGCTCACCGGCAACCCGGCCGCCATCGCCGCGCTCAAAGCCAGCGACCTGGTGCTGGACCTGATGACGCTGCTGTTCTCGCCCGAACAGCACGACATCCTCTCCGGCGGCACCAAGATCCTGCTGGCGGTGGAGCCGCCCGAAGTGCTGGTGCGGCTGGTGCCCACGGAAGGCGACCGCACCCGCGTGAAAGCGGCCACGGCGCGGCTGGCGCGCGCGCGGGAGATGCATATCGTGTCGGACGCCGGCACCGACCTGCGTTGCTCGCTCGGCGAGTTTCCCGCCATCAGCGAGTACGGTTTCGTCGACGAGCCCGGCCGCTGGGATCACTGGCCAAGCGGCTTTGTGCTGACCTGGCCGGACGAAGGCGGCACCAACGGGCGCATCGTGCTCGATCGCGGCGACATCCTGTTGCCGATGAAATCCTATGTGCAGGAGCCCATCGGCATCACGCTGGAGAACGGCTACGTCACCCGCATCGAAGGCGGCCTGGACGCCGAGCTGCTGAGCGACTACATGGCCTCGTTCAACGACCCCGAGGCCTACGCCATGTCGCATATCGGCTGGGGCCTGCAGCCGCGCGCGCGCTGGTCCACCCTCGCCATGTACGACCGCGAGGCCACCATCGGCATGGACGCGCGCGCGTTCGAGGGCAACTTCCTCTGCTCCTTCGGCCCCAACAACGAGGCCGGCGGCAGCCGCACCACGGCGTGCCATATCGATATCCCGGTGAGGCATTGCACCGTGCGGCTGGACGGCGAGGCGGTGGTCGAGAAGGGCAAGGTGCTGGACCGCGAGCACCAGCAGGCGCAGCAGGTTCAGCAAGTGCAGCAAGTGCAGCAACAAAGGGCCAAGGGAGCCATTCATGCATGACGAAGTCAAGACCTACGAGCGCCAGGGCTTCGGCGCCCCCCTGGAACCCAAGGCGCCCTACGGCCTGCTGATCATCGATTTCGTCAACGGCTTTGCCAATCCGGAAGTCTTCGGCGGCGGCAATATCCCCGAGGCCATCGCCAACACCGGGCCGCTGCTGGCCACGGCGCGCGAGCAGGGCTGGCCGGTGGCGCACAGCCGCATCGTGTTCGCCGACGACGACAGCGACCACAACATCTTCACGCTCAAGGTGCCCGGCATGCTGGGGCTGAAGGAGGCCAGCCACAACAGCGCGATCGTGCCGCAACTGGCGCCGCGTGCTGGCGAGCTGGTGGTGCGCAAGACGGTGCCCTCCGCCTTTTTCGGCACTTCGCTGGCGGCGTGGCTGACACAGCGCGGCGTGCGCACGCTATTGGTGGCGGGTTGCGTCACCAGCGGCTGCGTGCGCGCCAGCGTGGTCGATGCCATGTCGCTGGGCTTCCGGCCGCTGGTGTTGTCCGATTGCGTGGGCGATCGCGCCATCGGGCCGCACGATGCCAACCTGTTCGACATGGCGCAGAAATACGCCACGGTGATGCCGCGCGACGAAGCCCTGGCGATGCTCGCCCGGGCGGCGGCCTGAGAAGGTCATCCGGCGATGCGCGCCGACCGCCGGCTGCCAGGGTTACGCGCGCCTGGCGCGCGCCGGCTTCTTGCGCGCGGCGGCGTCCGCCGCCGGGCCGATGGCGGGAGGCGCCATGCAGACCGTGCTCAGCACCGTGCGCTGGATCACATTGCGCCAGTGCTCCAGCGCGGGCTTGCTCATCATGGGCTCGTCAAGGAAGGCGCTGAGCGTATGATGGTTCGAGTTGTAGAAGTACCCCAGCGAAGCGATCACCAGGTAGATATCGCGCGCCTGCACATCGGGCTGGAACAGGCCGGCGGCCTTGCCGCGCTCCAGGATGCCGTCCAGCACGGACAGCGCGTAGCTGGAGATCTCCCTGAGCCGGCTCGATTTCTTGGCGTGCTTGCCCTGGCTCATGTTCTCGCTGGACAGGATGGCGACGAACTCCGGATGGTCCAGGTAGTAGCCCCAGACGAAGTCGATCAGCTGGGTCAGCGCGCGCACCGGGTCCCCGGTATCGAGCTGGAGCGCCTGCTCGGCCTCGTTGAGCTGGAGGTAGATGGTTTCGAGGACTTCGACAAAGAGTTTTTCCTTGCTGCCGAAGTAGTAATAGATCATGCGGTCGTAGGTCTTGGCCAGCGAGGAGATTTTCTCCACGCGCCCGCCTTCGTAGCCGCGCAGGGCGAAGACCTTGATGGCTGCCTTGAGGATCTTGGCCCGGGTGTCCTGAGCTTGCCGGGCCCGGGTTCCGGCTGCCGCGCTCTTCTTAGCGGTCGGGGTGCTCATAAGTTTGATACAACTTGCTGTTCAAGGCTGGCAGTATAACGGCCACGGCGGGCGGCGCCGGAATCCGGCGGCCCGCCCGCATGCCCATCCGAGACATGGAACGAATGGAAACGACCCCCGCCACCGGACCCGAGTCCGCGTCTCTCCCCGCATCGGCACCGATGTCTCCCGGCGCGCTTCGCGACGCCCTGCTGCAGGCGCGCGGCGTCCTGCTGGTGACGCGGGCGCCGCAAGCGGCACCCCGGCCCGCGCCCGGCCAGCCCGGCGCGGCTTCCGACTATGTCGCGGCGCAACCGGACATCTTCGTGGCGCTGCGGGACAACGGCGAGATCCTGGCCTTCAACGGCCACGTCGACCTGGGCACCGGCATCCGCACCTCGCTGGCGCAGATCGTGGCCGAGGAACTGGAGGTGCCGGCGGCGCGCGTGGCGATGACGCTGGGCCATACCCAGCTGACGCCCAACCAGGGGCCCACCATCGCCAGCGCCACCATCCAGATCTCGGCACTGCCGCTGCGGCGCGCGGCGGCGCAGGCCATGGCCTGGCTGCGCGGGCGCGCCGCCGCGCGGCTCGGCGTGCCGCCCGAAGCGCTGGCCGCGGAAGACGGCCGCCTGCGCTTGCGCGGCGGGCAGGGCGATGGCCTGACGTATGGCGAACTGCTGGCCGGAGAGCATATCGAGTTGCCGCTGGCCGACCACATCGCCACCAAGCCCGTCAGCGAATACCGCGTGGTGGGGCGCGCCGCCGCGCGCGTGGATATTCCCGCCAAGGCCACCGCGCAACTCACCTTCGTGCACGACGTGCGCGTGCCCGGCATGCTGCATGGCCGCGTGGTGCGTCCGCCATACGCTGGCCGCGATTGCGGCGACTTTGTCGGCGCCAGCCTGCGCGGCGTCGACCGTGCATCGATCCATGACGTACGCGGCGTGGTCGACGTGGTAGTGCTGGGTGATTTCGTCGGCGTGGTGGCGCAGCGCGAGGAGCAGGCCATGCAGGCCGCGCGGCGCCTGCGGGTGGACTGGAAGCCGGTGCCGCCGCTGCCCGCGCTGAACGAACCGGGGGATGCGGAGGCCGCGTTGCGCGCCAATCCCGCGACGCGCCGCACCCTGGTGGACGACGGCGATGCGCAGGCGGCGTTCGACCCCGCGCGCGGCGCGGGCCGGGTGCTGTCGCGCGGCTATGCGTGGCCTTACCAGATGCACGCCTCGATCGGTCCCTCCTGCGCCGTGGCCGACTACCGTGAAGACGGCCTCACGGTGTGGTCGGGCACGCAGAATCCCCATGTGCTGCGCATCGACCTGGCGCGGCTGACGGGCCTGGACGAAGGCTGCATCGAGATTGTGCGGATGGAAGCCGCCGGCTGCTACGGGCGCAATTGCGCCGACGACGTCTGCGCCGATGCCGTGCTGCTGTCGCGCGCGGTGGGGCGGCCGGTGCGCGTGCAGCTCACGCGCGAGCAGGAGCATTTGTGGGAGCCCAAGGGCGCGGCGCAACTGATGGACGTGCGCGGCGCCATCGGTCCCGGCGGCGAACTGCTCGCCTACGATTTCGTCAGCCGCTATCCGTCCAACGATGCGCCCACGCTGGCGCTGTTGCTCACCGGCATCGTCGGCAACGCGCCGCGCACGCTGCAGATGGGCGACCGCACCGCGGTGCCACCCTATCCGTACGCGAACATGCGCATCGGCTGCGACGATACGCCCGCCATCGTGCGCGCCTCGTGGCTGCGCGGCGTCTCGGCCCTGCCCAACGTGTTCGCGCACGAATCCTTTATCGACGAACTGGCGCACGAGAGCGGCGCCGATCCGCTGGCCTTCCGCCTGCGCCACCTGCCCGACGAGCGCGCCGCCGATCTGCTGCGTGCGCTGGCGGCGCACGCCGGCTGGCAAGAGGACGCGCGCGGCTCGCGTGGCAAGCCCGGCGCCGATGGGCTGCTGCGTGGGCGCGGTGTGGCCTACGCCCGCTATATCCACAGCAAATTCCCGGGCTTTGGCGCCGCGTGGGCGGCCTGGGTGGTGGACCTGGCGGTAGCGCCCGATACGGGGCATGTGACGGTGGAGCGGCTGGTGGTGGCGCAGGACACGGGCATGATGGTGAACCCCGACGGCGTGCGCCACCAGGTGCAGGGCAACGTGGTGCAAGCGCTTGGCCGCGTGCTGAAGGAGCAGGTGCGTTTCGATGCCGCCGGCGTGGCCAGCCGCGAGTGGGGCAGCTATCCGCTGCTGACGTTTCCCGAGCTGCCGCCCATCGAAGTGGTGCTGATGCCGCGCCAGGAGGAAGCGCCGATGGGCGCCGGCGAATCGGCATCGCTGCCGGGTGCGCCGGCCATTGCCAACGCGCTGTTCGATGCCACCGGGGTGCGGCTGCGGCGTGCGCCGTTCACGCCGGAGGTGGTGCTTGCCGCGCTGGCCGGCGAGCTGGGCCAGCCTGCCTGAAGCGCGTATCGCCGCCTTATTCCGGCTTTATTCCGGCTTTATTCCGGCTCGCCGTCCGGCGTGCCGCCGCGATCGTCGAACTCGCTCATTTTCCGCAGCAGATAGGTAATCGCCACCCGTTCCGCGGGATTGAGGTCGCCAAAGGTCTGCTCGGAGATGCGGTGCGCGAACGGCACCGTTTCCTCGATCAGCGCGTGGCCGGCTGGCGTCACCGTGACCACCACCTTGCGGCGGTCGTTGGTGTCGTGCGAGACCGCCACCAGTTCGCGCGCCTTGAGGCGCTCGATGATGCCGCGCACGGTGGCCTGGTCGATGGCGGTGGCCCTGACGATCTCGCTGAGCGAGCACGAGCCGCGCTCGTTGACCGCGCACATCACCACGAACTGCGCGGCGGTCAGTTGCGAATCGGCAATGGTCTGCTGGAAGATCGCCACATGGCGCTGGTAGGCGCGCCGCAGCAGGTGCCCGACTTGCTCGGTGAAATCGTAGTCGGCGGCGGCGGGTTTTTGCGCGGCGGTCTTGCGCGCGGAGGAATTGGACACGATGGGCGGTCTGCGGGCATGAGATAAACGTGCCTCCGAGTATACCGAGCGTGGCCGCGCGCGGCGGGATTTTTCGCGCTACGACGCCGCCCCATGCGCCGCCAGCACCGGATCGCCCTCCAGCGCGCTGGAGGGCCTGCCGTCCACGCCCACCGGCACATCGCCCACCAGCGTGATGCGATAGAGCTGCCGGTCGAAGTCGAGGTCGAAGATGTCCGTGGGCGCGAGGTGCGCGGTGGCGCGGTTGTCCCAGAACGCGATGCTGCCCGGTTCCCATTTGAAGCGCACCGTGAACTCGGGACGCACCACGTGTTCCCACAGCAGTTCCAGCAGTTCCAGCAGTTGCTGGCTTTCGCGCGGCGCGAAGCCCGACAGGTGCTTGAGGAAGCTCGGGCTGACGTATAGCGCGCGCTCGCCGGTCTCGGGATGCACGCGCACCAGCGGATGCTCGCTGACCAGCGCGCGGCTCCTGACCGCGCGCGCGAACTCGTCGGTGGCGCTGGCGCCCGCCGGCGGCGTGAAGCGGTGCACGCCGCGCAGTCCGTCCACGATACCGCGCAGCGGCTCGGACAACGCCTGGTAGGCGGCTACCAGGTTGGTCCATTGCGTATCGCCGCCATACGGCGGAATCACCACGCCGCGCAGGATGGACGCGGCGGGCGGGTTGACGGCCGCCGTCACATCGGTGTGCCAGCCGGTCCACGGGCGTTGCACCGCCTGGCCCTCGAAGCGGTTGGCCTTGCGGTGCTTGCCCACCGAGTACAGCTCGGGAAAGCCATCCACGTGGCCGAACACGGGATGCCCGACGGTCGGCGCGCCGAACTGCCTGGCGAAGGCGATATGTTGCTCGTGCGACAGATGCTGGTCGCGGAAGAACACCACTTTCCACTTCAGCAACGCGGCCCGGATCGCGGCGACCTCCGCTGCCGGCAGCGGCGCGCGCAGGTCCACGCCATCGATGCGCGCGCCGATATGGGCCGACAGCGGGTGTACGGTGAGGGGGGCCTCGCTGTGTCGGGAGTGGGTTGCGTTCTCTGTCTGGTCCAGTACGGCTTCGGTCATCTCCGGGTTCCTTCGCAAGTACGGCAGCGCCTGGCCGCCAAACCATTACCATATGCCGTGCCGCGGTTCGCGCCCAACGAAGGAATTCGGCTTTGCATATAAGGCGCCAGGCCGCGCATCGCCCGTCCGGGCAGCGCAATGCCTGCGCCGGTGTCAGGGCCGGGCCTTGCCGCCCGGCCCGGCGGCGCGGACAATGTGGCCAGCCTTGGCTGTTGCCAGAAATGCCAGAACCGGGAGAATTTCGACATGTTGCAACGCCGTTTCCATCCGCGGTGAACCATCTTGGATGATGCCGACGCAGCCTGCGCGCGCGAAGCCGTCCCGGCGTCCCGGCCAGGCGGATCGCATGCGGGCGATCCGCCGCTGCGGCTGGCGCGCACCCGCGCGGCCCGCCTGCTGCTGACCGGGCTGGCGCTGCTCAGCCTGGGCGTTGCCATTCTCGGGCTGTTCGTGCCCGGCCTGCCTAGTACGGAGTTCGTGCTGTTGTCGGCCTGGGCCGCGGCCAAGGGATCGCCGCGGCTGCATGCCTGGCTGCTCGGCCACCGCGTGTTCGGCCCCATGCTCTACAACTGGCACAACGGCCGCATGGTCAGCCGCCGCGCCAAGTGGAGCGCCACGGTGGCGATGAGCGTCTGCAGCGCCGTGCTGCTGTTCGGCACGCATCGCCCGTGGCTGGCCTGCGGGGCGATTGCCTGCATGGCGTGCGTGCTGGTGTGGTTGTGGCGCCGGCCGGAGCCGGCGGCCTGATACGCCGATCAGGGGCGCTACGTGGTTTGTGTTTCGCGCGGCTTTGCGCTCTTCGCGCTCTTTGCGGTCTTCGCGGCTTTCGGCGCCTTGGCCGGGCCTGCCGGCCATGCCAGCATCGCGGTGGCCGCAACCGCCTCCAGCGCGGCGCGCGACGCGCCGTCACGCGCCTGCATCGACATCCCCTGCATCACCGTGTTGTAGAACTTGGCCAGCGCGGCAGTATCGGTGCCGGCCGGCAGTTCGCCGCGCGCGATGCCGTGCTGGATGCAGGCCTGCAAGGCCTGCTCCTTTTCCCTGCGGCGTTCGCGCAGCGTGTCTTCGATGTAGGCGCAGTCGGCCGAGCAGCTGGTGCCGCTCATCAGGAAGCAGCCGGCCGGGTTGCCCTTGGCGCTGAACAGCGCGGCGGCGCCGCTCAGCAGCCCCTGCACGGCTTCGCGCGCGCCGCCCGCGGCTTGCAGCGGCGCATAGAGCAGGGCGCCGTGCGTGTCCGCATAACGGTCCACCGCCTCGTAGAACAACTGCTCCTTGCTGCCGAAGGCAGCGTACAGGCTGGGCGCGGTGATCGCCATCGCCTCGGTGAGGGCGGCGATCGATGTGGAGCCATAGCCATAGCGCCAGAACAGCGACAGGGCCTGGCCCAGCGCCTCGTCGCGATCGAATTGCCTGGGCCGCCCGCGGCCCGCACCGGAAACACTCTTTTTCATAGCGGTCATTATATTTTTCCGTTGCCAGCGGCGCCAGTGGTGATTAACATAGTGATCGTTCAATAAATTGCCACGCCGGCAGGCGTTCGCCATGATTCCCTACTCCCTGCTTGATCTGTCGCCCATCGTAGAAGGCGGAGACGCCGGCCAGGCCATGCGCAATTCGCTCGCGCTCGCCCAGCACGCCGAGCACCTGGGCTACCGCCGCTTCTGGCTGGCGGAGCATCACAATATGCCGGGCATCGCCAGTGCTGCCACGGCGGTGCTGATCGGCTATGTGGCCAACGGCACTTCCACCATCCGCGTGGGCTCGGGCGGCATCATGCTGCCCAATCATTCGCCGCTGGTGGTGGCCGAGCAGTTCGGCACGCTGGCGTCGCTGTTCCCCGGCCGCATCGATCTTGGCCTGGGCCGCGCGCCTGGCACCGACCAGTCCACCGCCCGCGCGCTGCGCCGCAGCGCCACGCAGGACACGGCCGATGCTTTCCCGCAGGACGTGGAGGAGTTGCAGGCCTACTTCGACGATCCGCGTCCCGGCCAGCGCCTGCGGGCGGTGCCCGGCGCGGGCCTGAAGGTGCCGCTGTGGCTGCTCGGGTCGAGCCTGTTCAGCGCGCAGCTGTCGGCGGCGATGGGCCTGCCTTTTGCCTTTGCTTCGCACTTCGCGCCGGGCTTCATGCGTCAGGCGATCGATCTGTATCGCCAGAATTTCCAGCCGTCCGCGCAGTTGTCCAAGCCCCATGTGATGCTGGGGCTCAATGTGTTCGCGGCGGATTCGGATGCGCAGGCGCGGCGGCTGTTCACTTCGCTCCAGCAGCAGTTCCTGGCACTGGTGCGCGGCAGCCCGGGCCCGATCCGGCCGCCGGTGGACAATATCGAGCTGCTTTGGACGGAGACCGAGGCCACGCATATCCGGCGCTCGCTGGCGTGCTCGGTGGTGGGTGATCCCGAGGGCGTGCGCACTGGCTTGCGCAACTTTATCGAGGAGTTCCGGCCGGATGAGTTGATGTTGACGGCGCAGATCCATGACCATGAGGCGCGCCTGCGCTCGTTCGAGATCGCGGCGCAGGCCATGCGGGCGGTGGAGCCGGTGGCCAGGGCCGCAATCTGAACGGCGGCCTTATCGCCCGGCGCACGCCGCCGCAGACGGCGCAAGCCGCAGGTGCAGGGGCTGCTCTGGCCGCAGCGTGATATGGAACACGGGCCGTGGCGCAGCCATGCCGTCTGGCACCGACAGTGCAAAGCGTTGCAGTATCATCGCCGCGACCACCGCCATCTCGGTCATTGCCAGGTGCTGTCCCAGGCAAACGCGGGGTCCGGCGCCAAAGGGCAGGTAGGCGCCGCGCGGCACCGCCGGTGCTTCGGGGCCGAAACGTTCGGGCTGGAATGCCAGCGGCTCGGGGAACCATCTCGGGTCGTGGTGCATCAGCTGCACCGGCACCATGAACTGGGTGCGCGCGGGCAGCTGCCATGCGCCCAGCGTGATGGGCCGCGTGGAGCGGCGGCTGCTGAGCATCGGCGCGGCGGGGTGCAAACGCAGCGTCTCTTGCAGCGTCTGGGTCAGGTAGCGCAGCAACGGCAGGTTTTCCGCCGTTGGCGCGCGGCCCTGCAGCACCCGCCGGACTTCCTCTGCCGCAGTGGTCTGCGCGGCCGGGTTGGCCGCCATGTTCCATGCCCACCAGGTCAGTGTGGCCGCGGCGGTTTCATGCCCGGCGAGGAAAGTGGTCATGCACTCGTCGTGCACGGCTTGCAGCGGCCATGCCGTCGCGTCGTCGCGGTGCAGTTGCAGCAGGCGGGTCGCCAGGTCGTCGGGCCAGGCGTCGCGCGGCAGCTTCAGGCGGGCTTGCAGATGGTGGTCGATCAAGCCATTGAGCGCCGCCAGGGCTTGCCGCTTGGCGCGCTTCCAGGGTGCCCAGTCGGGCCAGCTCGCGGGCCAGTAGAACTCGGCGTTGGCCGCCGCCATGGCCGTGCGCGAGGCTTGCTCCGCGATGCGGGCGTGCGCGCCGATCTCGCTCGAGAACACCATCCGCATGATCACATCCATTGCCACCGACGTGAGCGCGTTCTCGATTGGCCAGTTTCCCGCGCTATCCGGCCAGTGAACCAGCGCCTGTCCGGCGGCGCCAGCGATGGTCGGTACGAAGGTCTGTACTGCCTTCGGCGAGAAGTTCGGCTGCAAGGCGTGCCGCTTGCCTCGCCACGCATCCCCCTCGGCAATGAGCACGCTGTTTCCATGCAGTTGCGCAAAGACGCGCATGCCACGCTCCCAGCGGATCAGCGCGTCGTGATGCGTGACCAGCAATTCGCGCGCGAGCTGCGGGTCGGTGACGATGATCTGATGCTCCGGCCGGATGCGTACGTGCACCACGTCGCCAAATGCCCGCTGCCACGCGGCCAGCATGCCAAGCAGATCGCGCGACATGCCGCGCAGGAAGTGCCATCCGGTCAGGCCGGCAGGTGGCCCGGGCGGCCAGACGCCAGGAGGATGGAGTACGGGCAGGTGGGACGGGGCACCCGCATGAAATGGACAATCCGGGGAAGATGAGGTATTCATTCGACCCATTGTTCGCCATCCTGGGGCGCCGGTCTTGAACGCAAACGACATGGCCACGCGCCCCAAGGTCTCCCTGTTTTTCGCGCGATGCTCTCCACCGAACTGCCGCCCCTGCCGCCACACTGCCCCGATCCGCTAGCGCGCGCGCCCCGCGCGCCGGGCGAAGCGAAGACCGCGCGCGACCATCTGTACCTCGCGCCGCCCGCCTTGCAGGGCGCGGTGGTCGCCGTCATCCGCCGCGATACGCGCGGCTTGAGCCTGAGCAGCGCGCAGCGGCTGTCGCATTTCGCGGCCACGCCGCTGGTTTGTCTTTCGTGGTACCAGGGCCTGGATGCGGGGCTTGTCGAGCGCACCGGCGGCGGAGCGCAGTGGCGGCCATTCGGCGCGGCGGTGGTGGTCTCGGGCAGCCAGTCCCGGCCCACGGTGGGCTGGGCACCGACCACCGGGCGTGCTGGCACGGTGTGCTTCGCGGCGGATGCCGCGCGGGCACTGCTTGGCCTGGACCTGGCTGCCGTGCAGGACCGCTTTGTCGCTGCCCATGCGGTGCTCGACGCTGCCTGGTGGCCATTCCTGCAGGCGCTGCTCGATGCCGGCGACGACGCGGCCACGCAGGCCGCGCTGGAACTGCATCTTGCGCCGCGCTGGCAGGCGCTGCAGGGCAGCACGTCGCCCATGCCCTCGCTGCGCCAGTTTGGCCGCCATTGGGTCGAACGCCTGGCCTGGCAAGCCAACACATGGCTGCGCACGCACAGCCCGCGCCAGGTCGAGCGCCGCATCAAGGCGCACAGTGGGCGATCGCTGCGCCAGTGGCAGTTGCTCGTCAAGACCGAAGCCGTGTTCTTTTCCGCGCGGGACCGGTACGAGGCGGGCCTGCCTTTCGATTGGGCAGGGCTAGCCCAGGACGAAGGCTTTGCGGATCAAGCCCATTTGAGCCGCGTGTCCAAACAGATCACCGGCTTTTCGCCGAGCGAATTTGCGCGGCGCTTTGACGAAGACGAATCGTTCTGGCTGTACCGGTTGTGGGTGTGAGCCGCCTGGAGCCAACCATTGGCTTCGCTGGCGGCGCCACCGCCGGGCGCGCTCGCCCTTCCCTTACGCCGCCAGCTTGAACGCCGCCACCGAGCGCATCATCGACTGCGCCTGTTCCGCCAGCGCGCCTGCCGCGGCTGCGGCCTGTTCCACCAGCGCGGCGTTTTGCTGCGTCACCGTGTCCATCTGGTTGACGGCCTGGCCGACCTGTTCGATGCCGGTGCTTTGTTCGTTCGATGCCGCGCTGATCTCGCCCATGATGTCGGTCACGCGCTTGACTGCGCCGACGATGTCTTCCATGGTCTGGCCGGCCTTGGCGACCAGCGTGGAGCCGTTGTCCACCTGGGCCACGGAGTTGTCGATCAGGCCCTTGATCTCCTTGGCGGCGGTGGCCGAGCGCTGGGCCAGGCTGCGTACCTCGCCCGCCACCACGGCAAAGCCGCGGCCTTGCTCGCCGGCGCGTGCCGCTTCCACGGCGGCGTTCAGCGCCAGGATGTTGGTCTGGAAGGCGATGCCTTCGATCACGCCGATGATGTCGACGATCTGGCGCGAGGCGCCGTTGATCTCGCCCATGGTGGTCACCACCTGGTTGACCACCTGGCCGCCGCGCTGGGCGATATCCGAGGCGTTGACCGCCAGCGAGGCGGCCTGGCGCGCATTGTCCGCGCTCTGGCGCACGATGCCGGTCAGCTCTTCCATGCTCGACGCGGTTTGCTCCAGGGCCGACGCTTGCTCCTCGGTGCGTTGCGACAGGTCGGTATTGCCTGCGGAAATCTGCTGCGTGGCCGAGGCGATCGAATCCGCCGCGCCGCGGATCTCGCCCAGCGTGCCGGACAGGCGCTGCTGCATGCCCTGCATGGCCGCGAGCAGGCTGTCCTTGTCGCCGGCGCGGATCTGCACCGGCACGGTGAAGTCGCCCGCGGCAATGCGCGTGACCACTTCGGTCGCGTAGGCCGGCTCGCCGCCCAGGCTCTTGCGCACGGTCCGCATGATGGCCAGCATGAACGCCGACACCAGCGCGCCGATCAGCAGGGTGCTGATGGCCGCCGAGATCAGGTTGTCGCGGAAGGCGCCTTCGATGTCCTTGAGGAACACGCCGGTCGCCACATGCCAGTCCCAGGCCGGCACGTAGCGCACATAGGTCAGCTTGGGCGCCGGGGTTTCGGTGCCGGGGATGCGGCCGCGGTAGGTGGTGAAACCGTCATCGGGGCCGGCGCCGGCGCGCGCGCCTGCCTTGCCTGCATCGACGATGCTCTGGTACACCAGCTTGCCGTCGGGGTCCTTGAAATCGCCGACGATCTTGCCTTCCATCTGCGGCAAGCCCGGGTTGAGCACCACCTGCGGCTTGGAGTTGAGCAGGAACAGGTAGCCCTTGTCGCCGAAGCGCATTTCGCGCAGCGCGTCCTTGGCTGCCGTCTGCGCGTCCTCGGTGCTCATGGCGCCCTTGGCGGCGCGGTCCACATAGAGCTTGACGATGCCTTCGGCGGTAGCCACCAGCGATTGCAGGCTCTGGCGGCGCTCGTCCATCATGTTGGCGCGGGTGTGTATGGCGCTCCATGTGCCCAGGGCCAGGAGCGCCAGCCACATCGCCACCAGCGCGGCCCAGAGTTTGGCGTTCAGGGAAATACGGTTCATGTTTCTTGCTTGCCGGGGAACGGGCGGGCATTCGCGCCGGCGGCGCGGCATAGGCCTGACCTTGGTGTTGACGGAGGGCACAGGCGAAACCTTCCAGCTCGCTGCGGGCGGCCTGGCCACAGCCCGTTAACGACCCGTTGCGGCTTGTTCTTGAATCGAAGTTAAAAGTGATGAATGTGCTACTTAGCACTCCGGTTCGACGCAAACCGCGCCGGCAAGCTTTGCGATCCCTGCCTACAATGTGCTTTCCGCCGCGCCTGGATGCGCGTGGCGCCAACACCGCCGGCACCCGGCCGTTCGCGAGACGCGGCGAGCATGCAAGTGGCGGTTCCGATGCAACCCGCGGAGCAAAACGCATGACCTCAAGCATCACCAAGCGCAAACTGGGCAGGTCCGGGCTGGAAGTCTCGCCCCTGGCATTCGGCGGCAATGTCTTCGGCTGGAGCGCCGATGAAGCCACTTCTTTCAAGTTGCTCGATGCCTTTGTCGGTGCCGGGCTCAACTTCATCGACACGGCCGACGTGTACTCCCGCTGGGTGCCCGGCAACCAGGGCGGCGAGTCCGAGGCCATCCTCGGCAAGTGGTTCAAGCGCAGCGGCAAGCGCGCCGGCGTGGTGCTGGCCACCAAGGTCGGCATGGACATGGGCGAGGGCCGCAAGGGCCTGTCGCGCGCCTATATAGAACGCGCCGTCGATGCCTCGCTGCAGCGGCTGCAGACCGACTACATCGATCTGTACCAGTCGCATACCGACGACCAGGACACGCCGCTGGAAGAAACGCTGGACGCCTACGACCGCCTGATCAAGGCCGGCAAGGTGCGCGCCATCGGCGCATCCAACTACAGCGCCGCGCGCCTGGCCGAAGCGCTGGAAACCAGCCGCCGCCTTGGCCTGCCGCGCTACGAGAGCCTGCAACCGCACTACAACCTCTATACGCGCGCCGAGTACGAGAGCGAGCTGGAACCGCTGGTGTTGCGCGAAGGCCTGGGCGTGTTCAACTATTACGCACTTGCCAGCGGTTTCCTGAGCGGCAAATACCGCTCCGAGGCCGACCTGGACAAGAGCGGCGCGCGCGGCCAGCGCGTCAAGGCCTACCTCGATGCCCGCGGCCTGCGTATCCTGGCGGCGCTGGACGAGGTAGCGGCGCGCACCGCCACCAACCCGACGCAAGTGGCGCTGGCCTGGCAGATCGCGCGCCCCAGCATTACCGCGCCGATCGCCAGCGCGACTTCGCTGGCGCAACTGGACGACCTGATCGCCGCTACGCGCCTGCCACTGAGCGCCGGCGATATCGCGCTGCTCGATCAGGCCAGCGCCTGAGCGCGGCTACCCTGGAGGAGATACGGGATGCATGAAAACAGGAAGCGCCACGCCAGCGGCGCCGAAGGCGCGGCGCCGGACCTGCGCGCGGTCAAGGCGCTGGTGTTCGACGTATTCGGCACCGTGGTGGACTGGCGCACCAGCGTGATCGCGGACCTGAGCGCGTTCGGGCAGAAGAAGGGCATCGACGCCGACTGGACCGCCTTCACCGACGCGTGGCGCGCGGGCTATGTGCCCGGCATGGATCGCGTGCGCAAGGGCGAGCGGCCCTGGGCCAATATCGACGTGCTGCATCGCGAGCGGCTCGACGCGCTGCTCGACCAGTTCGGCATCGAAGACCTGAGCGAAGCGGAGAAGGACTACCTCAACCGCGCCTGGCACCGGCTCTCCGGCTGGCCCGATACCGTGCCCGGGCTGACGCGGCTGAAGCAGCGCTACATCATCTCCACCTTCTCCAACGGCAGCGTGCCCTGCCTGGTCGATACGGCCAGGTATGCAGGCCTGCCGTGGGACGCCATATTCAGCGCGGACATCGTGCGCCACTACAAGCCGGAGGCGGAGATCTATCAGGGCGTGATTGCCTTCTTCGACCTGCAGCCGCACGAGGTGATGCTGGTGGCGGCGCACAACAACGACCTGCGGCATGGCCGCTCGCACGGCATGCGCACCGCCTATGTCAACCGGCCCACGGAGTACGGGCCGAACCAGTCGAAGGATCGTGCGGCCGAGTCGGACTGGGATGTGGCCGTGGACAGCCTGACGGCGCTGGCGGACCGGCTTTGCGGCTGAACTTGCGTAACACGCGGCTGGTCCGCGGCGGGGTGCCGCAAGCGCCCGCCGGCGCACTTCGGATGAAGAGGTTTGCCCAAGCCACTCCCTGTCGGATACATTAGGACTCCCGGCCGCCCACGCCGCAATTGCGGCGCACAGAGGCAAGCCAGAGCCGGGCGTTGGCTCCCGCCAGGACGGCGGCGCGCCAGGAGACGACAAGGAGACGACGATGGACCTGCGGCAACGCGAGCACATCGACACGGTAGTCCAGCTCACCACCCGCGCCGGCGCGCCGATGCTGCGCGCGCCCGAAACCATCATCCAGAATTCGTGGCGGCGCTGCGTGCACCAGTACGGCCTGGACCCGGCGCGCATGCAGCAGGCCTGCATCCTGCCGCAGACCCGGCTGCGCGAGCACCAGCAGCGTATCGACGATTTCGCGCGGATCGCGCGCCACGGCTTGCAGACGCTGTATAGCCAGGTGGCCGGCATGGGCTACGTGGTGCTGCTGACCGATGCGCAGGGCGTGACGGTGGATTACCTGGGCGACGCCAGCGCCGATGCGTCCCTGCGCCACGCCGGGCTGTACCTGGGCGCGCAATGGAGCGAGGCCGGCGCCGGCACCTGCGCGGTGGGCACCGCGCTGGCCACCGGCCAGGCGCTGACCGTGCACCAGGCCGACCATTTCGATGCCACGCATATCCCGCTGACCTGCACCGCGGCGCCCCTGTTCGACTCGCATGGCAGCCTCTGCGCCATCCTCGACATCTCCGCGCTGACCTCGCCGCAGGCCAAGGACAGCCAGGGACTGGCGCTGCAGATGGTGCGCATCTACGCCACCCGCATCGAGAACGCCAGCTTCGTGCGCAGCCACCGGGAGGACTGGATCCTCAAGCTCAATGCCGCGCCGGAATTCGTCGACGTCAATCCGGAATACCTGCTGGCGCTTGACGCCGGCGGCCGCATCGTCGGCCACAACCGCCGCGCCCAGCAGATGCTGGAGGCCGAGCTGGGCGTGCAGCCCGGCGGTGCGCCGGTGCTGGGCATGCCGTTCGAATCGCTGTTCGAAGCGCGGCTCGATGAGCTGGGCCGCTTCGTGCATTCGCGCCCGAGCGAGCAGCGCGCGCTGGCACTGGCCCGCAGCGGCGGGCGGCTTTACCTGAGCGTGATGCCGCCGGCCTTGCGCTGGCAGCGCGCCCGCGACACCGCCGAGCGCACCACGCCGCTGCAGGCGCCGCTGGCCGCCCTGTGCGGTGGCGATGCGGCACTGCAGCAGCAATTGCTGCGCGCCGCCAAGCTGGTCGACTCGCCCATCAACCTGCTGATCAACGGCGAGACCGGCAGTGGCAAGGAATATCTCGCCAAAGCCTTGCACCAGTCCAGTTCGCGCCGCCACGGGCCTTTCGTGGCGGTGAACTGCGCGGCGATTCCGGAATCGCTGATCGAGAGCGAGCTGTTTGGCCACCTGCCCAACAGCTTCTCCGGCGCCGGCTCCCGCCCCAAGCGCGGGCTGATCCAGGAGGCCGACGGCGGCACACTCTTTCTGGACGAGATCGGCGACATGCCGCGCGAGCTGCAGTCGCGCCTGCTGCGCGTGCTGGCCGAGGGCGAGGTGCTGGCGATCGGCGCGTCGCGCCCGGTGCCGGTCAACCTGCGCGTGATCTCCGCTACCCATCATCCGCTGGACCAGCTGGTCAGCAGCGGCCGCTTCCGCGAGGACCTGTACTACCGGCTCAACGGCGCGCGGCTGATGCTGCCGCCGCTGCGTGAACGTACGGACCTGGACTGGATGATCGACAAGATGCTCTGCGGCGGCGAGCAACAGGCCGCCGTGAGCCTGTCGCCCGAGGCGCGCGCGCGGCTGCAGGCGCATCGCTGGCCCGGCAACCTGCGCGAATTGCGCAACGCGCTCGAGTACGCGCGCGCCGTCTGCAACAACGGCCATATTGAGGCGGAGGACCTGCCCGATGGCCTCGGCGAGATGCCGGTGCAGCAAGATCTGCTGCCGGTATTTCCCGGCGCGGCGCCCGCAGGCGCGGCGGCCGAAGCCGCCCCGGCCTTGCCGGCGCCCGGTTTCGACCCCCACCTGCTGCCGCCGGAAGGGATGCTGCTGATGCAATACCTGCGCGCGGCGGGCTGGAACCTGAGCGCGGTGGCACGCCAGATCGGCGTGAGCCGGATGACGCTGTACCGCCGCATGGCGCGCTACGGCATCGAGTCGCCCAACCAGCGCGACGCGGGACACCACTGAGGCGGGCGGCGCGGCGTGCCATCGCCGCCCGCTACACCTGTTCACCACCTGTACAACTGATGCTGTGACACCTGTCACGCCGCAGCCCGCGTACACCCCGAAACGCCACCGTCCGACGCCGTTTTCCTCGGGGTAATCCCGGGTTTCTTGCCTCCGGAACCCGCTTTCGCGGGTTGGCACGCCCGTTGCGATATGCCTGTCAGAACCTGGAAAAAAACCGGGACGACAGGAGACATGCATGGGTGAGCAAGCGCTGGCCGCACGGCCGCTGGTCGGCATCATCGCCAATCCGATTTCCGCACGCGATATCCGCCGCGTGATCGCCAACGCCAATACGCTGCAACTGGCCGATCGCGTCAATATCGTGCTGCGCCTGCTGGCCGCGCTGTCGGCTTGCGGGGTCGGCCGCGTGCTGATGATGCCGGACCGCGAAGGCATGCGCGTGCTGCTGGCGCGCCACCTGTCGCGCCGCCAGGGTCCGGACGCCGCGCTGCCGGCGGTGGAGTACCTCGACATGCCCGTCACCGCGCGCGTCGACGACACCTTCCTGGCCGCACGCATGATGCGCGAGGCCGGCGTGGCCGCCATCATCGTGCTCGGAGGCGACGGCACCCACCGCGCGGTGGTGCGCGAATGCGGCACCGTGCCGATCGCCGGCCTCTCCACCGGCACCAACAACGCCTACCCCGAAATGCGCGAGCCCACCATCACGGGCCTGGCCACCGGCCTGTTCGCCAGCGGCCGCATTCCCGCCGCGCATGCGCTGGCCGGCAACAAGCGGCTGGACATTGCGATTGCCGGCGAGGGCGGGGTGCGGCACGACATCGCGCTGGTCGACGCCGTGATTTCCCACGAGCACTTCATCGGCGCGCGCGCCTTGTGGAAGACCGAGACGCTGGGCGCGGTCTTCGTGTCCTTTGCCGATCCGCAGGCCATCGGCCTGTCCGCCATCGGCGGCTTGCTTGAGCCGGTGGGCCGGCACGAGCCCGGCGGCCTGGCGATCGAACTCGCCGCGCCCGGCGAGGGCCGCTTCGCGCTGCGCGCGCCGATTGCGCCGGGCCTGCTGCGCGCCGTGCCCATCGCGGGCTGGGAGCGCCTGACCGACGGGGTGCCGCACCGTGTGCGCCAGCGCGCCGGCATCGTCGCGCTCGATGGCGAACGCGAACTGGTGTTCGGCCCGCAGGACACCGTCACCGTGACGCTGCGCGAGCGCGCCTTCCTGAGCATCGACGTAGCCGCCTGCATGCGCTACGCCGCCGCCGCGGGGCTGATGCGCAGCGGGCGCGCGCCACCGCCACCGCCATCGCAACCGCAGCAGCAACATCCTCCACCCCAGCCACTGACCGAGTTTTTTACCGCCACCACAAAACCTTGAAGGAGACAGACATGACAGCCAACTCATCCGGCGCCGCCGGGAACACGCTGCCCCTCGACAAGCAGGAACTGCTCGCCGTCTATCGCAGGATGCGCACCATCCGCGATTTCGAAGAACGCCTGCACGTGGACTTCGGGCGCGGCGACATCCCGGGCTTCGTCCACCT